>Ga0100393_10004685_pt1 | contig 12496 bp, 8 predicted proteins | sample CryGeymeta201517_FD_81546 | JGI IMG/M metagenome (GOLD analysis project Ga0100393, IMG submission 81546) | Groundwater microbial communities from Crystal Geyser aquifers in Utah, USA - Crystal Geyser metaG 2015-17 | ecosystem: Environmental > Aquatic > Deep subsurface > Groundwater | place: USA... | reverse complement strand
CTGCATTCATTATTAGGAAAGCACTCATCAATAATATTTCGGTAATCAAAATTAAGTTGGCATCTGTTTTTGGCCAAGCGGTCATTTCTTTTCCGAAAAAACGCTTGATTCGCAATACATTTCTTCTCACTAAAAAGATAACACAAGCCACCAACACCAATAAGGCTAATCCTTCAAAAGCAGCAATAAGGAAATGATAAAAACCTCCCATAAATGCAAACAGACGATGCGTTCCTAAAATTCCATCAAGAACAATTTCTAAAACTTCTATATTAATGATGATGAAACCTACATAAACAACAATGTGCAAAAACCCTGCAAACGGACGAACCACCATTTTCGATTGCCCCAAAGCAACACGAGCCATTAAGCTAAAACGCTCTCCTTTATTGTCATTTCTATCTAGGTCTTTCCCTAACTTAATATTTCTAACGATTGTTTTAAGGTTTTTAAAGAATAAACCTCCTGCCACAATCAGTAATACTATAAAAATGATACTTGATATTTCCATGCTAGTTCATAATGTTTAAAGTTCAAAGTTTCGAGTTTAAAGGTAATTGGTATTTATCCTCTACGAACCCTTCCATAGGAGGGGAACTCCCTCCCTTTGGGAGGGTTGGGGTGGGACAGTCTTCCAACTTCTATTCCCGTTTATCCTTTCTTCCAAAAAGTGAAAAATGAACGTATCTTTTTGGATTAGCTTCCATGTCTATCAACAACTTATCTAAATCTCGTGTTACGCTTTCTAGGTTTTTATATAAGGAATCGTTGGTCATTAGTTGTCCCATGGTACCTTCTCCTTTATTGATATTTTCCATTATCAGAGAAATGTTATCAAAAGTTTTATTGGCTTTTTCCAGCGTAGTTTTAATGTCTAGTTCTTTTAGTGAATCACCTAGTTCTTTGTAAGTTTTTATCATAGGTCGAGCTGAAGCAATAGCAGAATTAGCTGAGGTTGCAACTTCTTCAAATTTTTCTAATGTAGTTTTTAAATTTGCCAATGACATTTTTAGGTTACGTTTATTTTGGTCATCAAAAATAGTATTAAAATTTTCAAGCGTTGTTTTCATTATCACAATAGTAGAATCTAACGAAACCATTAATTTTTCAACTTTTTGCTTCATAGGGAGCAATTGTTCGTTCACACCATCTAACATTGATTTTTCAAAATGTGAAGGAATAGTGTCACCATTGAGAAGTTCAACTGATGAATTTCCTAAACTTAATCCAATTCCTTTGGAGCTTAATAAATCCAGGCTGATAAGATTTGCTACGGAATTGTTTGGTATTTGTATCGTTTTATCAGTAATTGTTAATTCGACTATGATATTTCCTGAATGGTTGTTTTTGAAATAAATGTCACTTACCAAGCCAATTTTAAATCCATTAACTAGCACGGGAGAAGAGTTTGTTAATCCACCGATAAAAGGATATTCTGTATAAATTACTTTTTTAGTTCCAAACAGAAGTGTCCCTTTTAAGTAATTGAATCCCCATATAAAAAGAGCAATTGCTAATATTGCGACAAAGCCAACACGTATTTCTTTTGATATTTTCATAAAAATTTATTAGGTGCACAAATATCGTGAAAGTGATTTTATCTACCAACAAAATTGATAGTTTATTTAGAGTTTGTCCATATTGTAAGATTTATTCAAATCTTTTATTTTTTTTCGAGGTTTATTGCTTCGCTAAGAGAGATTCGTTTACCATTATTAAAGGCAACTATAAAAGCATCTTCAAAACCTTTTTCTCGAAGTTTAAGTTGCAATATATTCGCTGCTGAAATGGATTTTTCACTACCTACTGTATAACGAAAAATACCTCCAGCTTCATAGAATTCAACATTTTCAACGCCATTAAAATTACTTGCGACAAGTTCTTTTTTAACAGATGAGGTTGCAATTTGTATTTTATAGACTAACCCTTCTTCAGACGAAACAACTTCTGATTTTTTTGATTTATTTTTTTTTACATTCTTGTCTTCCTCATTTATTTTTGAAGCCTCTTTTTTTTCTTCAATTTCAATTTTTTTTTCATGAATCTGGTTTTTTTCTTCCAATTCGTGTTTATAATCTTTAAAAGCCCTGTAAATTGCCGAAGCCATATAATCTTGATTAATAGGAGAATTTAAAAACTTTTCTTCTTCTTTGTTGGACAAAAAACCTGTTTCAATTAATACGCTTGGCATATTGGTTTGGTGTAGCACTAAAAAACCTGCTTGCTTAACACCTCTGTCCATTCTGCCAACTTTGTCTTTGAATTGTTGTTGCACTTTTGCTGCAAAATTTAAACTTTGATCGATAAATGCATTTTGCCTGAGCGTAATTGCAATATATGATTCGGGTGAATTTGGGTCAAAATTTTCGTAACGTGTGGCATAATCATCTTCATAAAGTATGGAAGAATTTTCTCTTTTTGCAACTCGTAAGTTAGCTTCAGAAACGTGCAATCCCATTACGTAGGTTTCCGTTCCTATAGCAGTTGCAGAGCCTGCATTTACATGAATACAAATAAACAAATCGGCTTTGGCATCGTTAGCAATTTTTGCCCGTTCAGATAATTCTACAAAAACATCTGTTTTTCGAGTGTAAACTACTTTTACGTCCTTAAAATTTTCTTCAATATAAGCACCTAATTTTAATGAAATTGATAATGCAATATTTTTTTCATTGGAATATTCACCAACGCATCCTCCGTCTTTTCCTCCATGCCCAGCATCAATTACTACTGTTTTTATTCCATAAAAATCCTGGTCATCCGATACTAAATAAAAAGATGTTGAAATAACAAAAGTGAATAAAAGAAAAAGAGAATATAAGCGGTTATAATTCATTTTTTTTTTGAAAAGTAGGTGTTTAATAAATTATCAATTATTATTCTGTTAAAAACTCGGGTTTTATTAATGTCAAATTTATTTTTTTTAGCTTTGACCCTTTGTTAATCTACTTTTGTTTTATCACAAAAGGAATGTTAATAAATTTAAACCTTTTACATAGCCAAAACATGATATGTGTAATAATATTATGACTTGTAATTTCATGTGCTGATAACCAATAGTCATACCACTAATAATATAATTCTATTTAGCTTTTGTTTCATAGTGTTTTCACTGTGTTCGTTTGTGAGCTATGCTCAAAACAATGAAGAGCCTGCATTTTTAAGTGATACTGTTTCCATTGTTCAATTTTCTGATACAATGATTTCTAAAGATGCATTAGGTTCCAAATTGCAGTATAAAGCTTCTGATTCTATCCGATATGATATGAAAAATAGATTGGTTTATTTATTTGGTAAGGTGGAAGTTTATTATGAAGATATTGAACTTAAAGCGGAAGAAATTGAAATAAATTTAGATTCTAATTTGGTAATGGCAAGAGGTAAACAAGATTCTACGGGGAAGTTTTATGGAGAACCAGTGATGAAAGAAGCAGGAAAAGAATTTCAAGCCCATGATATTAAATATAATTTCAACACTAAAAAAGGAATAATTACTGAGGTAATGACGCATGAAGGAGAAAGTTACATTCATGGAAAAAAAGTGTATAAAACCCCTGATAATGTAATGTATATTAGAAATGGAAAATATACTACTTGCAATCTCAAGCACCCGCATTATTATTTTAGTTCGGCAAAACTAAAAATTATTCCTAAAGATAAAATTGTAACTGGACCAGCTAACTTGGTTATTGAAGATGTTCCAACGCCAATAGGTATTCCGTTTGGTTTTTTTCCAAATACAGACAAGCAGCAATCAGGAATTTTAATTCCTACACCTGGAGAAAGTGGTCAGTTTGGTTTCTTTTTATTGGGTGGGGGCTACTACTGGGGTGTAAGTGATAAATTATCTATGCAACTCACTGGTGATGTTTATTCAAAAGGAAGTTGGGGTAGTAATTTCATATCTAATTATAATAATCGTTATCGTTTCAATGGAAATTTAGATGTTAGGTATTCTATTTTTAAAAATGGAATTGAAGGACTTCCTAATTTTTCGGAACGAAAAGATTTTTTTCTCCGTTGGAATCACACACAAGACCCTAAAGCTAGACCAAACAGTAATTTTTCTGCTAATGTAAATGTTGGAACAAGTCAAAATTTTACCAATAATTTTAATAGTTCTACTCAAGATTTCTTGAGTGCTACATTTAATTCTACCATTTCCTATAAAAAAACATGGGATGAGAAGCCTTTTAATTTAGCAATAAATGGTTTTCATAGTCAGAACAATGTTTCAAAGGCTGTTACTGTTCGTTTGCCTGAAGTTGCTTTTAATGTTAGCCGATTACAACCATTGAAAACCAAAACACCAGGAAAAAGAAATGATTTGCTCGATAATTTTGGGGTAAGCTATTCTATGAATTTTAAAAATGAAGTTACCGCTGGAGATTCTCTTTTTGGTTTAAACAACTTAGAAGTATTAAGTGGGCAATTCAAAAATGGAATGCGACACGCCATTCCTATCAGTACTTCTATGAAAGTGTTGAAGCATTTCACAGTAAATCCTTCTTTTAATTACAGTGAAATTTGGTATCTTGAATCGGTAGATAAAAAATGGGACAACACCATTAATGAGCTTGTGGTTGATACTGTTAATGGTTTTGTGAGAGCTAATTCGTATGATATGAACGTGAATTTAACCACAAAAATGTACGGAATGTATCAATATAAAGGAAAGATGATTAAAGCTTTGCGTCATGTTATCACACCATCGGTAGGGTTGTCCTATATTCCTGAAAATAATCAAGGGTTGAAAAGCTACATTGATTCTACCAATACTAAATTTGAATATTCTATTTTTCAAAATGGAATTTATGGAAGTACCAACAGACAAGAAGCTGGGAATGTTAATTTAGGTTTGTTGAATAATTTTGAGATGAAAGTGCGTAACAGAAAAGACAGCTTGGGTGAAGACAAAAAAATTAAATTGTTGGAAAATTTAGGATTTAGGAGTAGTTATAATATGATAGCTGATTCACTCCGTTGGAGTAATATTAGCATTGATGCCCGAACCAATATTTTTAGAGTGGTTTCATTGAATTATAATGCACAATTAGACCCTTATCAACTGGATAGTTTAGGAAGAAAAATTAACCTTTTTGAGGTAAATTCAACAGGAAGAATCGGCAGATTAGTCAGTTCAAATTTAGCTATTGGATTTACGCTGAAAAGTAAACAAAGCACAACAACAGAAAAGAAAAGCAACTTCGGAACGGAACAAGAATTAGCCTATATTAGAGCCAATCCAGAGGCTTTTATTGATTTTAATGTTCCATGGACATTAAATGTAAATTACAACATTCGGTATTCCAAACCACAATTTGTATCAACCACCGTTCAAACACTAAATTTTTCGGGCGATTTAAGTCTTACTCAAAAATGGAAAATAGGAATGACTTCTGGTTATGATTTTCAAGCAAAGGATTTTACCTACACTACTGTTGATATTTATAGAGATTTACATTGTTGGGAAATGTCATTCAATTGGGTGCCTTTCGGTATCAGACAAAGTTATTTGTTTACCATAAAGATTAAATCTGCCATTTTACAAGATTTAAAAATGACTAGAAGAAGTGTGCCTAATGTATTTTAGAAAAATCGTTTTATAGAATACAGGTAACACAGATTTAGTGGGTAAAAAGCCACGAATACACGAATTTTAAACAGAACACAGATAACACGGGGTTAGCAGATATTCTCTTGTTTCCATTGCGAATAACTTTTGCCTTTTTGCGGTTGCCCCTCCTTAACCCAGAAAATTCACAAATTTTTTACGATATAAGTAATACCAACAAATTTAGCTATTTTCAATAGCCCAAATTTTGGTATTACTAAATCGGGATTAACCGCTTTGCTTCCCACAGCCCTTCGCACATTCATACAATTCGCTTCGCTTTTGCATGAATAAAGCGGGTTAACCGTCATTCCTGAAATTTTTGAGGCACGAAAAAAATTGTCAGGAATCTGTTCTAAGGCTTAATGATTTATGAATTTTTTTTATACATTTGGAAAAAATAAGTCTGAAAAAATCAGACCTATAAATAAGTTAGCCCTTTTTGTATATTAATGAAGAAACTATTTTTACTCATAAACATATTCTCTTTTTTCGTTTGTAGCCAAAAGACAAATGATTATAAAGAATTATTCCAATTACCCCGTAAACGCTAAGCTGAAGCATTGGCATTTTAGCAGAGGGCTTAGGGGTTGTAATTTTCATAACTCATTAAAACAAAAATACTGTTTTTTAAAGTCTCTTTAATCTCTCGAAATTTTCCTAATTTCGTTTTTATTAAAATCAAACAAGATGAATAAAATAATTATTTTTTCTGCCCTTGCAATGCTCATGGATGTATTTGCCATTGCTCAACAAACCATCACCTATCCTAAAACTCAAACAGAAGAAGTTAATGATGACTATTTTGGAACCAAAATTCAAGATCCATACAGATGGTTGGAAGATGATAATTCGGAAGAAACAAAAAAATGGGTAGAAACCCAAAATAAAACGACAAGCATTTATTTGGAGTCCGTTCAAAAAAATAGAAAATACATACATAAACAACTTACAGAAATGTGGAATTATTCTAACATGAGTATTCCTCAACAACATGGAGAGCAAATCATTTTTACCAAGAATGATGGCAATCAAAATTTTGATGTTTATTATATCAAAAATAGTGAAGATGGACCAGAAACAGAATTACTAAACCCTAATAAAATGTCGAATGATGGTTCTGTGAGTGTAAGCTTTATAAGCATTTCAAAAGACAATAAGTATATGGCTTACGCAGTTTCATCAGCTGGTTCGGACTGGATAGAGATTAACGTAATGGAATTGGTAACAAAAAAAATGCTCTCAGACCATATAAAATGGGTAAAATTTTCGGGTATTGCTTGGTACAAAAATGGGTTTTATTACAGCGGTTATAAAGCACCTGAAACAGGTAGTGAATTTGCTGCTAAAAACGAACATCACACTGTGTTTTATCATAAATTAGAAACCAATCAAAGCGAAGATGAACGTGTTTTTTGGAGTGATGAATTTCCACTTCGGAATTTTAGAGCTAGTGTTACCGAAGATGAACAATTTTTAATTGTTTCAGCATCCGAAGGAACAAGTGGTAATATGCTTTTTGTCAAAAACTTAGAAAGTGATAAACCCGAATTTGCAACCTTAGTTAGTGATTTTGAAAGTGATACCTATGTTGTAGGAAATAATAATGAAAATTTAATTATTCTAACAAACATCAAAGCTCCCAATAAAAAAATAATGCAAACAACTATTGATGCTCCTAATTATGACAATTGGGCTCCTTTTGTTCCAGAAAAAGAGGATGTGATAGAAAGTGTGAGCGTGGCTGGAGACAAGGTTTTTGTGAACTATTTAAAAAATGTTCAATCTCGCATTGAAGTATTTACACTTGATGGAGGATTTGTTCAGGAATTAAAATTGCCTAACAACGGAATAGCAAGCACTGTGGTTGGAAAACCCAATCAATCTGTGGCTTACATTACGTTTTCCTCTTATATTCAGCCAACAAGTATTTATAAATTTAATGTGGATGAGTTGGTTTTGGACAGCTATTTTGTCCCATCTGTTGATTTTAAAACGGAAGAATACGAAACCAACCAAGTTTTTTACACAAGCAAAGATGGAACAAAAATACCTATGTTTATTTCACATAAAAAAGGATTGAAATTAGATGGAACAAATCCTTGTTTACTTTATGGTTATGGAGGTTTTAACATTAATATTAAACCTGGTTTTGATGTTTCAAAAGCAGTATTTATGCAAAATGGAGGTATTTATGCTGTAGCCAATTTGAGAGGCGGAAGTGAATATGGCGAAAAATGGCACAAAGCAGGGATGTTGAATAACAAACAAAATGTGTTTGATGATTTTATTGCAGCAGCAAACTATTTGAAACAAAAAAAATATACATCTACCGAAAAATTAGCCATTCATGGGCGTTCTAATGGAGGATTGTTAATTGGAGCTGTGATGACTCAGCAACCAAATTTAGCAAAAGTGGCTTTGCCCATGGTAGGTGTGTTGGATATGTTGCGTTACCATAAATTTACCATCGGTTGGGCTTGGGTTGTAGAATATGGCTCAAGTGAAAATGAAAACGATTTCCAAAATTTACTAAAATATTCGCCACTGCATAATTTAAAGAAAACCAATTATCCTGCTACATTAATCATCACTGCCGATCATGACGATAGAGTAGTGCCAGCTCATTCATTCAAGTTTGCAGCAACACTTCAAAAAATGAATACAAGCAGTAATCCAACATTAATAAGAATTGACACCAAATCTGGTCATGGTTCAGGAAAATCTAAACAAAAGCTTATTGATGAATGGACAGATATCTGGACGTTTACTTTTCATAACTTGGGTATGAAAGCAGAAGTGAAATAAATTCAACTCTTAGTTCATAAATTACTTAAAATAGTTTTTGTTTTCACCCCAAAACCTTACTAAAGTTCCTACATTTGTAGGTGTTAACAGGAGAGGGTCGTCTTCTTTTAATACCGATTATACATTCAATATAGTCCAATTTCAGCTATCGCTTTATTGAACTATATTGAATGTTATATCGGCATTAACCTTTGTAAAATTATATTTTAGTTTGGACTAAAATATAATTACAATTGGTATAACTTACTATAAATGAATAAAATCACTAATTTATGCAAGCAATAATTTATTCAAAATCAACTTCAATAAGCAGAAATTTTTTACCCAAAAAACTATCAATAGATAGTTGGAATACGTTAGCTCCATTTTATGAAGCATTGAAAACAAGACCAATAAATTCTAAAAACGACCTCGAAAAATGGTTAAAAGATAGAAGTGAGTTAGAAGCTTTTGTGGGTGAAGATGTAGGTTGGCGTTATATAAAAATGAATATTGACACCACCGATGAACAATTAGAAAAGTCGTTTAATTTTTTTGTAAACGAAATTGAACCGAAAATAGCTCCTTATGAAAATAGTTTCAATCAAAAACTAATACAATCCTCGTTTTTAGATGAATTAGATACAGAAACCTATTTTGTTTATCTCAGAGCCATTAAAAAAGAAATGGAAATTTATAGAGATGAAAATATTCCGTTGAAAACTCAATTAACCGAAGAAGCTCAACAATATGGAGCTATTTCTGCAAAAATGACCATAGAAATTGATGGAAAAACAAACACACTTCAACAAGCAAGTATTTATTTAAAATCTACCGATAGAAAATTAAGAGAAGAAGTATATAAAAAAATTGCACAACGCAGGTTGCAAGATGCACAAAAACTTGACGATTTGTTTACTTCGTTAATCAAAAAACGACAACAACTTGCATTAAACACAGGATTTGAAAACTATAGAGATTATATGTTTGCCGAAATGGGACGTTTTGATTATACCAAGCAAGATTGTTTTGATTTTCATAATTCCATCGCCAAAGAAATAGTGCCAGTTATTAATCAATTTGATGAAAACAGAAAAACAAAATTAAAAGTTACTTCACTAAAACCTTGGGACAAAATGGTAGATGTTGATGGAAAATCACCACTCCAACCAACCCAATCTGGAGCAGAATTAATGGATAAAACCATTGCTTGTTTTCACAACATACATCCCTATTTTGGACAATGTATGGAAACAATGAAGGAAATGAAGCACGTTGATTTAGAATCGAAAGTAGGAAAAGCACCAGGCGGATTTAATTATCCCTTAAACGAATCAGGAGTACCATTTATTTATATGAATTCTGTTGGTTCACAACGCGATATGATTACCATGCTGCACGAAGGAGGACATGCCGTACATTCTTTTCTTTCGCACCCACTAGCACTAACTGCTTTTAAAGATGTTCCTTCCGAAGTTGCCGAGTTAGCCTCAATGAGTATGGAACTTATTTCTATGGATTTTTGGGATGTTTTTTATACCAATGAAGAAGAATTGAAACGAGCTAAAAGAGAGCAATTAGAAGGTGTGCTAAATACCTTGCCTTGGGTTGCTACCATTGATAAATTTCAACATTTGTTGTATGAAAATCCCACACACACATTAATGCAACGAAAAGAAATTTGGAAAAATATAATGGATGAATTTAGTAGCTCAGTTGTAGATTGGTCGGATTGTGAAGATGAAAAAAACTATTATTGGCAAAAGCAACTCCATCTTTTTGAAGTACCTTTTTACTATATTGAATATGGAATGGCTCAATTAGGAGCAATTGCCGTTTGGAGAAACTACAAAAACAATCCAACCAAAGCCATAGAGCAATATATGGAAGCACTAAAATTAGGTTATACTAAACCCATTGCCGAAATTTATGCAACAGCAGGAATTAAATTTGATTTTTCACAAGAATATATTCATGAATTGGTAACCTTTGTGAAAAGTGAATTGGATAAAGTAGAAAAGTAAGAAGATGGAAATTAACAAATAATAAATAACAATGGCTTTGCATGATGGAAACCCCTCCCTTGGGGAGGTTGGGTGGGGCTAATAACTGAGAACTTTTAAAAATAACTACAAACCAACATGAAACTCGATATTCTTTCCATAGGCGATGAATTACTAATCGGACAAACGCTAAATACCAATGCTCATTGGCTTTCTCAACAATTGAATAAAATTGGTTTTGAGATTAGACAACACACAACGGTTAGCGATGAAAAAACGCATATTTTAACAGCATTAAATGATGCATTAGAAAATGTTGATGTAGTGTTAATAACAGGAGGATTGGGTCCAACAAAAGATGATTTAACATTAGAGGTTCTAAATGAATATTTTGGAGGCAAATTGGTAATGAATCAACAGGTTTATGAAGATATAGAGCGATTAATTGGAGGAAGAGGTTTTGAAATGAATGAACTCAATAAACAACAAGCATTAGTGCCTGATAATGCTCGGGTTTTAAGAAATAAAAACGGAACAGCACCTGGAACATGGTTTGAAAAAAATGGGACAATTGTAGTTTCTATGCCAGGTGTTCCTTATGAAATGAAAGCCATGACAACAAGTACCGTTATTCCATGGCTGTTAGAAAAATTCAAACTTCCGTTTATAGTTCATCAAATGGTTTATACACAAGGGATACCAGAATCAACTTTAGCCCATCAATTAGAGACTTGGGAAAATGAATTACCTAAAAGCATTAAATTAGCTTATTTGCCATCTCCAGGTAGAGTAAAACTTAGGTTGTCAACAATTGGGAATGACAAAACCGCATTAAATTTTGCCATAGAAGAGCAAATCGAAAAAATAAAAAAAATTATACCACAATACATTTATTCGTTCGAAGAAGAAGCATTAGAAAAAATACTAGGAGAAAAGCTAAAGCAACAAAAAGCAACATTATCTACAGCAGAAAGTTGCACCGGGGGTTACATTGCTCATTTAATTACAAGCGTGCAGGGAGCTTCCGATTATTTTGAAGGTTCAGTAATTTCTTACTCTAATGCGATTAAGATAAACCAACTCAATGTGAATGTTGATGACATTGAAAAATATGGAGCAGTGAGTCAACAAGTGGTAGAACAAATGGCTGAAGGTGTTAGAAAAAAAATGAATACTACTTATGCGATAGCTACTTCTGGCATTGCAGGACCAACAGGAGGAACAGAAGAAAAACCCGTAGGTACAGTTTGGATTGCTATCGCTTCTGAAAAAGGAGTCGTGGCTAAAAAACACGTTTTTGGTAAAGAACGAGATGTAAATATAGAAAGAACGGCTGTTGCTGCATTGGGGATGTTGAATTTGGAGATGAGTTGAGTTAAGGAGTATTTAGGAGTACTTAGAAGTTATTAACTACATAGAGTACTCAAGATTTTTTACTATTTTTGAAGAATAATTATCCTTGATGCAAAATGATAAAGCTAATAGAAGAAAAATTAAGTAAAATAATTGCACTTTGTAAAACACATCGTGTAAAATCCATTGCTCTATTTGGTTCGGCCGCCAAGGATGCTATGCATGCAAATAGCGATATTGATTTTCTTGTGCAATTTTCTGAAGATATAGATGTGCTAGATTATGCTGATAATTACTTCACTTTTTTAGAAGAACTCGAAAAATTGATAGGGAGAAAAATTGATTTAGTTTCTAAAAAAACACTCAAAAATCCCGTATTAATTGAAGAAATTGATAGGTATAAGGTAGATTTGTATGCAGCTTAAAATGTTAAAATATATTCTTGACATTCAAAGTGTTATTCAAGAAATTGAATCAATTAAGTCTAAGACATCTAATAACTTTAATAATTTTAAAGCTGATATAATTTTACAAAGAGCTGTAGAACGTGATCTTGAAATTATTGGAGAGGCAATAAAAAACTTAGTGATATTGAACCAACCATTCAAATATCATCAGTAAAAAATATTATTGGGTTAAGAAATATTATTATCCATGCTTACGACTCAGTAGAACCTGAATTAATATGGGGTATAATTCAAAAAGATATTTCAATATTAAAAGAAGAAATAATTAGAAT
>Ga0100393_10004679_pt1 | contig 12500 bp, 12 predicted proteins | sample CryGeymeta201517_FD_81546 | JGI IMG/M metagenome (GOLD analysis project Ga0100393, IMG submission 81546) | Groundwater microbial communities from Crystal Geyser aquifers in Utah, USA - Crystal Geyser metaG 2015-17 | ecosystem: Environmental > Aquatic > Deep subsurface > Groundwater | place... | reverse complement strand
TAAGGATTAGCTATGTTTCTTGAGGGTCAAAAAAGGTCTTTAAATAAGGCTTCTTTTGACCCCTTTTAAGGTCTGTGCTTTTATTTGAAAATAGCTGGATATTCACTTGACTTTTATTTTCATCTGACTATACTAGTCCCTACGTGTTCGGAATAACATTTTAAGAGAAGAAATACAATTTGTAGACGGGTAATATAACAGTAGATACACTTTTTGGTGTTTAGTGTCGTACCACCCGCTTGCAAATAGCGGATTTTCTTTTTCCTTTTTTAGGAGAAAGAAATCACTAGTTATTTGAAAACAAAATAATACAAATATATTAATTACTAATTTTTAGTAGTTAATGTCTTTTAAAATCTAACTAAATAGTTTTTTCTACGGAAAAAATTATGGGGTAAAAAATAAATTTAAGTATTTTTACCGTCTAAAAGAAAAGATAAGAAACTTTTTCATTCAAGTGAAAATGTTTCTCGAGCAAACATAAAAGTAGATATAAGTCTCATTAGTGGTAATGAGCAAAAAATAAGTTAAGAAATTAACTCGTAACTTTACGCTTTCCTAATAGGAAAGTTAAGGGTATGTGGTGGATGCCTTGACTCTTAATGGCGATGAAAGACGTGGTCTGTCTGCGATAAGCTTCGGTGAGGTGACAAACAACCTTCGACCCGGAGATTTCTGAATGGGGAAACCCCCTTGAGTTAATACTCATTGACTTTAAATCTTAGAATTTAAAGAGCGTACCCAGGGAAGTGAAACATCTCAGTACCTGGAGGAAAAGAAAAAAACCTGTCTGATGACAGAATATTCCCTTAGTAGCGGCGAGCGAAACGGGATGAGCCCAAACCCAGCGTTGTTGCATTAGTAACTTATGCTGGGGGTTGTAGGATAACAACTTCCTTTATTGGAGGGAAGTCAAAAAATGTGTTGTTAGTTGAATCTTCTGGAAAGAAGAACCGTAGAGGGTGATAGTCCCTTAAACGAAAATTTCACATCTTCCTTGTTGTTACTCCTGAGTAGGGTCGGACATGAATAGCCGGCTTGAATCCGCCAGAACTAACTGGTAAGGCTAAATACATTAAGAGATCGATAGTGAACAAGTACAGTGAGGGAAAGGTGAAAAGAACCCCGGAAGGGGAGTGAAATAGACCTGAAACCACATATCTACAAAAGGTTGAAGAGGGCATTTATGTCCTCGACAGCGTGCCTATTGAAGAATGAGCCAACGAGTTTATGTATGCTGCTTGTCTAAGTCGTTAAAACGACGAAGGCCCAGGGAAACCAAGTGTTAATAGCGCGTAATTGGCAGTATGTATAAGACCCGAAACAAAGTGAGCTTACCATGAGCAGGGTGAAGCGACTGTAATAGGTCGTGGAGGCCCGAACCCACGCGCCGTTCAACACGCGGGGATGACTTGTGGTAAGGGGTGAAAAGCCAATCGAACTTTGTAATAGCTGGTTCTCTCCGAAATAGCTTTAGGGCTAGCGTCGACGTGTTCCTTCTGGGGGTAGAGCACTGGAAGGTTTAAACAGGGAGCAATCTCGTTAAACCTATCAAACTCCGAATACCAGAAGTTAATAACTCGGCAGTCAGACTACGGGCGCGAAGGTCCGTCGGTCAAAAGGGAAACAGCCCAGATCCACAAATAAGGTCCCTAAATATATACTAAGTGCACTTAAGGATGTAGAGTTCCTTTGACAATGAGGAGGTTGGCTTAGAGGCAGCCATCCTTTAAAGATAGCGTAACAGCTCACTCATCAAGGGACTCCGCGCCGCAGATAATCGGGGCTAAGTATATTACCGAATTTTGGGGCTTCATCTGTATTCGTACAGGTGGAGCGGTAGGAGAGTATTCTGTACCGCACTGAAGGCAAAGGGGTGACCCATGCTGGAGCGTACAGAAGTAAGAATGTTGGCACAAGTAACCACAAGGGGGGTGAGACACCCCCCCGCCGAAAGATCAAGGTTTCCTTTGCAATGATAATCAGCGAAGGGTTAGTCGGACCTAAGGAGATGACGAAGGTCGCATCCGATGGCCACACGGTTAATATTCCGTGACTTCTTGTTCGTGCGATGGAGGGACGGAGTCTTGTACACTGAGCGCATTATTGGATTTGCGTTCGTGCCATGAGGGTGTTGTTTAGGTAAATCCAGACAGCTATAGCCCAAGTGGAGCGAAAATTTATGTCTACGGACATAGAGATTTGGTGGAGCAGACTTCCAAGAAAAGCTTCTAAGCATAACGAACATGAATCCGTACCGCAAACCAACACAGGTGATCAGGTCGAGTAGACCAAGGCGAACGAGTGAGAGGTCCTCAAGGAACTCGGCAAAATAGCAGCCGTAACTTCGGGATAAGGCTTGCCCATATTTAAATATATGGGCCGCAGCGAAAGACACCCTGGCGACTGTTTACCAAAAACACAGCTCCCTGCGAACTCGTAAGAGGATGTATAGGGGGTGACGCCTGACCAATGCCAGAAGGTTAAATACGGATGGTACTAGAGCTTCGGTTTTAGTGCTGGGCTGTATAAGCCCTGGTGAATGTCGGCCGTAACTATAACGGTCCTAAGGTAGCGAAATTCCTTGTCAGGTAAGTTCTGACGTGCACGAATGGCGCAACGACTGGGGTACTGTCTCGAGGACCTGCTCGGTGAAAATACAATACCGGTGAAGATGCCGGTTACCCGCAGTTAGACGAAAAGACCCCGGGAGCTTTACTATAGCTTGGTATTGGGCATATTGAATTGATGCGTAGAATAGGTGGGAGACTTTGAAGGTACGATTTTGGTTGTACTGGAGTCGTCAGTGAAATACCACCCTTTGATTTGGTATGTCCTAACCCTGTCGGCAAAAACGACAAGGGACAGTATCTGGTAGGTAGTTTGAGTGGGGCGCTTTCCTCCTAAAAGGTAACGGAGGAGTTCAAAGGTTAGCTAGGCGCGAATGGAAACCGTGCCGATAGTGTAATGGCATAAGCTAGCTTAACTGTGAGTCGGACATGACAAGCAGATGCGAAAGCAGGACATAGTGAACCTACCGTACGCTTTAGACGCGGCGGCAGATCATCGGATAAAAGCTACCCCGGGGATAACAGGCTGGTATCGCCTAAGAGTTCATATCGACGGCGATGTTCGGCACCTCGATGTCGGCTCATCTTATCCTGGGGCTGGAGAAGGTCCCAAGGGTTTGGCTGTTCGCCAATTAAAAAGGTACGCGAGCTGGGTTCAGACCGTCTGGGAGTGAAAATTAACTTTTTGACTCACAGACAATTCTGAATCACAGCAAACATAACAGACATCACATTTTGGAAAAAATAATGATACAAGTAAAATCGAGTCTTTTCGTTTAATAAAAAATAAAATTGTCATGGTGGCCCTTATGGGAATTATGACAAATAGATAGTAGTGCGCTTCATCAGCGCACATACCAACCATGTCACGGCGGCACATGATAGAAATATTGTGTGTGAAGTCGACTGATATCGGTGAAATCCCACTGCACATGTGCAAGGACAATACCGAGGGAAGGATTAAATTCTTAATTGGATTTGATACCACCCGTAGAGACTACACGTCGAACATCTTGAAAAAGATGAAGATATAGTCCGATCCTCACAGTAATGTGAGTAAACAAAATGCGTGAGACAGGTTGGTCTCCTATCTACTGCGGGCGTTGATTCTTGAAGAGATCTGCTTCTAGTACGAGAGGACCGAAGTGGACTGACCTCTGGTGTACCAGTTGTTCCGCCAGGAGCATTGCTGGGTAGCTATGTTGGGAATGGATAACCTCTGAAAGCATCTAAGAGGGAAGCCAACTTTAAGATTAGGAATCATTTGAGAATCGTGAGAGATGATCACGTTGATAGGCTCTATGTGTACGCACAGCAATGTGTTCAGCAGAGGAGTACTAATTATTCGAATTCCTATTAGGAAAGCGAAAGGTTATGAGTAGTCTTTTAGACGGTAAAAATGCTTAAATTTATTAAGTTAGGATTTTAAAGAGGTCCAATTTGGACTTCTTGGGAAGACATTTGTTTGTATTGAAAAGATCGGGAGCCGAGCCCAAGGGAGGCGTTTACAATTCACAGAATGGAGACATTCATCTGTGGTGGGGTCTAGCTTAGGCGGATACTTGATACTCGACCATTCTAGCGAGTTCTAGAGTTACCGAAGGTGTGGGTGTGGTGCAATTCCCCCCGTTATTATTTTCAATCGAACAGTGTCTTCCTTTAGACACTTTTTAAATTTATTGTCCTGGTGATTTATCGGAGGGGCCACACCCGTTCTCATTCCGAATACGGAAGTTAAGCCCTCTTGAGCTGATGATACTCTTTTAATGGGGAAAGTAGGTTGTCGCCAGGACAATGAATTTAAAGTAAACAAAAACAGTCCAATTTATTGGGCTGTTTTTGTTTTTGGTGTTATGGGATATACTAGTAAATATGAATTGGGCACAGAAACACCAAATAAAGATTTTTGGGGGGGTAGCGTTACTTGTGATGCTTTTTGGTCTGTATATAGCTTGGCCATATATAACAAAAGAGCCAACTTGCTTTGATGGTAAATTAAACGGAATAGAGTTTGGTATTGACTGTGGAGGTGACTGTCAACTTGTTTGCCCTGAGCAAGCACAGCCTCTGAGTGTTCTTTGGTCAAACGCGCGCGAGATCGTGCCCGGAAGATACAACGCCTTAGCTTATATACAAAACCCTAATCCATATGCGGGAGTTTCTTATATTCAATATGAATTCAATCTATACGACAAAGATAATCTCTTAATTAAAAAAAGAAAAGGGGCTACTTTTATTGACGCTAAATCAAATACCGCTATCTTTGAAGGTGCTATAGATGTTGGCAACAGGATTCCAGCTAGAACAACTTTTAGTTTTCTCGGCGGGGCTCCAAAATGGATAAAAATAGGCTCTCGTGAATTATCAAACATATCTATTTTAGTAAAAGATCGGACTCTAAAAAATGAAGACACTAGCCCATTGCTAGAGGTAACGCTGACAAATGGAACACTCCTAGATATAGAAGATTTTGACGTTGTAGCTATTCTGTATGATAAGGATGGCAATATGTTAAACACTAGTTCTACTTATGTTGATCTGCTGCCGGGAGATGTCACAAAAAAGATATTTTTCACATGGCCTAATCCATTTGAAAAAGAAGTTGTGTCTATAGAAATTATTCCGAGACTCGACCTTTTTAACTAAAACCATGTCTAATTTTTTTTCATTTAAGCATATTGATTGGGTGCTTGTTCTGTTTCTCTTGCCAATACTTGGAGCGGGGCTTGTAACAATGGCTTCCTTTGGTGTAGAAGGTAGTGTTTTTTGGAGGCAGTTAATTTGGATTGGTGTATCATTTACCATGTTTTTAGGGATATCTTTTTTTGATGTATCTGTTTTTAAAAAGACAAATGCATTGGTGGCTTTGTATGGTTTTTTTGTTCTACTACTCATCGCACTTTTCTTTTTTGGTTCTACCATTAAAGGGGCTCAGAGCTGGTTTAACTTTGGCTTCTTCTCTTTTCAGCCTTCCGACTTGGTAAAAGTAGTTTTGATTCTGATTCTGGCTAAGTATTTTTCAAGACGCCATGTTGAAATTGCTAACATAAAGCATGTGATTATCTCTGGCCTGTATGCTTTCATTCCTTTCTTTTTGGTTTTTCTTCAGCCTGATTTTGGGACAGCGATGATTATATTACTTATCTGGTTTGGAATGATTCTTGTTTCTGGGATAAGTAAAAAGCACCTTTTTGTTGTAATTGGAGGAGGAATAGTTATATTTTTCCTACTTTGGACTTTTGTTTTTGCTACATATCAGAAGGCTAGAATAAGTAGTTTTTTGGATCCACTGAGTGATATTCAGGGGACTGGATATAATGCCTACCAATCAACTATTGCGGTTGGTTCAGGTCAATTTTTCGGCAAAGGGGTAGGGTATGGTACGCAATCCCGACTACAGTTTCTGCCAGAGTATGAGACTGACTTTATTTTTGCTGCTTTCTCAGAGGAGTGGGGATTTGTTGGGTCTATGATTATACTCCTATGCTATATGTTAGTAATTTGGAGGATTCTAGGTAGCGCTAGGCGCGGGTCTTCAAACTTTGAAACTCTATTTGGGGTTGGGGTTGCTGTTATGTTTTTCTCACATATCGCTATTAATGTAGGTATGAACATTGGCCTTATGCCTGTTACAGGAATTACGTTACCTTTTATGAGTCAGGGTGGTTCGCATCTACTTGCTGAGTTTGCAGCTCTTGGAATCTTAATGAGTATGAGAAAAGACTCGAGAGCTATTCATCGCGATGACATGAAGTATGAATTTATGGGATACTAAAATAATTATATGTTAGTGAACGGAAAACAAATACAAAATGAAATAAAAGAAGAGCTAAAGTCTCTTATTGAAAAATGTGATGAAACTCCGTCTCTTGGTATTGTTTTGGTAGGTGAGGATCCAGCCTCCGAGAAGTTTGTGTCTTTAAAGAAAAAGTTTGGAGAATATATTGGGGTAGATGTATGGTTAAAGATACTGCCGGAGAGCACGGACACAGACAGTGTTGTATCTGCCATTAAAAGTTTAGATACTCATGGTGTGGTAGTTCAACTTCCTTTGCCGGGGCAAATAGATGAATCAGTAGTATTGTCAAATATTCCAAAAGAACAAGATGTAGATGTCTTAAATGGCGGCGATTTTGATGCGCCTGTAGCAGGAGCTGTTTTTGAAGTTCTTAGTAGACATGATGTTGATTTAAATAACAAGAAGATAGTTGTTGTGGGTGAGGGGAAGCTTGTCGGTCTACCTGTTATAGAAGTCTTGAAAATGAGAAATTTAAATTATGATGTAGTTAATTTAGATACACCTGAAGAAAAAAGATTAGAGTTATTAATTGAGGCAGATGTAATCATAACTGGGGCAGGGGACCCTCATTTTATAAAAAGAGACATGATTAAGGAAGGTGTTGTTCTTGTGGATGCTGGAGCGAGTGAAAAAGCTGGTAAGCTGGAAGGAGACGTAGATTCAGAATGTTTTGAAGGTGCAAGCTTTGTCACTCCAGTACCAGGTGGAATTGGACCTATTACAATAGCTATATTATTTAAAAACTTACTAAAAGCATGTTCGAATTAAACACAGAAATATTTTTATATATACACTCACTCTCTTTTGGCTCTCCGAAGGTATGGATGTTTTTGGCGAGCTGGTTTGGGGTTGTTATAGGTCTCTTGGCGCTGCTTTTTGTTGGGCTTCATAAGCATGGATTCAAATCTATCTTTAAAGAATTCAAGCAACATCTCCTAGAGTGGAGAAGTTTGATTTTTATACCACTGGCTACTTGGGCGGTCACAGATTTCCTCAAGCTTATATTTGGTGTTCCTAGGCCCTATCTTTCTTTGGATATAACACCTCTTTCTATGCCTGGAACCTTTGATTCATTTCCTTCGGGCCACTCAGCATTTTATATGGCCATAGGTTTTGCTGTTTATAGATATCATAAAAAAGCTGGAATTATTTTTATGGTGCTCGCTGCAGTACTATCAATTTCTAGAATCTTTATCGGTGTTCATTATCCATCAGACATATTGGCTGGATGGCTGGTGGCTTATCTGATGTATAGACTTGTAAAAAATAAATAAAGAAAGCCCGACCAATTGGTCGGGCTTTCTATTTCAATTAGGATTATGTTCACAATCCCTGCGGGATATGATCCATGATCCGATCAGTTAAAGGTGTTGATTCCAAAATAACTTTGTCACCAGCTGTGACTAGATCCTTGTTGATATTGTCTTGTATTTTATCGTAAGCAATGTCTACAACTGAGCCATCATATTTACGTACCGAAACTTTTGATCCAGATATATTTGATACAACGGTAACCCTGTCGATAGACGGAGGAATCTGATTTTTTGGGATGAATGCCTTTTCATGGCCATATTTATCCGTGACAATGATTGCCATCAATGGTTGGCCAACTTTCAGAAAAGCACAACTGTGATCATGGTCTTCTTGGAAGATCATCTCGTATTTCTTTTGTCCATGATCTGACTTAAAGAGGGCTGTATATCTGTTGGACCCATTAACTATAGCTATACGACTATCTGTGTGTATATACGACACTTCACCTTTATTGTAGGAAGTTAATCTAGGGCTAGCGACATCTTTATCAGATAACCCCTGCACCTTTGACATATCAGAGTCAGTCAGCACTTTCATGCCAGCTTTTAGTTCTCCAATATCTAAATCGTCAGAAACCCACAATGTTCTTTGGAAAGACTCTTGAAGAGGTCCAAATGATACAATGCAATCAAAAGGGGTAATTCCCATTCCAAGATGGTACATCATAGATGATCGATCTTCGTCTAGTATGGCAAGGATTTCAACTTCAATTGGTTGAGTCATGTCAATACCAAGATTTGTCACCACCGGATACTTTCCCTTGGTGACAACGAGAGTCATTCCTTCTTTAATTTGTCGCGCTTTATCTCTTCTGTCGATATAAGCTCTGAAGGACCCTCCTGTTGATCTTTCAACCAGTACTGAAATCTTGAAAACAAGACTGTCTGATGTTATCATGGCTTCTTCCAAAAAGTTTGGCCCAGATGACACTACCACTTTCTCGTAATACAGTTCGTCAATTTCAATACTTGCAATAGATACCGAATCAACCCCTGCTCTATCCTTAGAAAGATCACAAGAGCTAAACAAGATGATAATAGGGAGGATTAACCCCGCGAATACTCTTAACTGCTTTTTCATTTTTTTCGTTATTTTGTTAGAAAAGTTTTTATATATTATACCATGCTTAATAATAATTTGTCAAGCACATAGCCTTTAGCTATATACAAAAAAGCCCGACCAATTGGTCGGGCTTCTCTAGAAAGACTACAGTCTCTCTGTTTTATTCTTTTGAAATTTCCTTTGGAACAATCATGCCTTCTTCATTAAAAACAAGAACGGCCCTTTTGTCGATCATCTTTGTGTAGGGATGAGAATAGTTGCACTCAAAGAAAGTTATCTCGCTGTCATTTCGCTTGTCGGCTTCTCTGAATAGTACTAAATACCCACCTCGATACTTGGTATCTACTACTACTGCAAGTATGTTTATTTGGGTCTTGTTTCTAACAAGATACTCCTTCGTCCAACCTTCTTTAACAACAAGGTTCTCAAGGTAGAAATCTTTTTTTGCCCAAATCCCAGAAATTCCAATGCCTATTGCTGTTGAAATCATTGCTATGCCGGAAAAGATTCCTGAGATTACTGGATCAAAATGCTTAATTGATCCACCTTTTGCCATGAAAATTAAGTTTGTGACAATAAATACAAATAGTGTTGTGGCAAGTATTGCTGTTACAATGTGCTTCGCTTTCATTTATTTTGTTTGATTTTTTAATATAATAGCATTTTAACTGGGTAATGTCAACACCTTTCATTTTACATCCAAAAGGAGTAAGATGTAGCCATGGTAAAACGACGATTAATCGCTTTTCTCGTGTTGCTTGCTGGATTAGCAGTAGCATTTTTTGTATACAGCAGCGAACCGGGACTAAAAGCAGACGCAAATGACCAACATGCATTTAAGTTGGGATTGGATCTATCAGGAGGAACACACCTTGTTTATAAGGCTGATGTTTCTGAGATATCTGAAAATGAAATTAAGGATTCAATGGAGTCTCTTCGAGATGTAATTGAGAGAAGGATCAACTTGTTTGGTGTTTCTGAGACAAATGTTCAGACACAGGAGGTGAATATTGCAGGTCTTAATGAAGACAGAATTGTGATAGATCTTCCTGGTATAACAGATATTGATCAAGCTGTTTCTATGATTGGTCAGACTCCTCTTCTTGAGTTTAAACTTCTAAACAAGGATGCTGACGAAAACACATCTTTTGAAGATGCTTATATAAGTACAGGTCTAACTGGGAAGTATCTAGATAGAGCAAATCTTGAATTTGTACAACAGGGAAGTGGATCAGGTATAGCTGGTACTCCTATTGTTGCTCTGCAGTTTGATAAAGAAGGAGGGGATCTATTTGGTCAAATAACAGGGGACAACACAGGAGAAATCTTAGCCATCTTTTTAGACGGAGCTCCAATATCAACACCTGTTATTCAAACAAAAATCACAGGAGGTCAAGCTACAATCACAGGAAACTTTACTCCAGATGAGGCAAAGCAGCTTGTGGGAAGATTGAACTCAGGAGCTCTACCTGTTCCAATTGAGCTTATTTCAACACAAACAATAGGAGCCACACTTGGTAGTGATGCTGTGAATGCTGGTGTATTTGCTGGAATGCTTGGATTTCTAATTCTGGCTGGATTATTTATTTTCTGGTATAGATTCCCAGGTGTTATAGCTATTATCTCTCTTGGTTTCTATATGGCTGTCATGTTTGCTTTGTTTAAAATTGTCCCAGTCACTCTTACTGCTGCAGGTATAGCTGGATTTATTATCTCGCTAGGTATTGCAGTAGATGCGAACATTCTAATTTTTGAAAGAATGAAAGAAGAGATTAGAGCAGGGCGGTCTACTTTTGACGGACTAAAAGAAGGGTTCTCAAGAGCCTGGCTTTCAATTCGAGATTCTAATATTTCAAGTTTGATTACCGCTGTAATATTGTTCTGGTTTGGCTCATCACTTATTAAAGGATTTGCGCTGACATTTGGTCTTGGAGTTCTTGTAAGTATGATTTCTGCAATTAGTATTACTAGGGTATTCTTGTACGCCTTTACAGGTACACGAGATGGCAAGATTCGTCGATTCTTGTTTGGAACTGGATTTAAAAAATAGAATTATGTTTGTAATAAAATATAGAAAATTATTTGTATCTTTGTCAGCGTTGATGGTTATTGGTGGAGTAGTTCTGGTCTCTGTATTTGGATTGAATCTAGGGATAGATTTTACCGGCGGATCATTGGCTGAAATTAGTTACCCAGATGGGAGACCTGATGTTGTTGAAATAAACACTTCACTTGCTGATGCTGGATATGATTTTGCAACTGTGCTCCCAACAGAAGATAATGGGGTATTTGTAAAAAGCCGAGACCTAACAGAAGTGGAGCGAATAGGAATATTTGAAGCATTATCTATTGGCGGAGAATTCCCAATAGAAGAGAAGTCATTTACTTCTATCGGTCCATCACTTGGAAAAGAGCTTGCTCGAAAAGCTACATGGGCTTTGATTATAGTTGCCTTGGCGATTATTCTTTTCATTGCGTATGCTTTCCGAGGAGTATCAAAACCTGTTTCTTCTTGGAGATATGGATTTATCGCTGTTATAGCTTTGATTCATGATGTTATTCTAACTTCAGGGGTGTTTGTACTTATATCTCAATTTACCGGGGCTACAGCAGACTCTCTGTTTGTCGTGGCTCTTCTAACTGTACTTGGCCTGTCTGTAAACGATACAATTGTAGTATTTGATAGAGTTCGAGAAAATCTAAGAGAAAGTAAGAATAAGACCTTTGAAGAGATTGTTGGAGGAAGCTTGTATCAGACAATTGCCAGATCTGTTAATACCTCACTTTCAACTATTATTGTATTGGTGGCATTGTTTATCTTTGGCCCAGACTCTACAAAGATGTTTGCGCTTACACTTGCATTTGGAATGCTCTTTGGAACATATTCATCTATTTTCCTAGCAAGCCCACTTCTCGTGTTTATGCAGCCAAAAGAAGATTAACTCCTAAACAAATAAGAATTTTAAAAGCCCCACAAGTGCGGGGCTTTTGAGCTAAATATTTTTTACTCAGCACATCTTTCTGTGTCAACGCTTTTTGATCCTGACCACCTGTTGGGATTGAGGTAGGTACAAACTCCTACAAGTTTTTGGAAGTCATTACGCTTTATTTTCAAAGGTGTCATTAATTTTTTCCTAAGAAAACTCTTCGCTATGGGGATTATGAAAACTGTTTCTGAAGACATCTCGTCTCTAACTTCATTTTTGTTTGAAACGTCAAAGCGAACATTTACCTTTTTAGAGTCTCCATTTATTTGGTAGACCCCAATGATTTTCCAAATACGTTCTGGTGCTGATTTTTCTTGCGAAAAGGAAGCATTCCAGGAAAAGATAAGAAGAATTAGTATAATTACTTTTTTCATTTTCGTTCATTTTGTTTGACATTACCACAACATCGTTGTTTTTACCAGAAGGATTAAAAAAACTAATTTTTTTGATATAATTAAATAATAGAAATAGATAGTCTCTATTTTCTTTTACTAATTATTTTTTCAAATTATGACTATTTTATATATTATTATCGCTGTTGTTTTGATCGGAGGCTTCTGGTTTATCGGAGGTTACAATGGTTTTGTAAGGCTAAAAACTCGAGCGGAGGAGGCTTGGGCTGATATTGATGTTCAGCTAAAGCGAAGATATGACCTCATCCCAAACCTTGTAAATGCTGTGAAAGGGTATGCGGCACATGAGCAGGGAACGTTTGATGCTGTAACAGAAGCGCGAGCAAAAGCTACACAGACACACGTTGAGGTTGGG
>Ga0100393_10004676_pt1 | contig 12505 bp, 9 predicted proteins | sample CryGeymeta201517_FD_81546 | JGI IMG/M metagenome (GOLD analysis project Ga0100393, IMG submission 81546) | Groundwater microbial communities from Crystal Geyser aquifers in Utah, USA - Crystal Geyser metaG 2015-17 | ecosystem: Environmental > Aquatic > Deep subsurface > Groundwater | place: USA... | reverse complement strand
TGGGTACATACTGGGCGGGGAGTATGGCTCGCAAGCATCCAAATATCCGCTTCATAGCGGTGTCTCCGGGAAACACTGCGGGAACCAATGTTGTAGAGGGCAGTGACTATCCTACTATCATACGAGTTGTTGGGAACAAGATTGTAATACCGTTCATGGTCCTCGTTGGTCGCTTTCATCCGCTCCACGTGGGAGACAAACGATATTTGGACGTCCTGTACGACGAAGAAACATTTGAAACAGGACATTTTTACGCGTCCAAATCAAGTTGGCCAACTGGACGCATGGTGGACCAAAAGAAGCATCTTGACTGTGTGTACAATAGAAATTACCAGGACAACGCCAATGCTGCTATTCACTCATACATCAAAAAGTATTGATTTCTCAATACATATCATTCACTGCAATTTGTGTTGCGTCTGTGCAGCCGATGCATTATTTTTTAGTGAGCAGTCGACCTGTGGTCCAGTAACGGCCTTGAGAGACTTATTGTGGCATCGGATAATTGCATGTATTTACAAAATTAGTATTTTAGTATTATTGATGATTCTACTCTGCTTCTACGCTTCCTCGCAACATACGGACATCATTCAAGATTCCAGTGTGATTGAGAGCCACTTGAGCTGTGTCCAGAATGCTCATACAAGCTTGGTCGCTGAGAGCAATGGCTGGAAGTTGTCCTCCCAGCAATGTATCCAAATTTAGATCGATTCCGTCGATCTTGTAGTCAGTGACTTGAACATCAGCCAGACACACCTGCCCTCTTAACAGCGACCAAGGCTGAAGCGTCCCTTCAAGGTTAAAGATGCCAACATTACTAATATCAACAATGTTCCCTTCGACTCCCATTTGCATCGGTATGCTGAACGTGCAACCATCAAAAGTTGGATCGCCTGGTTCATTCATAAAAAGCTCGCCTCCGAATGGAAGACCGATTTTCACATCGTTCTTGACTTGTTCGAAGATGATGGTCTTCAATTGCGGTGCAGCCCAGTTGGCAATAAACTCCATGACGGAGCATAAGACGGGATTGGCCGATGTCGAGGCTGCGAATCGAGCCCAGATGGCCAAGGTAAAGTAGGTTCGGGAGAGCTTCATAATTTTCTTTTTTGTATGCGTGGTATTTTGTATGATGATGAAATAATTGTGTGCACCATCCTGATTGCTGGTTGGTTGGGATGATGTAGGCTGCTGAGATCGTACACGGTGGCGAAGGACTGAGATAGCAGGGTCGTGTCAAGGATGTAATTATGCTTGATGCTGAGCATTAGCGTTGAATGGACTTTTTCCAGTTTCCATTATTATTATTATTATTTTCCAACTTCTGGTACTGGTCAGACGCACAGTTCTTCAAATCAAGAGGAAAACTTCGTTCCGACTATTTCTTGCAACTCCAGTGCCAGGTACCGCTACATCGGTAAACTGAGTCTGTCGAGTGCGTAAACTGCCATTGTTGTTGACAAGTAAAAATCAGTCCAGGCAAGACCATGCACAGTTACATGATAGAGCTAGTATTATCTAATGTCGTTGAATAATTGTTCCAGTTCCATCCTTAATTTCGCATGAGTCTGCTGTGATTCTTGCATGGCATCAAAGATATGTCTTGCGGTTTGCTGCACATGCAGCTGCACGTCATCCGAAATATCAATCGGCTCCTCCGCCTCTTCACCATCTTTTGTTGCCGATTCTAGCAAGGAATCTAACCAATACGAACCACCGTATGTAGTAAACAATTCGTCGCCCTTTTTTACTTTACTGCTAGTTACCGTAGCCAAAATAGGGGAAGGCCCAAAAGGAATATTGACGCAGTTCTTTCGTTGTGCACTCATTTTGTAATAATCCAGGAGGCCCTCTTCTGTGTTGAACTCGACAACTGCACCATCGTTGATGAGGTGACTGATCCAGGTGTCTCTCAGGGGTCGGTTGGGGTTGACGTCAATGTAGAGAGCGCCACCCTGCTCCTTAACAAGGTAGCCACACATAGGTCTTGAGCCCATCAGAAAATGCAAATAGTTATGCTTGACGGTATTGTCTCTTGCTACTTCTGAATCAATGTGCTGGCTATCAAAATATGTTCGGTCGTCCTCGGTGGCCGTTGCGAAAGCATTGGTGACATCGAATCGTTCGAGACCAATCCCGTGCACCGGGAAAAATCCAACGATTGTCCCCGCTTTGATATTCTTGGTCGCAAAGACTCCATTTCCGGCTCCTGCTATCGACGATGGTCCAATCCGAATGGATTGTTTTTTATTAAGCAAGCTTCTGGAATGGTCATCTTGTTGAAGGGCGTGCATTCGATCCATGGCATCTTTCAGGCAATCAATCGGCACCTTTTCAGATTCATTGCCATTGCTGTTAAGAAATAGCAGCGCCTGACCTCGATGCCAAAATTGAACTTGCTGTGGACATGGCAACGATAGGTGATAGAATCCAAGGATTGGAGGAAGCAGGACAGCAGAGACGATCAGAGTGAAGAATGATGACGAGGAGACCATTGCTGTTAGATTCATAGTGCTTTTTAAAGCCTTTGCTACAGATATGCAGGCGCTTTATCTTTATCATGCAGCAATTGGTAAGAAAGAAATGATACTAAAGACAAGATAAATAAATTTCAATGAAGTTTGGTCTACGTACGGACTGTAGACGTAATAATAAGTTTGAGTTATCATCGCGAGAATAATTCATTGAAAACAGAGATTTAAATCCCCATCGCTGTCGTACTTGCAACCGAAACTTTCAAAAAGTGGGGTGTTTCTGTTGTGCTGCTATGATACGAAGCAAATCTTTTCTTTGCCGAAATCTAACTGTTGCCAGTGTCACTGATAAAAATGAATTCATGCAACAAGAGAGAGAGAGAGAGCTACAATACTTTGCGCGCCATCCAGATACAAAGAAATCAGATGAAGAGGGCATAGATGCATACTACTAGACTACCAGTTGCTCTTGAGTGACTGAAATGTGAAGTTGCACAGCAAATCCACAGGTCACATGAGACAGCGCTCGCGGAGAGGGCTAGTAGGCACCAATAATCTGCTGCAGCCCTGATAAGTGCTGTCTGATCAATTATTAATTGAAGGTCGACTATTTTTCGAATGTATTTCGATTACTGGTGCCGACATAATTCCACTGAACGTCGAAACTCATTAGATTATTATCGTATCAGTGCTCCTTTCGTTGTCCTTTCTTCTACTACTACTAGTAGCTAGTCGTAGTACTAGTACTATTAGATTGTAGTCTTATTAGATACTGGTACTATCCGTGATAGTACCAGGTAGCTACGTACTGGTCCGGCAGTAGAGAGTAGCCGTTCTGGTAACAGCAAAATTCCAGAATTGTCTTCCCAGGTGGAACACATATTTGGCGCCCTGTAACAAATTTTACACGACTCAATAAATTTACTTAGGCCAATTGGAATCAGATTGGCGCTCAACGGATTTGTCTGCCAATTTTGGTTTCAGCGCCACCAGGCCTGGTGGTAACAAAAAAGCAAGTGAAAGATAGATCGACCAAACAGAAACTAACTGCTATTGATGGATGAACGAGTCGTATGGGATAACAACTCTACCACATACAAGGTCCAACTTAAACGAACGTAATTTTGCCTTACACAAGCTTAATACACAACAACATATCAGTTGCAAAGAGCTGTAGTTCCTGCGTTGCCGAGCTCAATAATATTCTGGAAAGACCTGCAAACAAATTCTTTTGCATAGCGCCTTTGAGATTCATTGAAATCAACCCTACTAGATTTTTAACATCAAAGCTTTCCGGACAACAGAATCGTAGAAATGGTGTCTTCGAAAAGATTGAACATCTCATCGCTGGTTGTCCTCTACCTCTTAGCCTTTTATTCGGCACAAGAAGTCGATGCCGCCAGTCTGAAGAGAGCTGCCACTACCCGGGGTGAACGAAAGAAACAATGGCGTCGTCGGGCCGAAGATTACCAAGCAGCCCGTGAAAATGCTCGCGCTACTACTTCCACTATTGTTACCAATCCCTCCACTCTCGGTAAGGGCAAGGGAGGCAACCCCAATCAACCTGTGTGGACATCAGAGGATCAACAAGCCGCCGATGGGGGACGTACGACCTTTGTGGTCAGATGCGAAGATTATTTCGCTCAAAAAGCTGCCGCCAAGGCTACGGCCCAAAAAACGACGGGTAAGGCGGGTAAAGGAGATATTTTTGCCGAAAAGGCCGATGCCAAGAAAGTCACCAGCACCACTGACCCTAAGTCTTCTGTGGTGTCTACCAAGGCCGGACCTGACGAATATTGCGAGGAATGGTTGGCCGGACAAGGCTCTGGTGGTAGCGGCAGTGGAACTGGAGAAGATGGAAGTGGAGAAAACGGCAGCAACGACGGTTCATCCTCGGGAGGAAGTGGTACTGGTGATGGATCCGGAACTGGTGATGGATCCGGAGCTGGTGATGGATCCGGAGCTGGTGATGGATCCGGTACTGATGGAGGAGACGAATCAGGTGTATCGGAAGGCAATCTAGGTCTGGTTTCATGTGACACCATTGCAGCCGGCAATGGACCTCGTAGTGGAGACTCCGAGTCGGTCGAAGTCAAGTTGCAGGTTGTCAAGGAGGCCGAATTGCCCGATGCAGGTATTATGAGTCTGATGCAGGCCGATTTGCAGTTTCATGTCGCTCCCGTGATTGCCGATTGCACCGCCAGTGATGGCAGTTACAGTGGCAGCGGCGGCAGTGGAGGAGCCCTCATAACGGATGTGGTATTTGAAAGCTTACAGGAAGACGACAGTGGTAAGTGTGAATGCTCATGGTGTTGGTCTGCTCGTAGCTGCTTGGAGTGTTTATTAATTGTCTCTCAATCCTGCAACAACAAAAACCAGGCTGTTCTGCTGACTACGAACAAGTCGCTACTACAGAAGGAGGTGATTGTCTGAAGACAATCATTCCTGTGACTCTGTACTACGACGGAGATGACACCAGCGGCTTTGAGCAGAAAGTAGTGGATGCAATTAATGACCACAGCTGGAATGTCCCAGGTCTCATGCAAGTTTCTGCCGTCGAGACGGATGACTCTGTAGTCGCAGGTGTAGAAGGACAGCAAGTTGCTGCTGATGATGACTCTATGGCTGCTGGTGGCTATTTGGCCATTGCAGGTGCGTGTCTGGTTGCCCTATTGGCGGCCGTTATGCTGATGCGCCGCAATAGAAGAGAAGAAGAAATCAAGCACATTGAGCTAGGCGACGATGGTGAAACCTATCTTCGTGACATGGATTCTCAGGGGTCACCGGATCCGTTGGCAGGTGTGGTCGGAGAAGATGGCGATAGCGCTATGGACGGGTACTTTGGCAATATTGATTCTCATCCAGCCCATCAAGATGTTCACCACTGCAGTTCAGCCCTCTGCGAAGTATGCGAGCAAAGTCGCCGAGCAGGTGTTCAGTTCATCCCATCGGCCACCATGGCGCATGCACCTACGCCACCTGACCAACCTCGAGAGTACACGTCGGATGATACTGTTGCTCTGTAAGCATTGCATTTCGTGCATGCGAGCAGATGCCCTCTGTACTTATTTCTGCGTCCGCGACGGAGAAAGCGAACGCTTGACAATCTCGGGGTTATTAGGAAGCGGATCACAACCAAGGCTACCTCTGTATGTTATATTATACACTTTGTGCGCGGATAGGATCCACGCCAAACTTTGGGCCACCAATTGACAGTAAGGACAAAGAAACTGTCAGGGAAACATCAAAATAGAAACTCTCTTCGATGAAAGGGAACGACAGGGAGTTTATTGCAATCATTATTTGTTACCAAGACAATTTAGGCTTCGTGTGGAGAGATTATGACTAAATTGTTCCAATTCAATATATACCCGACTTGAAAAGTAGAATGCTGCTTATAATCGTGCTAGTAATACTGCATGCACAATCAAATGTTGACCAACTAAATCAATCCCTCTGTGTATCTCACTTTAAAGCCATTCTCGTCCAACATCTTTTCCACATCTTGGTAAGTGGGTCGTGCTGTCATCGTGCCAACTTGTGTGTAGCTGTTCTTGTCCGATTCAACATAAACCACATAATCGGTATCGAATCGCTTGACCATTCTCACGTTCCATCCTCGGCACACGTATCCTTCCAGGTTGTACACGCTTTCAAAATTCAGTTCACCTAATTTTCGCAGCGTATTCCCCTTTCCCCCTAGGAATCCAGCAATGGATCCAAATATACCTTCGTCGTCACGAGAGACACCATCAAACCAGTCATCTGTGACACGCCACTGTGGATTGAGTAAAAGCACCATACCAGGCTTTTTGGCTTCCGCCTCTACGTAGTCCTCGACAGTTTCCTGACTGGGTTGGATAAAGCATTTGACAGTTTCACCTCCTAGTTCTGCCGTGAGCAAACTAACACCGTCGACTCCTGATTCATCGATACTCCTATCTTCCTCAATTCGTGGTGGTACTCCGCCGTCGTCTCTGGTAAAAAGGCTGTGTTTTTTTTTTGTAAATTTTATTTGTATATTTGTTGAAGATTTCGTTTTTAACACACGTTGAGTTATTGAGTTGAAATTGTTGAGTTGAACTATAAACTATACTTTTCATCATGAAAAATTCACTTCACCAAAATAATCAATAATTTCGTACCGTAAAGCATCCGACATGGTAGGAGCAGCCGAGTAGTACAGTTGCATAATTCCTCCTTGCCAACTTTCGTCGGGAGGAACTAAGACAATATTTTGGGAATCAACATCCAACAGTCCTTCGCTGTACACTCCCAGATTGGTGTTGGTAGCATCCCGTGGCAAACAAACTCTCACGATTTGATGGTTGATACTTTGGTCGCTGGCATCCCGCATAGCAGCAGACACCTGGCGCACCATTTCTGAGTAAGATTGTGGCATGGGAACATTGTTGTTCTTCTTATCGGAAGGTCTATTCTTGTCGGCAGCAACATCTTCGGTCGTTTCAAACAGGTGAGTAGTCGACGAAATGGTTCGTTGAGAAGGAGGAATGGCAGTAGAGACTCTGGACTCTGCAGGAGCAAATGCAGAGACCCTGTAGACGGTCATCAATGCCAGGAATAACGATGTCGTTTGAACCAGTTTCATGGTGGGACGTAGTGCGTTAGTTTCTACAGAAAATTGATTTTAATGTCAATTAGAGTAGCATAGAACTCTAATTGTGGTGTAGAGACACAGTCAACTAGGTCTACTGCATTATTTTTGTGAAATCTGCTTGTCATTAACAGCACAGCAAACCAGAGGAGGTGCAGGATACCGTACCAGGATACCAATTCGATTTGATGATGAGAAAAATAGTACTCGTAATAGATACCTGGTACCAAACGCAATCTGTGAGTCAGGGGGGGTCCTGTTTAATTTCTGCCCGGGTGATAATATTTCAAATTTTGATGACATCGTACCCGTGAGCTCTGATTGACTGGAATCAAAATTCTAAATTGTCATTGATTTGTTTTGGATTTTGACACAGAGACGTGGATGAATCTTCTTCCAGTTGGAGCAAGAACCACACGCTATCCAAAACGGATTGCGATCAGCACCAGACAGGTTGTTGTACAACAACCTACCTGGTACGTACTCGCTGTACCAGGTATGCTGTATGTACTACGAAGGCCAATGATAGTAAATAATATAACACCACGTCCTTTTTTTGAAAGGATTTCCGCCACGCCAATATCCCTTCAAGCTTTTCCTGCTTTTAATCCACCATGGCACAGAGTCTCATAATTTCTTCCTCTTCGACGAGAATTGCCAAAGAATTTACTCGATACATACTACCTCGTCTTATTCATCCAGTCACCAATAACAGTATGAAGTTCAGTACCTCTGCTTTCACATTCCTTTCCGTGGCTTGCACGGCCCAGTCTGCTACTGCCTGGACAACGGTCAACACTAACGTTGCTGCGCGCAGTCGTTTTGCCGCTGCTGCCGCTCTCTTTTCAACAACGAGTACCGAAATTGATGGAGAAGCTGCCACCGAATCGTTTCGCCTAAAGTTCAAGGACGACAAGGGCATCATTTCTCCTTGGCACGACATTCCACTCAAGGACGGAAACGACTACAACATGGTAGTAGAAATTCCCAAAATGACCAAAGCCAAGATGGAAGTTGCCACGAAGGAAGAAAACAATCCCATTGCCCAGGATATCAAAAAGGGAAAGCTAAGGGACTACCACGGACCCATCTTTTGGAATTACGGATGTCTGCCACAAACATGGGAAGATCCCAATGAAAAACAGTAAGTTTTCTTCATGGTATTATTGTTATTTCGTATCGTTGATACTGTTGGCTTTTTTTTTAAAGATATTGGTCAAGATTAGTGAGATATTTTAATTGTTTGCTATTTAAACAACTCTAATTTCTGTCGAATAACGTTCTAACCATTTTTCATCACGACACACACATAACCAAACTATAATGAAATTTTTTTACAAAGTCCCCAATTAGGATGCTTTGGAGATGACGATCCGATTGATGTCGTCGAGATTGGATCCAAGGTCCTTTCTATGGGAACCGTCACTCCCGTCAAGCCCCTGGGTGTTTTGGCCATGATTGATGATGGCGAGTTGGACTGGAAGGTCTTGGCGATTGCCAAGGACGATCCTTTGGCTAAGGAATACAACGACATTGATGATGTTCCCGATGCCATCAAGGACGGTGTTCGAGAATGGTTCCGTTGGTACAAGACACCTGATGATAAGCCCATTAACGAATTCGGTTTCGATGAAAAGTACATGGACAAGAAGGAAGCCGAAAAAATCATCGCTGAAACTCACGAAGCTTGGAAGAAGTTGCGATCGGGGGATACCGATGCAGGAAAACTGTGGACCGGAAACTAAATTTTAATTTTTTAAATTTTCCAAACTTTCACGCTTAGCCAGCCTAGCCTAAGCCTGCAAAATGTGTGTTTGATTATGAGAAAACATCATGGTGGATGGTACTTTCAGATCTGTAAATCGAACTAACTCATTTTCAGATCAAGCTCCGATAGTGCACGTACCCTTTTTTTTACGGCTGTTTGTAGTCTCTTGCTGGCCCAGGAAAAATACGAAAGACTTGTTGGACCTATGCCGCAGTAGGCGGAACGGGGGAAATAGAGCACCATTGTTAAGCATGGGTGATGGTGATCCAGAGAGGCTACCCTGAACCCCACTGAAAAAATCCTTTTTAGAATTTACTCTTGTGCGTGACTGAAATCCTGCCAGCCAACCAATGAATGTAACACAAAAAATCAGTCACTCATAACTTTTTTGCCGTTCTAGCTCTAGTAGAAGTAGACTACCAGGTACTACTAGACTAGCTAGCTACTATAGAAGACTACTGGACTACTAGCCTACTAGCTAGAGATAGAAGCACTACAAGCAGAAATTCAGACTACCTAGTTTTTCTTGCTGAGGCTGAAAGGAGGAGAAAAGTCAAGTTAAGCAAGTTCTCCGGGAAGATTCTACACCTTGGACTTACCGGCCAAGAATATCTGACATCTGACAAACAAAAATGACAATCGAAACATTAAAAGACAAGGATGGCGTACTCGTCGGGCCCGATCTCAATGGCTCTAGTTCTGCCCTGGACAAAAAGTCCTACCGTCAGATTCTCTTGCCCAATGGTCTTCGTGCTGTGTTGGTGAGCGATACGGCTGCCATGAACCAAATTAAAAGCGAAGGTGGCTTGTATGATGCCGATTATGACGAGCAAGGTGATGAAACCGATGAGGATGGAGACGCCAAGATGGATGAAGCAAATGACAGCAATGAAATTGATGATGATGATGATGATGGATCGGAAGAAGAAGAAGACGAAGAGACACCCTGGCTAAGGGATGCAGCTTGTGCTGTGACTGTTGGTGTTGGTAGCTTTGCCGACCCGCCCGATTGTATGGGGTTGGCCCATTTCCTCGAACATTTACTCTTTATGGGCAGCAAAAAGTACCCCGTCGAAAACGAGTATGACGTCTTCATGTCCAAGCATGGGGGCGCTGAGAATGCATTTACAGAATCTGAATCGACAACCTACTATTTTTCCATCCCGCAAGAGCACTTGGGAGGAGCACTCGATAGACTTGCACAATTTTTCATCGCCCCACTTATGCTCGAAAGCGGTGTGGAACGAGAGCTAAAAGCGATTGAATCGGAGTTTCAACTCAACAAACAATCGGATCATGCCCGACTTCAGCAGCTTTGGAGTACAACGAGCAATAACCCCAATCACCCTTTTTCTCAATTCAATTGGGGAAACATTAAAAGTTTGAAAGAGATACCTGAAGCAAGCAAGGTGGATCCGATGGCTCGACTAAGAAGTTTCTTTGACAAGTACTACTACGCTTCGAACACACGGGTCGTTGTGGTGGGAGCCTACACATTGGACCAATTGCAAGAGAAAGTTATCAAGTGCTTTTCGGGTGTGCCAGCGTTCCCCCGCGTGGGGCCCGCACCCAAAGCTTTGGCCGTGTCGTGGGACTCTGTCTACGAGACACCCCTGAAGCAATTTGGATTGCCACTGGCACCTTCCTCGTTCAAACTGTATCGCATCGTTCCGGTTAAAGATCGACACAACTTGTCCATTACGTGGCAGCTCCCGCCGCAAATCGATCGCTGGAAGACCAAACCTTGCGATTACATTGCACACTTGTTAGGTCACGAAGGACAAGGAAGTCTACTATCTGCGTTGAAAAAGAAAGCATGGGTTACAACATGTGTGGCAGGAGTTGGAAGTGACGGTATGGAGAATGCATCGACACATTGCTTGTTCTCGATGACATTCACGCTGTCGACGGAGGGAGTAGACCAATGGCCGCATGTCATTTCAGCTTTGTACACATACATTGGAATGCTGCGAAACTACGGAACAAACCTGCCTGAATGGATTTACTTGGAACTGAAAGCTCTGCACGAGTTTTCCTACCGGTTTGCAGATGAGCAATCGCCTGAGGATTTCGTAGAAGGGGTGGTGGAGGATATGGCACCTCACCTCAATATGCCTCCTGAGCGTCTATTGGACGGGCATAATCTTTTGTGGGAATATGATCCACAAGAAATTCAGGACTTGTTGCTTTTATTCAATCCACAAAATGCAAGAATTGACTTTATGTCATCGACCTTCGGCCGTCCCTCTGACTTTGAAAATGTCGATTCGACGGCGACTGGTAAGGTGCTAAAACCAAGCATAAGATTTAATCCCGATGAGGCTGGACCTCCCAACACAGAAGATTGGTTTGGAACTTTCTATTGGATTGAAGATCTTGATCATGAAATGGTTAAAGCATGGAGTGAGCTGGCTTGTCCTCAAACACCATCACCTGATTCGATGCTTCGTCTTCCTGACAAGAATCCTTTTGTTCCCACAAGCTTCGAAATCAAGCCGACACCACCGGACGACACTTATCACCCGTTGCTGAATTGCTCGTTGAAGCTTTGTATCTCCGTTGGAAAAAATAAGGTATGTTCTTTGCGAGGCGAAATGTACATGAAATGATGATGTCTGCTTATGAAAAGCCTCTCACTTAATTCAATTCTGGCGAACAAAAGCACTGGTTGCCCGGCACTGTCACAAAATACAATGGAGTGAAGAATGAAATTTTAATATCGTACGAAGATGAAGATGAGAAATGGCACAAAATGGACAAGAAAGCTGAGGATCTGACACGAACGGTTGACTTGGAGGGCACAATTGACGGCAAAAAAACGAAGTTTCGGGTAATTTCGATTCCAAGAGACGGAGAAGGAGCCGTTCGAAAGTTCGGAGATGCAAGTGACGATAATGTATTAGACGGGACGCAGTTTCCACCTATTCCGCCCCCGAAGTCTCCTTCACGTCTTCCGCAATTACTTCACGGTACCCAGGTGAGTTCGTCGTCGTTGCTTGCTTAGTCAACAACCCCGAATGTCTTGCTGTGCTCAAATAGTTATTTTCTTGGCTCTTTGTTTACTGTCCAGTCTTTGAAATTATGGCACATGCAAGATCGAACATTCCTAAGGCCCGTTGCCGAACTCAGAGTGGCAGTCCACTCTGGTTGCGCCAATGAGAGTGCTCTTCATCGCGTCTGCACAGAATTGATTGTTCAGCTTTGTCATGATGCACTGACCGAGACAACATACATGGCCGCGCTGTGTGAGCTAGGCAGCTCTTTCGATAGCTCGGAGATCGGTTTCGGTATACGTATCCACGTAAGTGATATTTATAAGGCGCAGGAAATCTCGTTACCTGTACAAAGTTCCTAATATTTGTTTCTTTCTCCTTCCATAATGAAGGGTTTTGACGACAAGCTCTTGAAGTTGTTCGAAATTGTTTTTGCTAGATTGCTGAGCTTTCGAAATCGTTCCAAAGAAGATGGTCTCCCTTCTGGTATCGAAGATGCGCGCTATGGTACCTGCGTGGAAATGCTGGAACGGAAATACCAAAATACAGGCATGGAGGCCGCCTCGCTGGCTGCCAGTGTTCGAATACAGTGCCTGTGTCGAGGATCTTGGTCGGGGCACCAAAAGTCAACAGCGCTCAAAGGCCTTGAAATTCC
>Ga0100393_10004666_pt1 | contig 12527 bp, 10 predicted proteins | sample CryGeymeta201517_FD_81546 | JGI IMG/M metagenome (GOLD analysis project Ga0100393, IMG submission 81546) | Groundwater microbial communities from Crystal Geyser aquifers in Utah, USA - Crystal Geyser metaG 2015-17 | ecosystem: Environmental > Aquatic > Deep subsurface > Groundwater | place... | reverse complement strand
TTTCCGCCGATCTCGAATGCATATTTCCCATCCAGGAAAAAATCCCCCTGTTCATGAGCCGTGACCTTGTGCAGGGTATGGGTCATGTTGATGAAGAACGTTTCCCGTATATTCCCTTTCTCGGCAGGCGCATGGCCGGCAATGGCATGACTCAGGTTCGGATTGTTCAGGTAGATCTTTCCCGGCTTCTCAAGCTCACGGAGCCCCCTGCCGCTTTTGGAAACGGTGAGAATGATCCCCGCATCTTCCAGGTATTTCAGATAGGTTTTGAGCGTTCGTTCGTCTCCCACGTCGAGCTGAGAATCTCGTCGAGCTTGAAGCTCCGGAGGGCGACGTCCTGCGTCACCTCGATGAATTCCCGAAACGACATGCCGTTCATTCGATACGTTATGGCCCTCCTGCTGAGATCATGGCTTCCCCGATGGATCTCAAGGGCCGAGCTTCCGGAGGCGATGATCCTGAGCTTGGGGAATGTATCGTTGATGCTTTTGAGTTCAGCGGCCCAGTTGGGGTACTTGTGGATTTCGTCGAGGCAGATCCGTTCACCGCCCAGTTGCTGGAATTCTTCCGCGATTTCGTAGAGGCTGCGGTCACCGAGCAGGAAATGGTCTGCCTGAATGTAGAGGGCCTTGTCGGTGATAGGAATACGATCCTACCATATCAGAGAATAAATAGGAATGCAATACTATTTACGGACAGGCGGACTTTTGTATGGAAATATTCTATCTTATTATGATTTCCTTGAGAGATCTTTTGGGCACATGATGGATCCCGTTCTCATCCCGCCAGTATTTGATGTTCCCATCCGGCCCCACGGTTTCGATCACCACAGTCTCTTTGGGTCTGCCCAGGGCGATGGCCAGAAGAATCTTGTACCTGTCCGGAATCTTCAGCGCCTTGCGCAGTTTTTCCCGTTGGATGGAACCGATGATACACCCCCCCAGCCCTTTTTCCACGGCCCCCAGGAGGATGCTCTGGGCCGCGATCCCGTGATCGCAACCGAAGTTCTTGGCAATCTCTGTGTCGCCCAGGACCAGAATATAGGCCGAAGGCCGCTCCCCCGGCTTGGGCCCGGGCCAGTCTCTGAGATATCCGGCCCAAGCCAGGTGAGGAAAGATCAGATCATTCTTTTTTTTATCCGAGGAGAGGAGATATTTCAAGGGCTGGAGATTGGCCGCGGCAGCCGAGTGCCTCGCCAGATCGACAAGATCCTTCAAGGTCCGAAGACTAATCTTCTCTTTTTCATAAAACCGGCGGTAACTCCTGTTTTTAATAACCAGATCTCTCAGCATGGGTGATCTCCTCCTGACCGCGTCATCCCTGACGCCTCATGGTTTATGTTGCTTCTTCTTCGGGCATTCCGATTTAACCGCTCTGACAGGATGCCTCGACACCTGGAATTTTAGGTTCTTCTCCCATTTAGTGGGTAAAAAGGGTTCAAGGGTCAAAGGGATCAAGGATTCAAGTGAAATACTGAAATGCAAGCAAAATCTCCAGAGAAAAACACTGGACCCCAAGATGCCTTAGTGCAGTAGCCGTCGCGATATTCCGACAGGTCCAAGAAAGACTCCTTGTAGCCGCTGTATTTTTTTTGATGATTTTATACATTCTGTGTAAACATGGCCGGTCAGGCCGTAGCCGTCAGCTGCAGGATCTGATACATAATCTCCCGGGATCCAAGGGCGCCCTTAGTCTTTTCATGAATCATGGCAGAAAGCTGCTGAACCATGGAAACCGAAGGGGTCCAGGAAAACTCATTTTGGAATCGTCTTTCCTTAAATCTTTGTGATGCATCCACCACGTTGGGATATCCGAGTTTTTGCGGCTGGATGGAAGCTATTTCAGCAATAATTTGTTTTCTTCTCTCTTTAAAAGCCGGGTCCGGAAAACCGTCTTTAGTCAATCTGCACCGGCGGAACTCAATCCTCTTAACTTGTTTGGGTTTCTCGTGCTCACAACGCATATGAACCAGCGCCGCCAGGATGACCTTCCCGCCCAATTGCGGGAACACCTGCGAGCCCTCTTCATTGACCAGCCGGTTCAAAGACTCCGAAGAAACCTCCTGAAATCTATCTTCCTGGCCAAGCAGAAATGACCAGACCTCCTCTTTCATCCCTTTCGACCTCCCATCCTGATTATACATATAATCAAGGATTTTGCAATTTTTATTCTCTGAAAAAAACCTAAAAGGTTGCTTTTAACATCGTATTCTAATATGCTGATTCATCACAGCACAAAACCTAAAAAAGGACAACCACCGTGTTTTTGCCTCTGAACGATATGCCCAATCCCAAAGGGATCCCCGTGGTCAACTACCTGCTCATCGGGATCAATGTGGCCGTCTATCTCCTCTACTCCCTCCCCCTGAGCACGGCGCGGCCTGACCTGAACGACCCGGCCATTCCGGAGTATATCAGGGCCATTCCGCAATATCAGAATCTCCCGCTCTACCAGATCATCCATCATATCTCCGCCTATGACCTCTTTGTCTTCACACACGGGTTTAAACCGGCCCACCCGTCTTTGAACGATCTCTTTTTCTCCCTTTTCCTTCACGCCGGTTTCCTCCACCTGTTCGGCAACATGCTTTTTCTCTGGATCTACGGCGACAATGTGGAGCACCGGCTCGGCTATCTCGTTTATCTCCCTGTCTACCTAACAACGGGGGTGATCGCCACCCTTTTCTATTCGCTCTTCCAATTCAACTCTCCCATGCCCATGATTGGGGCATCGGGCGCCATCTCCGGGGTCCTCGGGCTTTATTTCCTCTGGTTTCCCAAGAACAAGGTCCGGGTCTTTGTCATGCTCTTCCCCTTTTTCATGGATACGGTTCTGCTTCCTGCGCGCCTGGTGCTGGGATTCTTCCTGCTTATCGACAACCTCTTACCTTTTCTCTTCACCCCGGCAAGCGCAGGGGGCGTGGCTCACGGGGCGCATATCGGAGGTTTTCTCGCGGGCCTGGCCATTGCCTACGGCGTGGACCGGCCCCCGGAATTCATCAGCCGATTCAGGCGGCGAGCCATCATGGGACGCAGACCTGAAAGCGCCTACACAGAAGAACCCGATCAAGGCGTTCAGTTGCCGCAAAATATTCATGAGGCCCTGCAACGCGGGGATGACATGGAGGCTGCCGCCGGATATTTTTCATCCCCTTCCGCCTCAGCACGAAAGACCATCGATCCGGAAGACCGTCTGCAGATCGGATTTTTCCTTCTCAAGGAGAACCGATACTCCGAGGCCCTCACCGTGTTCAGACAGTATATTGCGGATGATCCCAACGGCCCCTTTCTGGACCGGGCCTATCTCGGCGCCGGGATTGCCCTCTATCAGGGAAAGGGTCTGATCACCTCGGCCTATCAATATTTCCTGACCGTGCTGGACCTCAACCCGGACCCGGAAATCGAAGCCCAGGTTAGAAGATATCTGGATGCCATCCAGTCCATGCAGAAGATGCAGATCAGGAGAAGACCATAAGGGATTGAGGACCTTTCCGAGTCGGAGCTTTGATGAATTCGTATTGACTTCGTTCTTGATTTATCCTCTGTGTTATGTTATCTAAAAGCATTTCCAAAAGAGCGGGTGAAAACATCAGGGTTCAAGCCCCGTTGGAAGTTTTACAAATAAACGAAGAAGAACCGTTATCTAATATTTTTTACTCTTTATCTACCGAAAGGAAGGATGATGGCGAAGACATACAACATTGCGCTTATGCCGGGGGATGGGACGGGCCCGGAGGTCATTGCAGAAGGGGTCAAGGTCATCAAGGCGGCGGCCGAGAGAGAAGGATTCTCGTTGAAGCTGACCCACTATGATTTCGGAGGGGAACGCTACAAACGGACCGGGGAAATCCTTCCGGATTCGGCCATCGAAGAATTCCGTCAGATGGATGCCATCTATCTGGGGGCCATAGGCCATCCCGATGTGAAACCCGGGATCCTGGAGAAGGGGATCCTGCTCCATCTCCGCTTTGCTTTGGATCAGTATATCAATCTTCGGCCGGTCAAACTTTATTCCGGGGTCGAGACCCCGCTCAAGGACAAAGGGCCGGAACAGATTGACTTTGTGGTGGTCAGGGAGAATACCGAAGGGCTCTATTGCGGGGCGGGAGGCTTCCTGAAGAAGGGGACACCGGACGAGGTGGCGATTCAGGAGTCGATCAACACCCGGAAAGGCGTGGAGCGGTGCCTGCGGTTCGCCTTCGACTACTGCAAGAAGAGGAACCGGACGAAGAAGCTCACCCTGTGCGGCAAAACCAATGTCCTGACCTATGCGTTTGATTTATGGGAGCGGGCCTTTTATGAGGTGGCCGGGGATTATCCGGAGATCCGGACCGATTACGCCCATGTGGATGCCACCTGCATGTGGATGGTCAAGAATCCGGAATGGTTCGATGTGATCGTCACCGACAACCTGTTCGGGGATATCATCACCGACCTCGGGGCCATGATCCAGGGAGGCATGGGGATCGCAGCCGGGGGGAATATCAATCCGGAAGGGACCTCCATGTTCGAGCCCATCGGCGGTTCGGCTCCGAAATATACGGGCAAGAATGTGATCAATCCTCTGGCCGCGATCTCAGCCGGGCAGATGATGCTCGATTTTCTGGGTGAAAAAGCTGCAGCCGGCCGGATCGAGAAGGCCGTGATGAAGGCCATTCATAAGGATATGCAAAGCCTTTCCGCAGGCAAGATGGGGCATGGAACCAGAGAGGTCGGTGACATCGTTAAGGCCTATGTTCTCGAGTAGCTTTAGGGTCGCCGGTCTATTTTTCGGATTGACGGTAGAATTAAAATGTGCAAGAATAGCCGGCGTTAAAAAAAATCTTTTATTTTATTGGAATCCATGCGGCTTGTCGAAAAGTTATGGACCTTACCATCATCAAGGAGGCGGCAATGAAGAGAAAGGTTATAGGAGCGCTCTTCTTTTTTTGTGTCTGGACTGTCTTATTTACTTTTTATCTTCCTGCAGGCGCCTTTGCGGAAGACCCCGGGACCAAGCCATTAATCCAGGACGGTGATTACACGTCCTCAATCATGATCAATGCCGATACCGGCGATCTGCTCTATGAAAAAAATATTCATGAGAAGCACCCGCCGGCCTCCATGGTCAAGATGATGCTGATGCTTCTGGTCATGGAGAAACTCAAGGATCATTCCATAGCCCTGACGGACCAGATTACCGTCTCCGCGAGGGCCAGTAAGACCGGAGGTTCCCAGGCCTACCTGAAACAAGGCGAGGTCTTCTCTCTGGAAGAGTTGATGAAGGCGATCGTCATCCATTCAGCCAATGATGCCAGTGTGGCGGTGGCCGAACACATCCTGGGGAGTGTGGAAGGGTGCGTGGACCTCATGAACCGAAGGGCACAGGAATTGGGGTTGAAGGACACGATCTATCACAGTGTGGACGGGCTTCCGCCGGAGAAAAACCAGGAACCCGATCTGTCCAGCGCCTATGACCTGGCCATGCTGGGCAGGGAACTGGTCAAGTATCCCAATATCCTGGAGTGGGGTTCCACGAAGTCCGCGCCTTTTCGGGACGGAAAATTTATCCTGGTCAACACCAATAAGCTGATCGGAAATTTTCCCGGCGCCGATGGGATCAAGACCGGCTATTACCGGGCAGCGGGTTTCGGCCTTACGGCTTCGGCTTCACGGGATGGTCTCCGGATGATCTCCGTGGTCCTCGGCGCGAAGACCAACAAGGACCGGATGCGTGAATCTGCAAGGCTCTTGAGCGTCGGCTTCAATATGTACAAGAAGGTTCAGGTGGTCAAAAAAGGGGAGACGATCGGGAAGGAGGTGCCTGTTTCCGGGGCCAAGGTCAAGAGCACGATCCTTGTGGCGGCGGACGATTTCTCGGTTTTTGTCCTTCGGGGGGCCGAGTCCTCGTTGAGCAAGGTCATTGACGCCCCGTCCGTGATCGAGGCGCCCGTGATCAAAGGGAAGCCTTACGGTTCCATCATCGTCAAGAACGGGGAAAAGGAAATTGCGAAGATTCAAGCCCTTTCCCAGGAAGAGATTCCCAGGGCCAACTTCTTTTACAGGATGATCTCAAAATTCTTATAGAGATGATTCGAAAGGGTTCGGCAGGCTGTTGTTCCTGCCGCCGCAGGCAGCGGCTTGCCCCAGGATACTTCAGTCACGTTTCTATTTGAGACCCACATCCTGCAGCCGGTTCTCACTGTGAAACTTATGTGAGACGCCTCCGCGAATTCTTGTTGTTTTTCAATCTAATCAGTGCTAAGGTTGATGAATTCGTAAGCGCTATATAGTGATATTCCCCTAAGGAAATGGTCAGGAAGACCTGCTAAGAAAATAGGATAAGGGAAAAAATATGAAGCTCTCCGGGGCTGAAATTTTTATTGAATGCCTGAAAAAAGAAGGGGTGGACGTCATCTTCGGTTATCCGGGAGGTGTGGTCTTGAACATCTACGATGTTCTGCACCAACAGCGGGAGATCGCGCATATCCTGGCCAAACACGAGCAGGGCGCCGTGCACGCAGCGGACGGATACGCCAGGGCATCAGGAAAGCCCGGCGTGGTGCTGGTGACCTCCGGCCCCGGCGCCACCAACACCGTGACCGGGATCGCCACGGCCTATATGGATTCCATCCCGCTGGTCGTCTTCACGGGTCAGGTCCCCATGTCCATGATCGGGAACGATGCCTTTCAGGAGGCCGATATCGTAGGGATTACGCGTCCCTGCACCAAGCACAACTATCTCGTCAGCGACGTCTCCAAACTGGCGTCAGTGATCAAAGAGGCCTTTCATATCGCCACGACCGGGCGCAAGGGGCCGGTGCTGATCGATCTTCCCAAGGATGTGTCGGTCAACAAGACGGACTTCAAGTATCCCTCCAAGGTAGACCTCAAGGGATATAAACCGACCTACGAGGGGAACCCTCAGCAGATCAAGCGGGCTTTGCAGTACATGAAAAAGGCGGAGCGGCCCGTCTTCTTCACCGGAGGCGGAGTCATTCAGTCGGATGCCTCCTCTGAGCTGAGGGCCCTGGTGAAGAAGACGCATATCCCGGTCGCCAGTTCCCTCATGGGTCTGGGGAGCTACCCCGGTGAGGACCCCCTCTTTTTGGGGATGCTCGGGATGCATGGGACCTATTGCGCGAATATGTCGGTGCAGAATGCGGATTTGATCATCGCCGTGGGCGCTCGGTTTGACGACCGGGTCACCGGGAAGATCGCAACCTTTGCCCCCAAGGCCGCCATCATTCATATCGACATCGATCCGACCTCGATCAAGAAAAACGTGCCGGTCGATATCCCGATCGTCGGAGACTGTCAGAACGTTCTCAAGGAGATGGGAAAACTTGCCGCAGCGGAGAGCGGTGTGCAATGGAAAAAGAAACACGAATCCTGGATTGCTCAGATCGGCAAATGGGCGCAGGAACACCCCATGAGGTACAGGGAACGCAAGGGCAAGATCGCCCCGCAATATGTCGTGGAGCAGATCTATGAGGTGACCCGCGGGGATGCCATCGTGACCACCGAGGTCGGGCAAAACCAGATGTGGACGGCCCAATACTACAAATTCAAATCCCCCAGGCAGTTCCTCACCTCCGGAGGGCTGGGGACCATGGGGTATGGTTTCCCCGCGGCCATAGGGGCCCAGATCGCCTGTCCGGAGCGGACCGTCTTCGACATTGCCGGAGACGGGAGCATCCAGATGAACATCCAGGAACTGGCCACGGCCGTTCAGCATCGGCTCCCTTTGAATATCGCTATCCTGAACAACAGGTTCCTGGGCATGGTCCGTCAGTGGCAGCAGATTTTCTATGAGTGCCGTTACTCCTACACCTGTCTCTCCAGCGGACCGGACTTTGTGAAACTGGCTGAGGCCTACGGGGCCGCCGGAATCCGGGTGACCCGGAAAGAGGACGTGGCCGATGCCATCCGGGAGGCCATTTCCATCAAGAATACCGTCATCCTGGATTTTGTGATCGACCGTGAAGCCAATGTCCTTCCTATGGTTCCGCCGGGCGCGGCCATCGACGAGATGATCTTTGAAGAGAAAAAAGACAAGAAAAAGTTGACCCCTGAACAAGCGGAAAAGATCACAGGCTGAAACGGCCGATCTGTCCGGGTATCAAAGGGCACACGGACCCGGATCAATAGAATAATAGATGGATAGAGGTCCCTATGCGTCATACCATCTCGGTGCTCGTGGAGAACAAATTCGGCGTCCTGTCCCGGATTGCAGGGCTCTTCAGCGGGCGGGGTTTTAATATCGAAAGCCTGAATGTGGCGGCTACCATGGACCCCTCTCTTTCCCAGATGACGATTGTGACGTCCGGAGACGATAAGATCCTCGAACAGATCACCAAACAGTTGAACAGGCTCATCAATGTGATCAAGGTGATGGATTACTCGGAAGAGAAGGAGTATCTCCAGCGGGAGCTGGTCCTGATCAAAGTGAGCGCGAAGGCCGAGCACCGTGCCGAGGCGCTCCGGATCACCGATATCTTCCGGGCCAAGGTGGTGGATTCCAGCCAGACGCACTATACCATAGAGGTGACCGGGAGTTCGGAGAAGGTCAATGCCATCATCGAGATGCTCAAGCCCCTGGGGATCAAGGGAATTGTCCGGACCGGTCCCGTAGCCATGGTTCGGGAAAGGTGAAAAATATTCGGGTTCAAATATTGAAATTATTTCCAGAGGAACCAACCCAGGAGGAGGAAATGAGATGAAGATCTATTATGACAAGGACGCTGATCTCTCCCTTTTAAAAAAGAAGAAGATCGCCGTCATCGGGTATGGAAGTCAGGGGCATGCCCAGTCCCAGAATCTTAAAGACAGCAAAATGAACGTGGTCGTGGGGGCGATCAAGGGTTCAAAGACCTGGAAACGGGCCGAAAAGGACGGCATGAGGGTCATGGAGACCGCGGAGGCGGCCGCATGGGCTGATCTGATCCAGATCCTGGTCCCTGACGAAAAGCAGGCGTCGGTCTATGAGCAGTTCATTGCCCCCCATCTCAAAAAAGGGGACACCTTGTCTTTCTCGCATGGGTTTAATATTCATTTCGGGCAGATTCTCCCCCCGGAAGAGATCAATGTGATGATGGTGGCGCCCAAAGGGCCGGGCCATCTGGTCAGGCATGAATACCTGCAGGGCGGGGGCGTCCCATCCCTGATCGCCGTCCACCAGGACCCTGCCAAAAATACAAAGAAGATCGCCCTGGCCTATGCCGGCGCCATCGGCGCGGGCCGGGCCGGGATCATCGAAACCTCCTTTAAGGAGGAGACCGAGACCGACCTCTTCGGCGAGCAGGCCGTGCTTTGCGGCGGGTGTACGGCGCTCGTGACCGCCGGGTTTGAGACCCTGGTTGAGGCGGGGTACGCCCCTGAGATGGCCTATTTCGAGTGCATGCATGAGCTGAAACTGATTGTGGACCTGATGCAGGAAGGGGGCATTGCCAACATGCGGTATTCCATCAGCAATACCGCTGAATACGGGGATATGACCAGGGGGCCTCGTGTCATCGGAGCGGGATCCCGGGCAGCCATGAAAAAGATTCTAAACGACATACAGAGCGGGGAATTTGCCCGAGAATGGATCCTTGAAAACAAAGCCAACGCCCCGGTCCTCAAGGCATTAAGAAAGAAGGGGGAGGCCCACCCCATCGAGGAGGTCGGCTCACGGCTGCGGTCCATGATGAGCTGGCTCAAGAAAGACAAACTGGTAAAGGAAAAGTAAATCCCGTTACACCCCGTCTTGAAGTACGGTCTTTTCTGATGATCTGACGGATATCCCATGGATCCCCAGCCTGAAGGCCGTGACTTTCCGGCATGACGGGGCAGACGGTTCTAAAGACAGGGTGTGCAGACATGAACCATACCGTTGAACGCCCCAAGGGGATTTATCTTCTTCCCAATATCTTTACCACCGGAAATCTCTTTGCCGGGTTCTACTCGATTATCGCCTCGGTCAATGGAGAATACGAGAAGGGGGCCATAGCCATTTTGATCGGAGCGATCTTTGATTCCGTGGACGGCAAGATCGCACGGTGGACGCATACATCATCAAAGTTTGGGGTTGAGTACGACTCTCTCTCCGACCTGGTCTCCTTCGGGATCGCCCCGGCTATTCTGAGCTTTTTATGGGCGCTGAAGCCTTTCGGCCGGATCGGATGGCTGACCTCCTTTCTCTTCATGGTGGCGGGCGCCTTCCGCCTGGCGCGGTTCAATGTGAATACCGACGTGGCGGACAAGAAATACTTCGTGGGTCTTCCCATTCCGGCTGGGGCCGGAGTGATCGCCACATCCGTTCTTGCCTACCATCATTTCTTCGGGTATTCCGAATCGGACAAGCCGTTTTGGTTTGTGGTCGTGGTTCTCGGCATCTCCTTCCTCATGGTCAGCAATATCCGCTACTACAGTTTTAAGGACATCGATCTGATCAAACGGCGCCATTTCAAGATCCTGCTTTTCCTTGTTCTCGGCGCCCTGGTGATCGCAGCCGATCCGGAATCCGTCCTCTTTCTGATGAGCGTGGTCTATGCCCTTTCCGGAGTGGTCGAGGGGATCCGCCACAAAAAAAGCGTGGATGTACTTGACATAGATGATGAAGATGTAGTAAAAGAAGACTGATTCTGCCGCAAATACCCCATCTGCGGCGTTACGATATATTCTGGCTTCACTGCGGCGTACCAGAAAAGTACGCCTCATTCGCCAGTAAATATCGTGCCTTGCATCTGGAGCATTTGCAACAGAATCAGGTTTTGTAGTAGTATAGGGTAAAAACTGTGAAGAGGGGTAGTAAGGGTTCCCCCCTGCCTTAGAGAGCCGGCGGATGCTGCGAGCCGGCGCAGGGCGCCCTGAACTCGCCTCGGAGTCGCGAAGGTGAACCTGTTGATCAGGACAGCCGTAGTCTTCGCCGGCTGGCGGCCGTCATCCTGCCGGAAATAAGGGTGACCGGGGTCGGGTCCCTGGCTCACTGAAACAGGGTGGTACCACGTGGGAAATTTTCAGCCCTCGTCCCTGGCTTTTAAAAAGGCTTGAGACGGGGGTTTTTTATTTGCAATCGAGCATAGGATTTAGATATTAGGATTTCGGATTTAAGAACTTGGGGAGTGAGAGGGTAAATCTGATGAACGACATCGTCCGCATTTTCGATACGACCCTGAGGGACGGGGAGCAGTCCCCGGGATGCAGCATGAACATCGAGGAAAAGATCCGTGTGGCCCATCAACTGGCCGCCCTTAAGGTTGACGTGATCGAGGCCGGGTTTCCTGTGGCCTCTCCCGGGGATTTTGAGGCGGTCCGTGAGATTGCCCGCAAGGTCCGAGGGCCGGTCATCTGCGGCCTGGCCAGGGCGCTGGAAAAGGACATCGATGCGGCCTGGGAAGCGGTCAAAGAGGCCGAGCATCCGAGGATTCACACCTTCATTGCGACATCGGACCTGCACCTCAAGTTCAAGCTCAAGATGAGCCGGGAAGAGGCGCTGAAACGGGCGGTCTGGGCTGTCGAGCGAGCAAGGAAATATACCGGCGATGTGGAGTTTTCGGCCGAGGACGCGGCCCGTTCGGATGTGGACTACCTCTGCCGGGTGGTTGATGCAGTTATCCATGCCGGCGCTACGACTGTGAATATTCCTGATACGGTAGGATATGCGATTCCGGATGAATTCGGCCGGCTCATCGCGGCCATACGGGAGCGAGTGCCTGTCATCGCCCGGGCCGTGATCAGCGTCCACTGCCACAATGACCTGGGACTGGCTGTCGCCAACTCCCTGGCCGCCGTGCATAACGGCGCCCGGCAGGTGGAGTGCACCATCAACGGTCTGGGTGAACGGGCAGGAAACGCCGCCATGGAAGAGGTGGTCATGGCCATCCGGACCCGGAAGAACTTTTTCGGTGTGACCACAGGCATCGACACCGAAAAAATCCATCAGACATCCAGGCTGGTCAGCGACATCACCGGCATGCTGGTGCAGGCCAACAAGGCCGTGGTGGGGGCCAATGCCTTTGCCCATGAGTCGGGGATCCATCAGGACGGTTTTCTGAAGAAGCAGGAGACGTATGAGATCATGACTCCCGAATCCATCGGGCTATCCAAGAGCACACTGGTTATGGGCAAACATTCGGGACGACATGCCTTCCGCACTCGCATCGAGGAGATGGGGTACCACCTGAGTGATGAGGAGGTCAACCGGGCCTTTGACCGGTTTAAGAGCCTGTCTGATGCCAAAAAGGAGATCTTCGATGAGGACATCACCGCCCTGATCGCCGATGAAGTCTACCGGATGCCGGACATCTATGAGCTTGAATCCATGGAGGCTCACAGTATCACCGGAGAGCGCCCCCGGGCCAAGGTCCGGATGCGGGTGGACGGAGAGCGTGTGGAAATGGAATCCACAGGCGACGGCCCCGTGGATGCCGTCTATTCCGCGATCAAGAAAATTACAAGGAACGACTCCCCCTTAGTCGGGTACTTTGTCAAGGGGATCACCGGCGGGACCGATGCCCAGGGCGAGGTGACCACGCGTGTCAAGGAGGGAGACCAGATCTTCATCGG
>Ga0100393_10004662_pt1 | contig 12534 bp, 10 predicted proteins | sample CryGeymeta201517_FD_81546 | JGI IMG/M metagenome (GOLD analysis project Ga0100393, IMG submission 81546) | Groundwater microbial communities from Crystal Geyser aquifers in Utah, USA - Crystal Geyser metaG 2015-17 | ecosystem: Environmental > Aquatic > Deep subsurface > Groundwater | place... | reverse complement strand
TGGTTCAAAAGTTGTTGATTACAAAGATCGAAAAATTTTTAGAGGAAATAGATTAGGGGCCAGTAAAAATAATTTTCTCCTATTTGGAAAAAGTATTTCTAAAAAAGCAAAATATTTAGATTTTTCATTAATCACCTATGGCGAACATGAATATTTTTTGGAGTCATCAAGTCCACTTGTGCCTAAAATATATGATTCAATTTTTGAAGGTTTAGAAGATTTTAAGTTGGATTATCGTATTAAAGGACCTAATAAGAATATTTATACTTTTAAGTTAGATATTCTTAATTAGGCATTTTTTTTATTGATACTTACATTGATAGATATCGATTGATATTTTGATCAAGGGAGTTTGAAATTTGAGTGATAGCATTGAAGAGAACTTCGCCTTTGTCTTTTGCTCTTAAGTTGATTTCGTTAATGACGGCCTGGCTCTTATAGATAACTTCTGTATCAATAATCGTTGCTGCACTTATTTCAGACATTAAGATTGTAGCCTCTGCTAGCAACTCATTAAAACCAAGAAGTGAATAATACTTAGTATGAAACTTTCCGTTTTCAGAAGCTGCTTTAGATTTCTTGAAATTACCGAGTGCTACTACATTTGTCATTTTACTTTCACCTTTCTTTGATTTTCACAAGTTTTGTGAATAATGCCCGAGGCGCAGTCATGTGACAACATTTTCACAAAATCTGTGTAAATTTTATCATGGAAGGTTAAGGCACTGTTTTTACTGACCTTTTCTTGTTGATCAGAAAGATAATAAGGCCAACAACAGCGAGAGCGCCAATAACATAATTAGATTTTTTCACATACTCAACGGCTAGTTCACCAAAAGAGTAATAGATATAGAAATAAGTAACACAAGAGATGGTACAGGCCAAAAGATCAGAAAGTGCAAATTTCCATGCATTCATTTTCCCAAGACCTGCGCTTAAAAATAAAGCATTTCTAAAACCGAATGGAATGAATCTCCCAAAAATCAAAGTGAGTACTCCATACTTTTTAAAGAAGAAATTTACCTTCTCAAGCTTTTCGGGAGAGGCCATGGAAGCAAAGAACTTTATTTTAAAGAGTTTGGGCCCGAGGTATCTTCCCATGAAGCCATAACAGATAAGATCGCTGATATAGGCTCCTAGAAAGACTGCTGTGAATAGTGGAATAAGGTAATCTGGGTTCTTTACTGCTAACAGAGCACTTGTGAAGAGCATGATATCTTCAGAGACAGGAATATTAAAACCTGCTAAGAAAAGTAGACCAAAAATGATATACGGAGCCAATACAATATTTGAATTTATTAGTTCTAGAGCTTGTTCCATTTGGTTCCACGGTTTTAATATTTATGTTTTTAAAACAATAATGTGAAAAATGGTTTAATTCAAGACTGCTATTGTTAAATTTTTGCAAACTAAGCTTGGAAAACTTAAATAAATAAGTGACTTAAGGGAGCTAGGTAAAAAAATACTTTGCATAGAAATAGTATAAAAAAGCATAAATACTTCTAAAGATATTGCTGAAATATACCGAAATTACCGAGTGAAACAAATGGTTTTTATATTATCTTGACTTGGGAGAGTGAAAATATGACTACGCCAAACGCCTATATTCCAAATCCAATTGTAATTGAACAAACTCCAAGAGGAGAGCGTCAATACGATATTTACTCACGTTTATTATTAGATAGAATTATATTTCTTGGAACGCAAGTTAATGACACTGTAGCCAATCTTCTCATTGCACAGATGTTATTTCTTGAACAAGATAATCCAGAAGATCCAATTCACTTCTATATCAACAGTCCAGGTGGTTCTGTTTATGCAGGTCTTGGTATCTACGATATTATGCAGCACGTTTCTTGCCCTGTTTATACATACTGTGTAGGTTTAGCAGCATCAATGGGATCACTACTTCTAACGGCAGGAGAGAAAGGTCACAGACACTCAATGCCACACTCAAGAATTATGATTCACCAACCACTTGGTGGAGCACAAGGTCAGTGTTCAGATATTCAAATTCAAGCGCAAGAGATACAAGACTTAAAAGATCAGTTAAATGGTATCTATATCAAGCATTCAAGTGTAGAAATGTCGATGGATAAAATAGTTCAGGCTACAGATAGAGATAACTACCTATCTCCACAAAAAGCTATTGAGCTTGGTATAATTGATCATGTAATTGAATCAAAGAAGAAATAATTTTTAGAAAATAAAGTCAAAGGATAGGTAATGTCTAAAGAGAAAGGAAACTACAACAGCACACTTCACTGTAACTTCTGTGGTAAGTCACAAAAGGAAGTAAAGAAGTTAATTGCTGGGCCTGCAGTATATATTTGTGACGAATGTATTGAACTGTGTAATGAGATAATTTTTGAGGACACGGTTAAGTCTGCATCAAAAGCTGCTTTAGACAATGTACCGAAGCCACACGAAATTAAAGCTCATTTAGATAACTATGTTATTGGGCAAGAGCGTGCAAAGAAAATTATTTCTGTTGCAGTTCATAACCACTACAAGAGAATTGCTCACGGTGATAGCAAACGTAAAGATGAAGTAGAATTAGCAAAATCAAATATCTTACTTGCAGGACCAACTGGTTCAGGTAAGACATTAATTGCTCAATCTCTGGCTAAATTCTTAAATGTTCCATTTGCAATTGCTGATGCAACTTCACTAACTGAAGCAGGTTACGTAGGGGAAGATGTTGAAAATATCATCTTAAATCTTTTACAAGCTTGTGAGTTTGATGTTGAAAGAGCAGAGCGAGGAATTGTCTATATTGATGAGATCGATAAGATTGCAAGAAAATCTGAAAATCCATCGATTACAAGAGACGTATCTGGGGAAGGTGTACAGCAAGCACTTCTAAAGCTTATCGAAGGAACTGTTGCGGCAGTACCTCCTAAAGGTGGAAGAAAGCATCCTCAACAAGAGTTCATTCAAGTTAATACAAAGAATATTCTCTTCATCGTCTCTGGTGCATTTGTTGGTCTTGATAAAATTATCGAGCACAGAATGACAAAGAGACCAATGGGATTAATGAAGAAGGAAGTTGAAACGCAATCTCCAAGTGTTGTTGAAAAACTTGGAGGAATTGAAGCAGAAGACTTAACGAAATTTGGTCTTATTCCTGAATTTATTGGGAGATTACCAGTAAATGCGATGCTTCAAGAACTAGATGAGAATGCACTTCTTTCAATTCTTACCGAACCAAAGAATGCGATTACTAAACAGTATCAAAAACTATTTGAGTTTGACGGTATTGAACTTGAATTTGAAGAAGAAGCACTTCGTGAAGTTGCAAGAATTGCACTTTCAAGAAAAACAGGTGCTCGTGGACTTAGAGCAATTCTTGAACAAACAATGCTTGATGTAATGTATGAAGTTCCATCAAATGAAAAAATTTGTAAAATTATTGTAACTCTTGATTCGATCAAGGGAGTTAAAGGTCCATCTGTTGTCGAAGGTGAAAAAATTGATTTTGCCCAAAAAGCTGGTCAAGCATTAGAAGATAAGAAGAAGAAAATATCTTCATAGTTTTTCACGAAATTCAATAATTTTTTAAAAATAAATAGTTACAAGGCCCTGATATTTCTCAGGGCTTTTTTTATTTAATTTTATGAACTTAATCTAAAATTTAAATTAAATATCCCGAAGAGTTTGAAAAGTTACTATTAGGAGAGCAGAATGAGATTTTTTAGAAATCTAAAGTTCAAGTTGAAAACGAAACTATACTTCATATCGATCGGAATGGTCTTTATCTTCAGTGCAATTGTTCTATTTCAATTTCAAGATGGGATTAAAGAGCAACGTAAAGGAAAAATTGAAGGATTTAGTTTATATTTTGAAAATTTTTCATCAACGATCTCTCAGTTATTCTTTTCTAAATATAATAACATTCAAGCTTTCGCTCGAAATGGTGATCTCAAAAATATAAAAAATAAAGAGGGTGCAACTTTCGTCCTAAACGAATACGTAACTCTCTTTCCTGATATGGATTTTATCGCACTCGTCGGTCTTGATGGAAAAGTTATTGCTCATAACGAAATAGATTCTACGGGAAAAAAATTAAACTCAAAAGCTCTTGATGACCATTCCTTTGCCAACGATGAGTGGTTTAAAAATGTTAAGGCCGGAAAGTATACAGAAAATATTCAAAAGAAAATTTTTGGAGCTTACGTAAGTGACTTTCATTACAATGATGTCGCAGAAAAATTATACGGGCATCAAATGATTGGTCAGTATTTTTCGACATTAATTGAAGATGAATGGGGGGACCCTATTGCTGTTCTCGTGTCTTTTGTTGATGCTAGGTGGATTGAAAATGAGATGACTGGTCTCTATGGAATACTTGGCGCAAATGGAATGCCATCGGCTGAGATTACAATGCTCAACAAAGCAGGATATCCAATTGCTTTCTATGGAAAACATGGTGATGCTAAAGAGGGTTCTGTTGTTCGTGATTATGAAGGATTTAATTTAAAAAAGAGTTTCTTTGATCTAAAAAATCCTGTTCTCGACTCTTTAAAAGAGGGAAAGAGTGGTACTCAAGTTGCAAATGACTTCGAGCATGTTACAGATAAGCACCTCTTTGCCTATGGACCAATTCATAATAAGAGATTTCTTGATGAGATGGGTTGGAGTATTGTTGTTGGAATGGAGCCAGCGGATGCTTTTGCTGAAATTAATACACTTGAAAAATTATTCTACACAACTTTGGCGATAACTTTTGCAATTTGTTGTGTGATAGCAGTTTTGATTGTCTCAGCACTCTATAAACAACTTCTTGGAGTTATTGATGGATTGAAATCTTCTGCTTCGAGAACTTTTGAATTTGTTAGTCAATTAAATGAAATGTCTGGAAAAGTAAATGAGATGTCAGCTTCTCAGGCATCAGCTATTCAAGAAACGGCCTCGACTTTAGATGAAGTTTCACAAATGGTAAAGATGTCGGCAACCAATGCAACTAACTCAGTTGAAACTTCTTCGACGTCAGAGAAGAACGCGAATAATGGGAAGCAAGTCGTTCAACGAGTTGTCGATGCAATGAATGGAATCAAAGGCTCTAACGAAGAAATTCTTGCAACTACCTCTGAAGGTAATAAGAGAATTAGTGAGATTGTTAGAGTTATCAATGAAATATCAGAAAAAACGAAAGTTATTAACGATATTGTTTTTCAAACAAAGCTCCTTTCATTTAACGCTTCAGTTGAGGCGGCAAGAGCTGGTGAGCACGGAAAAGGTTTCGCTGTCGTTGCTGAAGAAGTTGGAAATCTCGCTCAGATGTCTGGTAAGGCCGCTGAAGAAATCTCAAGCATACTTGGTGAATCAATTTCAAAAGTTGAAGGTATTGTAAAAGATAGTCAAAGTTCAATAGAAAAAATCATGGTGACTTCAAAGCAGCGTATTGAAGATGGTATCGATATCGCCGGAGAATGTGATAAGGCCCTTGAATCAATCGTTGAAGGAGTCAAGCTTGTTACTTCGATGTCTCATGAAATTTCCACAGCATCACGTGAACAAGAAACTGGTGTTAGTAATATATCACTAGCAATGAATCAGTTACAAGATACAACAAATGAAAACTCTAATATTGCCTATCAAACTTTAAAGTGTTCAGAACAACTCGACAAGGAAACAGAGTACTTAAAAGAAGTTATTTCTCTACTTGAAAATGAAGTTGTTGGTGGAGTGAAAGAGCCTACTTCAAAGAAAGTCAAAGCTCCTGAGCCTAAGAAAGAAGCTGACGTAAAAGAGAAAGATAATAATGTAGTGAGCATAAAGAAATCGAAAGAAGCAGCTCAAAGAAAAGAGAAAGAAGTCGAATTAAAAACAGCAGTTGGAGGGGAACTTCCTGATGCAAATGACCCTCGTTTCGAAGATGTATAATTGTTAAAAAATACTAAAGATTACGTTGCAACACAGCCCGAGCATTCGACTCGGGCTTAAATTTGTTTACTTTCTAACTCATTCTTATAATAATTTTTTTACGATTAATTTAATTAATATTCTAGGAGAGGAAAATGAGACTAAGTAACGTACTCGTTATTCTGGGACTAACTCTTGCATCAACTGGTGCATTTGCAGGACCTAAGGATGACTTCGTTGATGCAGTTGTTAAGCAATGTGGAAAATCACAAGGGGACGCTGAAGCAATGGCGACACCAGGAAGATCTGGAAATGTAATCAAGTTTAAGACTTGTTCAAGTGCAACTATCGATATTGATGGATGTACACTACAGTGCAAGGATGCTTCATCATCAATTGGTGGATAACTTTTAAACAAATTAGGAGAAGTATATGTTAAAAAAATTAATGATCACAACTGCCATAGCTACTGCATCATTTGGTGCAACTATGTCAGACTTAGAGTCAAGAGTTGAGGCTCTTGAGTTTGCTGGATATGAAAACTGGTGGAAATTTTCTGGAAATTTAGAGTACAGATTTGATAATGTTGAAAGAGAATATAAAAAGGGTTATACATCTTCTACTTTTTCAGGAACTTCAACTACTCGTACAGCGGGTGAGAAGTCAGAAACAAAACATCATCGAATTTATTCAGAATTAGATATCGAAGCTAAACCATCTGACAAACTTTCTTTCTATGGAAGATTATCAGCTGCTAAGTATATGAACACTTTGAATAAAGGTGGAGGGGATTATACAGCAGACGGTTCTTTTAATGAATTATCGGAAGGGCAAGGGCAGGGAAATTCTGCTGTATTTTTAGAAAGAGCTTTTGTTAATTATAATATGACAAAAAATTTAACTCTTTCTATTGGACGTCTTCCAACTATTGATGGGTCACCAAAGCACTTTTCAGAAGGTCGACCAATGATGGGACAGTATCCACTTCTTGCCTTTGGTGGAATTTTCGATGGTGTTGCTTTAACTTATGCAAAACAAATGGGAGATAGTCTTTTCAAGTTAAGAGGGATTTATACACCATTTAATCAAAGAAACCTTGATTCTCTTACTGATAAATTAACTTCAGGTTCAAATAAGCTTGATGAATCAGTTGATGTGTACTCTGCAATGCTAGAGTTTGAAAAAGTAAATATGTCATGGGCAAAAAGAGTTCATTTCATTTATCAGTATTTATACTTCAACGGACTTAGTGCAATTCCTACTTCAACTTCGTATGCACATATAGCAGCAGTAGGTACAGATCTTACAAAGATCACAGTCACATCTGATGCTGAATTAGGTGCACAAAGACATGTATTATATCTTGAAGCTAATGGGATAGCGCACACTGGATTTTCAGCAGCTTTTTCATACCTAAAAGGTAAGACGATGAATACTGGAAATATTGCTCAGTGCTTGGATTCAAGAGCTAATGGTTTTGGAACGTGTGATAGTACAGTAAATGTTGGAACATGGTACGGTAAAAATGCTAACGACTCTAAAGGAAATGCTTGGATTGCTAATGTTAATTACCAATTTTCAATGCTAAATAGTGCAACAATTGGTTTTGAGTACATGGATTCAGATAAGAATGCATTTCTTTATGATTCATCTTCGAAGAACCTAGTTGGTGAGTATACTTCAAGAGGTGGAAGTTCAATGCATGTGTATTGGATTCAACCAGTAGATAATAAATTTAAAATTAGAGTAGGGTATCAAACTGCAGAAACTAAAGCTACAAACTCTTTTGGTGGCTATCTTGGAGAAACTTTAGATATCAATAATAAATCGACAGCTTATTATTCAAGTCTACAGTTTAGCTTCTAAGAATCTCAAAAAATTAATGAATAAATTGACCCAGGCGAAATGCCTGGGTTTTTTGTTAAAATAAAATTTATTTCTCCGATAACTTTCCATGAAAACTCTTGAAGATTTTACTGAATTAAAAATGTCAGATATTGAAGGACTTAAAAATAGTCCTTGTAATATCTACCTCACAATGCCAAGTGGAAAAAGTATTATTCTAAGTAGCGAGGGAAATCTTGTTAATATCGATTTAATTCGAAAATATACTGATAATAATGAAGTAAAAATTCTCGTGCTCAATCAAGATTATCAAAAAATTTTAGATGCCCGAATTACAGAAAGAATTAATGTAATGAAACATAAACTCGCCGATAAACAGTGGGTAAACCGCATTCAGAGGTATGATAATGAACTGAATTCTGTTGCTATGGTAAGGGCCATGATCTCGATCATGGGGATTGGAGATGCAACATTAGAGCTTTTAGACGAAACGATCGAATCGACTCTTTATACATTTGAAAAAATTCCTTCTTTGAAAACTATTCTTGCTGATATTTGTGGTAGAGGAGACTTCTTCTTGCAAAAGGCCTTAATTATTAATTACATTTCGGTCTTTGCCTTGAGTAAGACTTCTTGGAATAATAGTGCAACAAGATCAAAGCTTTCAATGGCATCATTCTTACATGATTTTAAAACTGATAAGAAAAATCTAATTTTACATGGACTAGGTCCTGAACCATCATTTGATTTGATACAAGAGTATGATAAATATACTCTTCATTCTCAACAGGAGTTTCAAATTCTAGCAAATATTAGTGAAATTCCTGAAGACGTTGCAAAAATTGTTCGTCTGCATCACGTCGATCTTGATGGAACAGGCTTTCCCATAAGTGAAATTGGTCAACTTACACCAATGTCTCAAATTTTTAATATCTCCCACGGTTTTGCAATTGCTCTCATTAACGGTGGATATTCAAAAAAGTCTTACTCTGGCTATTATTATGATCTCTCCGGGCGTATTCTAGATAAATATAAAGATTCTATGGACGCATTTTCTTACTTATTATGAAAAGAAAACTTACAATACTTATTCTTCTTTCGACCTTGTCTTTCTCAAAAGACTTTTATTTTCTTAAACAAAACTCGATACCTAAATATCATGAAAGTTCGGAAAAAAAAGCTAGCCTTTGTGGACAGATTTATACTGAAATTATTAAGAACTTAAAGCATAAAAATATTGAATTAAAAATTGATGATACTCTTTATCCAATAAAGAGAATTCTTTTGAAACTTGAAAGAGGATCTGGTCATATCTTCTGTGGAGCAGGAAAAACAAAGGATAGAAAAGAGAAGTTTATTTATTCGAAGAGGCCAGTCTATAGTGTTAACAATGTCGTAATGGCGCACGCTAGTGAAAATTTCATTCCTGTTAAGCTCGAAGAGTTTGGACAAAGAAGAATAATGATCGGTGCTTACTTTGGTACATCATCTTCTGAATATCTAAAATCAATTAAAGGTATTCAAGTTAATGATTCTTTCACAGATCCTGAAGATGCCTTCAAGCTTATTGAAGCCAAGAAATTACGCTATTTCTTCTATCATGATCTTGCTCTTAACTATGCTGTCGAAAACTCTAATTATCATCTCAAGGTCATTCCTGTTAAATTCAGGTCAATCGAGCAGTGGATTCTCTATTCAAAGAAGCTTCCAGAAAATATTAGAGAAGCAGTGGAAAATGAAATAGATGAACTTTATAAAAGTGGTAAAATTCAGCAAATCTGGCAGAAATTCTTGGTTCAATAGTCCCATTTTTAGACCAAACTAATATTTTTTAAATATATTTTTTAGTAATACTTGTAAGAAGAGTTAAGAAAAATCATCATTGACTCTCAAAAGTAGGTCCTAAGTATTTATAATTATTGTTAATTCATATTCTTTCTAGGAACTAGGTAACATGTTCTAGGAAAAATTTTTCTTTGCCTCGAAAAAGAAATAGGCCGTACAATAATAGAAAGGCTTAAGAGCGGTGACAGAAGGTCTAAACTCTTAAGAGAATCACGCATTATAGTGCAGGAGGTACTATGTCAGACAAAGGGTCTGTTGAAACTAAAAAACTCCCTCTTCTTCCATTGAGAGATATGATTATCTTTCCTCACATGGTAGTTCCTCTTTTTGTAGGTCGAGAGAAATCTATTCACGCCTTAGAAGAGGCTTCTAAAAATGGTAATGAGTTATTTCTCGTTACACAAAAAGATGCTTCTATTCTAAATCCTGACAGAGAAGATGTTTATGACACTGGGACAGTTGTAAATATTATTCAAATGCTTAGGCTGCCTGATAATACTGTAAAGGTATTAATTGAAGGTAAGTACAGAGCAAAAGTTTCTAAATTTGAATCAAAGCCAGAAGGTTACTGGAGTGAAGTGGAGAAATGTGTACCTGGTCCAATTGACCAAGTAACTATTGAAGCGACAATCAGAAGTATCAAAAATATTTTTGAACAATATGTGAAGCTCAATAAGAGAATTCCACCTGAACTTTTAATGAGTATTTCTTCGATAACAGATCCATCAAGACTTGCTGACATTATTGTTGCGCATCTTTCGATGAAGATTCCTGAAAAACAAGAAATTCTTGAAGCTGTCGATGTTGAAACAAGATTACAACTTCTCCTTGAAAAAATGCAAGGTGAAATTGAAATCATCAATGTTGAGAGAAGAATTAGATCGCGTGTAAAAACTCAAATGGAGAAGTCTCAAAAAGAGTACTACTTAAATGAGCAAATGAATGCGATTCAAAAAGAACTTGGACAAAAAGATGAAAAGTCTGAAATCCAAGAGATGGAAGAAAAGCTAGCGGCTAAAAATATGCCAGTAGAAGCAAAAGAAAAAGTGGAGAAAGAACTTAAGAAACTTAAGTCAATGTCTCCAATGTCTGCTGAAGCTGCTGTTGTTAGAAATTATATTGATTGGATGTTAGGACTTCCATGGTTTGAATACACTGAAGATAATAATAGTGTAGCTCACGCTAGAGAAACTCTTGATGAGCATCACTATGGTATGGATGATGTAAAAGAAAGAATTGTTGAATACCTAGCGGTAAGATCACTTGTTGGAAATGAAGGCCGAGGAACAATTCTTTGTCTATCGGGTCCTCCTGGGGTTGGAAAGACTTCAATCGCAAGAAGTTTAGCGGAGTCAATGGGAAGAGAGTTTTATCGAATTTCTCTTGGTGGAGTTAAAGACGAATCAGAAATTAGAGGACACAGAAGAACTTATGTTGGTGCGATGCCAGGTAAGATCATGAGTGCTCTTAAGAAAGCTGGAACAAGTAATCCAGTAATTCTTCTCGATGAAATTGATAAGATGAGCTCTGATATGAGAGGGGATCCTGCAGCAGCAATGCTTGAAGTATTAGACCCTGAACAAAATAAGAATTTCTCTGATCACTATATTGAAGTTGAGTATGATCTCTCTAAAGTTATGTTTATCATGACTGCTAATGATCTCGGAAAAATTCCTGGACCACTTAGAGATAGAATGGAAATTATTCATGTTTCTGGTTATACACCAGTAGAAAAACTTCAAATTGGAAAGAAATACTTACTTCCTAAAGCTTGTAAAAATAATGGACTTACAGATTGGTCTGTTTCAATGTCTGATCTTGTCATGACTGATATTATCAGAGGCTATTCAAGAGAAGCTGGTGTTCGTGAATTTGAAAGACTAATGAATACTGTTGCAAGAAAAATAGCTACTGATGTTGTGACAAATGATGTTGAAAAAGGGAAGAAGTTCAACGTTACTGCGAAGCAATTATCAAAGTATTTAGGCCCTCGAAAGTACGATGGAACACAGATTGAATCTGAGCCACAAATCGGACTTGTAAACGGACTTGCATGGACATCTGTTGGTGGTGAACTTCTACATATTGAAGTTGTAACAACTCCAGGAAATGGAAAGATTCAAATTACAGGTAAGCTAGGTGAGGTTATGACTGAATCAGCAAAAGCTGCTTTAAGTTATGTGAGATCAATCTCTGCAAGACTTGGAATTGATTCTGAATGGTTTAATAAGAATGATATTCATATTCATGCACCAGAAGGTGCAACACCAAAAGATGGTCCAAGTGCTGGTATCACAATGGTGACAGCGTTAACATCGGCAATCGCTGGAATTCCTGTGCTTCAAGATGTTGCAATGACTGGTGAAGTAACAATTAGAGGTCGTGTGCTTCCAATTGGTGGACTGAAGGAAAAACTTCTTGCTGCAAAACAAGCTGGTGTTAAGACTGTTGTTGTTCCCGCAAAGAATGCTAAGGATCTTCCTGAGATTCCAGCAGAAATCAAAGCAGGCCTAGACATTCACCCTGTAGCGCACGTTGAAGAAGTACTTAAGCTTGCTCTTGCTCTAAATGAGCCAGAAAAATTCATGCAACATGTTGGTGGATTAAAAGTAATTACTCCAGATACAGATGGGTATGAAGTAGCTAACTAGATTTAATTAAATTATTTAATACAAGGGCCCAGAGAAATCTGGGCCTTTTTATTTTAAGACGAGTAAGTCTTCTAGGAAGAATGCTGAAAGTTCTGCCCGTCCCGAAAGGTTGGCCTTGGTATAGAGATTTGAAGCATGTTGCTTAATCGTTTTTTCTGAAGAGGATCTAATTTCTGCAATCTCTCTTAATGAGAGACCTTTTAGTAGTAGAAGGGCGACATCCTTTTCTGAGTCAGTAAGTTTCCAATCGACTAATTGTTGATTGATAAGTGCAGATAAACCATGAGAAAGGTCATAGGTTTTTACTTTATAGGTATTAAGATCATCT
>Ga0100393_10004658_pt1 | contig 12547 bp, 7 predicted proteins | sample CryGeymeta201517_FD_81546 | JGI IMG/M metagenome (GOLD analysis project Ga0100393, IMG submission 81546) | Groundwater microbial communities from Crystal Geyser aquifers in Utah, USA - Crystal Geyser metaG 2015-17 | ecosystem: Environmental > Aquatic > Deep subsurface > Groundwater | place: USA... | reverse complement strand
CGTAAAAAGCAATTCGTAGGCGTCCACTTGCGCCAAGCCCGTTCCATGATTAGTCAAGTTGACTTGGACTTCAGTTGGTCCACCAATAAAGTTTTCAATGATACCGCTCCCCTCTACTTTGAGATGTGATGCCTGGCGAACTATCGCGTGATAGGGCAAACTGATGTCTTTGTCTGTGTCCATATTTTCAATGACAATCCATCCACCAAACTCGTTCCAGTCGTTGAGCGTGGGATCCTTGCTGGCTTTACCGGCAGATGTCATGCGATTGACAGGGGCTTTCGTGGCGTCGATGTTCAATATGATTTCAAAGGTGGCTTCTGCATTGCAATCACCAGGAAGTACAAGTTGACGAGGCGAAAAAGTGATGTTCATGGGGTTCACTTGATCTTCACCTATAAGCTTCCGCGAAGCTTCGTTCCGAACAGTCAATAGTTGTTCTTTTCCTGAAACATTGATGACTCTCACCGTTTTGGTCAAAATCATCTCTTTATGCGCATTGATCAATCCAAAACTAACTGAGGGTTGCGCATCATTCGACGAATATGCCCAAATATCAGCACCCAAAGCCTTTGATAGCTGGATTTCTCCGGCTCCTACTAGTGAGTTCGGGGCATCATCGTTGGGATTGGAATCGTCCTCTCCATCCAGCTGCGTATCGTTCATAGGTACATTGGGAGTACTGTATTGTACATGTCGTCGGGCGTTGTTCATCAAAATGGCTTTGAGGGCAAAGGGAGAGCAACTCGGACATCTCTCTTTGATCAAGGCGAGTGCCCCAGCTGCAAGCGGAGCGGCGAAACTTGTGCCTTCAACTGCGTTCAAAAACTCATTACCCGTACCATAAGCCGCTAGTTTCAATCCACTAGGTGCTGCTACATCTGGCTTGAGGGTATTTTCGTCCCCGGGACCCCGAGACGAGTACGATGCAACCATGCTGTAGGTATCGTTGCCCCACTTGTTAGACGCTGCTACAGCCAACGCATTTGGAGTTTTGGCACCTGGTCCCCCCACAAAAGGAATATTTCCCTCGTTTCCAGCTGCCACAACGGGCAAAACTCCCAAGGAAAAGACGCGTTCCAGAGCTTGAGTTCTCATATCGTAGTAACTCGACAAGTAACTTCCTCCCAAACTCAAATTTATAATGTCCACCTTGTCTTCCATATCGCCGTCTCCATTAGGATCCAGTGCATACTCCAATGCTTGTAATACGGCAAATCTTGGACATGTTCCTGTATCACTGGTACAGACTTTGTAGGCTAGCAATTCTGCTTGTGGTGCCACACTCAAAATGGCGTCGGCCACCATTGTCCCGTGGCGATTCGCGTCAATGGGGTTATCGTCTGGCAAAGCCTCGTCCGGTTCCGACTCTGCTGTGTGGACAAAGGATTCACCCAAAAAGTCTTTCCCTCCAATGACTCGTGCTGTAGGAAACAGGTCCGGATTCACTTGCTTGTTTTCGGGACTGTCTGGGCCTGTTCCGTAGGCCAATTCGTAGGCTTCCCTGGTGCCGGGTCCACCCAATCGTGCATGTGTGTAGTCGACGCCACTGTCCAGAATTGCTACACGAACTCCCTTACCACTCACACCACAAAATTGCTCTTCCAGAGGAGCTCCACCACCCATGTACGCAGTGACTCGAGCATCTTCCAAGGTGGAATCTTCTACCAGGTGCACCCGAGAAACACCAGAAATACGAGACAGGGCATCATCCATTTCCGCAAGATCGTCGTGTGGACCTACCAGTATTTCCACAAAGATCATATTGATCAGCTTTTGTGTTGTGGCAACAATCCGGGCATCGGGAAATAACTCGTGCAGAGATGTTTGAATGACTGTTTGCTGGGATGAGAGTTGATTTCGGCATTGATTGCAGTCTTCTTCTTCTTGTTGTTGTTGATTGGAACAGGAAGGGCAAAAAAAGAGAGGTTGTGCGCTTCCTTCCAGCCCTATTTTTCGTCGACTCGTCCTGTCGGCGACATCATCGTCTACTAGTACATCTTCGGCTTTGGGAGGACGAGTGCGAAACAGGTTTTCCTTCAACGCAGACAGTTGAAAGGATTCATGGGGACTCTTGTACAGACTGTCTTCTTGCAACGATGATTGGTGTTGTTCTTGTAGGCCGCGTATTCTTCTTGAGTACTCTTTTCTTGTCTTTTTCTGATCTTCGGTAGTAGAGGTGATCAATTGTCTGTCGTCTTGCTCTTGCTCTGCAAACCACCTGAGCCTCCTCCTATCTTGCCGGGTGGCTGCAATGTGCCGATGCTGAGCCTGTAAAGCACGAGCTTCCTGGATGATGCTTTGAGGCACTGGTGTAGCTCCGTCTCGATGGAGACACGTCGTGAGCGTCGGAGCCTGTAGAAGAATGGCTCCCAATGCTGCTAGTCGGCTCAAGGGAAATACCATTGTACTAATATACACAAAGGCCGGTTGAATGTATGCCAAATGCTTGCAGTTATTCGTTCGTGTTCAGAATAAAAACCTACTACTAGCTAGAGTCTACTCGTATTCAGTGAGAAAGAAGTGACCGTAAATATGTTATACAACTACTATGCTGAATTTGTACACTACAGTTACAGGCTTTTGCCGTCTAATGGCCAATTTTGTTTCCAATACCAGGTACAGTACTAATACCTGGTACTACTAGTGGACAACGACAGCCAAATAAATACCAATACCAGAGGAACAGATCTGTATGGGGTGCGTGAAAGGAGAGAAATCAGGATAATAGATTATCGCTAGTTCTTTAGAGTCAAGATAAGGAGACTTCCTGCAGTCCCTGCAAATGCTGCTACGCGAGACCAATCCTGATAAGCACCACTGGTCACGAGGGCTTCATTCGCACCATTCCCGGTAGTAGCAGTCGTGGATGATTCTGGTTCCGTTTGTGCAGCATTACTGCCTGCGCCGTCTCGAGCAGCCGCGATTGGAGTCTTCGCAACTGTCACCGATATAGATGCTGCCGTAGGAAAAGATAGGCCCAGTTGAGGTGCCCGGGATGGTGCCAACATTGGATTCTCGGTAGGAGGAGGAGTCTGAACCTTCGCGCGAGGAACGGGCACAGGCTCACACCTTATTATGCTTTGACGCTCATCTATTGTAGTTTGAGCAATACTAATGGCCATGGGCAAGATTGGATTCAGAATCGAATCGCCTTCTTCAATGGGGCTTTCCAACGTATCAGTAGTGTCAATGTCGGTGTTGGCATCGTTGTTGTTGTCCAGCACGATGGCTTCGCAGTTGGTATCCACGTTCTTCCATGAGCAAGCAGGACCACGTAAGTTTTCAGCTTGAGGGAACTGAACTCCATCCATTGTAATCTCTTGAGGCAGGCGGCTGAAATCGAAATCTTCTTGAAGCAGAATGACTGCTTCAGTTTCCGGAGTGGAGGCACCTGTGCTGTTGGATGTTCTAAAGGAGTTGGTAACTAACATGAGCCCCATTGCCTTTTGCGAAAACCCAGGGCTGTCATCTAGCGTGCCATCTACCTCAAGTGTCCCCAATCCTTCTCCTGGATTGATATCATAAGATGGAGCCGAGAGTCTCGGCTTAGGAAACGTCACAGGAGTGAAAATTTCGGTAGAGGAATCTGTGGTGACAACTTCGCCTTGGTCGCTGAAGGAGATGGCTTCAAATCGCAGCCCGAGGTTTCCTACAAAGTCTTCAATACCAAGAGCTTCACTGCACGCTCTCAAAACAGTGGTAGCGCTACTAGTAGAATGATCGGGAGGCATGCCAGTACAGCTCTCTCTGCCGACTCTCAAGTCTACAACGAAATTTTCTGTCGCCAAACCCGAGTTGTACAAGAACAAGTCCCCAACGCCATCCCCGTCCACATCTAATTCGACACCGTAAATTTCAGTTACCAGTCGCCCATTCTTGCGTTCCCATGTATTAAAAGCAAATTCAAGCAAATGAGAGCAACCATGTATCCCTACTGGGAGCACCCGATATCCGACATAGCGAATATCATTGGGAGCAATTGCATCTCCGAAGCTACTTTCGACGTCGTCTCCACTCACCCCTACTAGCTCAAAGGCGTCAATCTGGGCTGTGCCCGCGCCGTTATTGACTAAACCTAGGTTCAAGCTGGTTGGTTTGTCGCTTGACACATCCCGAATAACAGGATCATCAATGGTAACATCCGATGCTTGCCTTACGATGCCAACAAAAGGCAAACTAATGTCCTTGTTAGCTGTGGCGTCAGAGAGGATGATATGACCTCCAAGCTCATTCACGTCAAGTCTTCTGGCATCAAAACCAGCGCGTCCAGTTGATGTCATGTGATTAGGTGGAGCCTTGGAAGCGTCAATTTTGAACACAACCTCCACCGAGGCCTCGCTGCCGCAATCGCCAGTAAGTTCAACCACGGGCGTTTCCAGCTCCACTGTCAGAGCATCTGCATAACGACTGGAAGGATCTCTCATTTGATATGATACATCCAGTGTAAGAGCTCGTCCGGAAAGATTGGTCACTTTGATTGTCTTGCGAATCGTTACATCTGCGATTGCATTTATCAAGCCAAGACTCATGGACGGTTGAACGTCCTCCACGGCGTAGGCCCAAAAGTCCGCTTCCAGAGTCTTGTCAATCTGCATCTCTCCCGCGCCGCTCAATGTGGCAGGACTCAGTTCCTCTGAGGTACTCACATACCGAATATCGCGATTTGCATTGTTCATCAGCAGTGCCTTGATGGCAAAGGGTGAACAGTCGGGACAACGTTCCATTACCACTGCGGCAGCACCTGCTACCAAAGGAGCAGAAAAGGAAGTCCCTTGGATGGAACGATATCGAAGATAACCCGTTCCTGCAGCTGCCAGGGTGAGGCCAGATGGGGCCACAATATCGGGCTTCATCATGTTGCTCTCTCCGGGACCTCTGGAAGAGTATTCCGCCATGACACCAGCGTCAGAGCTATCAGGGTGCCCCGTAGCACCCACAGAGATAGAATTGGGCGATCCACTGAGTCCGCCCATGATGTAAGGAATGTTTCCAGAGTTCCCAGCAGCCACGACAGGGAGGACCCCTAGTGCGTACGTTTTCTCGAGTGCTGAAGCTACAAAGTTGTAAAAGGGTGAAACAAAAGGGATGCCAAGAGAAAGATTGATAATATCTACCTTGTCGTCCAGCTGTCCGTCTCGATTCGGATCCAAAGCGAACTCAAGTCCATTAATGATGGAAAAGACTGGGCATGTCATGCCAGTGGAGCAAACTTTGAGCGCGACGAGCTTGGCCCCAGGCGCTACTGTTCGGATTGCATCTGCCACAGCTGAAAGGTACAAGAAACGAATACGAAAGAGTTAGTCAGAAAGTTGTTCATAGATTATGCGTATCGGTTGAGCACAAAACCATTTTCCCTGTATCGTGCGTACCTGTACCATGCCCAAAGGAATCAATTGGATCTGGATCTGCAATAGGTAGCGAATTGAATTCACCAATAAAGTCGTATCCATCGACGACAACGTCGGTAGGAAAGAGACCATCTCGTTCACGATTGGCGGAAGACTGAGGCAGTGCTCCATAGGCGTCCCGAAAGTCTTCAATTGTACCATTCCCTCCCAGTAATTTGTGAGTATAATCAATGCCCCCGTCCAAGACAGCGACACGCACGTCTTTTCCCGTGGCACAAAATTTGTCTCTCGCTTTGTACCCTCCCAAGTATTCCACAGCACCAATGGCTTCCATCTGCAAACTACCGTGAGGAGTCACATCTTTGACGCCTTCTATTTGTCGCAATGCAGCATCAACTGTGCTGTCATCTTGGTGCAGCAGCAGCGGAAGCTGGATATAGATTGCATTCATTAAACGCTGCGTCTGACTGATTTGTTGGGCCTGTGGATACAATGCTTGGATTTCGACGAGCACACTAGCTTGCTGGGCTTGCAGATTTTCGAGGCAGGTAGCACAATCGAAGACTGGTGGTTCAAGGCACTCGATAATCAAGGTCCGTCCGTCCGCATTGTGAGCATTGTTGTCGTAGCCTGTAGCGAGATCACGGTGCATGTCTGGTTGTTTCGCCTGGAAAGGTCGCTTTGGTTGGATTGCCTCCAGGTCAGAAGCCAGGCGTTTTCGCAGAATTGCATTCAGATTTTTCCTTCGCTCCAAACGACGGTCGTTATTGCTACTGCTGTTGCCATTACCTGTCATTAAATCAAGCTGACCCAATCGCACGGCTACGGTATCACCCCAAAATGCCGACAAAAGTGTTGCAAGTTGGAAGATGCTAATACTAAAAAACTTCATGCTTGTCATGTACTTTTGACAACACAAAAAAGGACTTTATGGGAATGGAGACAACAACAAATACAAAACACGATAGACCTAGAATGAACACGCCAAGTTCATTGCCTAGGCTGCTGTCTGAAGATAGGATGCGAAGAAGACAGAAGAACTTTGGAACGACTGCTCTGGTTAGTAGTTCCCGTTCATATTCGTTCTGAATGCACGCTGACTGTATTAACTTTTCTTCAGAATCTTGTCTTTGTTTGGCCTCGCTTGTTCTCCACACACAAGAAACGTGTACGAGTACTATCCTAGTTGTTGTACGCTAACTACTACTACTACTAGAGAGCTAGCAAGAGTAGTAGTACTAGTAGTAGCAGTAGTAGTAGTAGAGTACTACTACTAGCTACTGTAGCTAGTAGTAGCTACTACGAGTAGCTAGTAGTAGGTACTAGTAGTAGCAGTTACGACTGATACTCAGTAAAGTACTGTACACTATTAGAGTACTAGACTATTGTGGCTGGTGGAGTACTGCCCTACTAACGTACCATACACAGCTACTATGAATTAACGTGAACCCTAATTTTAATGGCAACGATGATAGCTTCAAAAAAATCCTCTCACGCATACACGCAAAAGTCAGCCGCGCTTAATAGCAGGAGAAGGACCGCAGGGCCTTGGCTCTGCGATGCACAGTCTGCTGATTGTCGGTGCCCAATTTGATGACTAATAGAGATTTACGAGTAGCAAGTAAAATTCGATGGTTTGATTCCAGAGAGCCAAAATAAATCACACACATTTCTTGCAACATTCTGAGACTCGACATCCTAATCGCTGCAACGCTTCGCTTGCAACCATAAAAACATGTGTGCTCTACTCTTCCCATGAAAACAAGATTTTGTCATGACGGGATAAGGATGAAGGTGATGACAAGAAGGAACACTGCCGGAAGAAAAATGAGATTGAATCCCACGGTTACTTTTCCCAATCTACCAACAAAGAGTATTAGGAGCTTTCAGCTTTTTGCTGAGAATTCACTGCTTCGGGTTGCGCTGCAACCAGTCAACTGCAGAATGACGCCAATTCCGCTAATAAGTGAAGCTGCAGTCATGTCTTTCCCTTGGTGCCATAATAGGGCGTCTAGACAAGTACTGCCTCCACGAGAGACTGTGTTGTTCGTTTTGTTGTTGTTGGTTGACGCCTTGCCTGCGCAGTAGCCCCGGCCCGTGCCTTCTGTAATTTGCTAGCTAGCTGGTAGTGCTGTACATGCAAACTACTAGTAGCATGTCATCGCTTTGGCTACAAATTGGTCTTTCTATTATTCTTGTCTTCGCTTCTACTCGTACGGTATTTGATAGTACTCTTGTGATCTGGACTACTTCAACCAAGATAGATAACCTTTTGTCCATGCTGCCATAGAGACATAAATGACTAATTGAATGACTTTTGGCTTCGCCATGACCAAAATGAGAAAGAGATAAATTTTGAAATGATGCCATTCCTTGCCCGGGACTGAAACACTTATTGCCCAATAGTACCTGTTAAATCTTCCATTTCACTTTTAACTTATCACACCACCCGTGATTATGATCACAGAAGCACGAGCAATTTTTGTAAGACGAAACGGATCGCTTGCAAACCGTTGTTCAATCGGACTTCGCCTTGCATGGTGTTTCATGCTAGTGCTGCTGGTAGTGCCCAGCAGTATGGGCATAAAAACACGATTGTTCCACAGAGCCAGCGAGAAGATTTTTTCGTTCGCTGCGTCCATCACAACAACCATATTAATAATTCAGATATCCTTATTTCACCAAGATAACATCCAAGCTGCCCCCACTGCGTCCTCAAGTTAACTTCAAGAGGACCAAAGAAGCAAAGCGCATAAAGTCTTCCAGGATATCGCCATTAGGAGATTAGGAGTAGTCGGGGAAATCGCTTGAAGGTTGAACATCCCTTGACCTGACCTGGATCCTATTCCCAAAGCAAGATCCAGACACGATTGGCGGCTATCAACAACAATTTGAAATTTTTATTCAATACCATCATATTCATCACATTAAAATTAATGCAATCATGCAGAACGACAGCATTGTGATTGAAACTATTCAGGCTATGCACAGCCAGGAAAACACTGGGTATGTGACAGGAGATTACCTCAACCTGTATTCACCCGGGCTTGTGGCGGTCAACGTTGACTGTCGGACCAAGATGGCACAGTGGTGTTACTCGGTACGTACCAATACATCCATCTATATTTTAGAATATATTAGGCTTGATTTGACTCGAAACATCAATTAACGCGCTCTCCTCCGCTTCTGCAGGTCGTTGATTTCTGTTCCTTCAACCGCGAGACGGTGGCTGTGGCCATGTCGTACCTTGACCGTTTTCTCTTGACACCGGCTGGCCTTCCAGTACTGGGCGATACCGATAGCTTTCAACTGGCAGCCATGACGTCGCTTTATACGGCAGTTAAGATTCACGAGCCGGAGATCATGGGGGTAGATCTCGTTTCAAAGCTCAGCCGGGGCCAGTACAGCTCGGCTCAAATCGAGGCCATGGAATATGCTATGCTGCAAGGACTGGGATGGAAAGTTAATACACCTACAGCCCTCTCCTTTGTACGAAAGTTTCTGGAACTTTTACCCCTGGGAACGCTCGAAGAATCCCTCGCCGAAGCCGCCTACGACTTATCCAAGTTCCAATCCGAACTTGCCATTGGAGACTACAACCTCGTTCCCATTCAAGCCTCCACGGTCGCATACGCTTCCATTATTAATTCATTGGAAGGATTGGCTGTCGAACCTACCATTATCGAAACCCTCGCCGGTACCATTGCCCATACCCTTCACATTGATATTGCTTCGCAACAAATCCGTGACGTTCAGAACTATTTGTACCAAACCATTTCACAGCAATCCGGAGAGGCTGTGGCAGACAGTTCTCCCTCGCGACAAAAATTAGCGTCATCTCCTCAATTTCGGAAAGGCCCCGCTGAGGCATCGCCACGGACGGTAGAAACCATGGTCATGTGACAGAAACAAAAACAAAAACAGATGCAAACTTGACAGACACGCACACACATTTTCCAATTCTAAAGTGCAGTGTGCTGTGTTTATAAGGCATCTTGAATGTTGGAAAATGACACTTATGATTCCATTGGCTGTACCACTACCACTCCGTTCCATCTCTTGCATGTACTTACATGATTACACATTCCATGTTGCCCCAATTTACAAAGCGATCTCGCACCAAATAATCATTACTGTAGTATGTTTTGAACAAAACCACCCCACGAAATAGAAGCGGCAGGATGATACCAATAGTTCAGGTGTTCTGCATACTGAATATCTCATTTTTAAATGGTAGTCTACCTAGTAGGGACTCAACTACTAGAAACTAGCCTACCTGGTACACATTGCATCACCCCCATAATAAGCTTCTATTCTACTCCCTGAATCTACTTCCCGGACTATTTTTAGCTTCTACTGTACTACTCTAGCTAGGAGTAATACTAGACTATTAGCTTTCGAGCAGTTCTAGCTAGTAGTAGTAGTAGCTAGTTCTACTGCTACTACGAGAGGGCCGCTTATTGTACCTTCTTGGCGGCCACGTGATCTCACCATGGATGGTCGTCAGAGCATCACGAATAAAAATAGCAAGTAAAATACATAGGCAAATAGTGTCGCACCGGTACCTCCTTCGCCAATCCGTGATTCAAACAATTCATCAGGGTTAGTAACATTCTGAAATGAGGATGCTAGATCGCACACTTTCCTCATTGTTAACAATAATGACGATGATCTTTGTCGAACATCGATCATTGACAACAATCCACAATCAATCGTTATTCGCCTTCTATTATTAGAATTACAACCCAAAAGCTTTTTACTTTCTTCTATTGCGCATTCCTTATAAAGTGCTAGCATGAGAGTTGCATTATCTATTCTTTTTCTATGTGTTTTCACCCAAGTGCCGAAAAATAGCGCTAGTACAGGTATTTCCTTTGAAGAATGGCAAGCTCAACACGAAAAGGCATACTTGAGCAAAGAAGAAAGAGATTTTCGCCTGAATACTTGGTTGGAGAACCAACGCCATGTCCAAAGCCACAACGCAGCATTCGAGGTTGGTTTGACATCTTATGCCAAGAGCATGAATGGTCCTTTTGCCGATCTGACGGACGAGGAATTTCTGCAGCAGTATTTAATGGAACCACAAGACTGCAGCGCCACTCACTTGTCCAGCGGACGGCTTCGTCCTCAGAACAGTGAAACCATGGCAGCACATCCCGCCATGGATTGGCGTACCAAGGGTATCCTTACGGCAGTCAAAGATCAAGGAAAATGTGGCTCTTGTTGGACGTTTAGCACGTCCGGATGCTTGGAAGCTCACATCTGTCAACAAGCCAGGAAAGATTGTACCCACTGGAAAGGATTGGCTGAAGAACAATTGGTGGAATGCGCCGGAAATTTTGACAATCACGGATGCAGTGGTGGGCTTCCGAGTCACGCTTATGAATATCTCAAATACAGTGGTGGTATGGCGCTTGAAAAAGACTATCCCTATATCGCCCCCGAAACGGGCGGAAAGAACCAATGTACCATCTCCACGACACCAGGATGGAGGGCCCAGGTCGCTGAAGTATTCAATGTGACAACCCTTGATGAAGAAGACTTGGCCTATGCCGTGGCCAATATTGGACCAGTTAGCGTTGCCTACCAGGTGTCACCCGACTTTCGCTTGTACAGTCACGGGTAAGTAGAGGATCATTTAAGTACTATGGCAAACCAAGAAGTGTTTACTCTCAGTATTCGTCTCCATACCTCACATTTTTCGCGCCTGGCATTCCTGTATCTGCTCTGGAACTGCTACAGAATTTATGATTCATTCAATCATACCACGAACGAAACCATGTGCCACTCGGGTAATCATGATGTCAATCATGCAGTGGTGGCTGTGGGCTTGGGAACAAGCGAAAAAACTGGGAAAGACTACTACATTATTCGAAACTCTTGGTCAGCTGACTGGGGTGAGGAGGGACACTTCAGGATCCTGCGGGGTGAAAATCTATGTGGTATTAGTGACTGCGCATCATTTCCCATTGTTCCAACTGTAAAGACGAACATGCAGAATGAGATTTTTGGTAATGTCCAGAAGGAACGTACTAAATTGCGCATGAGTCGGAATTAGTAGTTGCGTCTACAATACGAATGATGATGCATGAGAGCGAAAAAGTTAAAATATCTATCTATGCGGTTTAATGGTTTATGATTGTGGCTGTCAACAATATGAATGGAGAAGGACCTTAATAAAACAAGATTCGCTTGGTGTACCGATGTGTTGGCACTTTCGTTTAATTTTCGGAAGGGTTCCACAATTTAAAGGAGACTTCGTAGGCATCTGTAAAGTTGCCATTGAAGTAAGCAAGCTCGAGCTGTCGACCCGAGGACAGAGCATTACTGTTGCTGTCCGCTCCGGTCTGATAAATCCGAACGGAACCTTGTCCGTGGTCACAACAGAATCCATCCTTGCTCAAGTCTAGCAAATTCAATCCGTACGATCCGTCGTACAAGGATTGTGGAGTATCTGCAGCAAGAATATCTTGAATATAGTAGCTAAAGTAGTAGGCCGTAGAGGACTGCTTCAAAACACCAAAATCCAACTCGTCCACCAAAATAGGATCCTGTTGTTCTGGATTGGAATAATAGTACAGTTGATAGGACAGCTCTTGCGGGAAAAAGTCCGTAATAATTTCAATGGTAATAGAAAGTTCGTTTGTTGTAGCAATGGTTTGTTGAGCGTTGACATTTCCATTTGTTTTGGGAACCTTGGTTGGAGTTACACTTGGTTGTACAGAAAGTGTTGCAGAAGGGGCAGAAGTAGGCTCGGTAGTGGGCTCAGCAGAAGGGGCAGCAGATGGCATGCTAGGTGGTATGGTTGTTGCCGCGACAGTTGGCATGGTCGTTGGGGTCGTAGGACTATTGGTTGTCGTGAATACAGTTGGACTACTGGTGGTCACTACGTTCGCGTTGTTACCATTTTCTTCGGTATTGGCCGTTCCGGGGTTATCATTGTTGCTTGTTGTAGGTGTTGTCTCTTGAGGAGCGGCCAGTGCCGTCGTGGGAGAATTCAACACGATAGGCTCCGCTGTGGGAGAATTCGACATGACAAGTGCCGTCGTGGGAGAAATTGACATGGATAGCACCGTCGTGGGAGAATTTGACATGGTAGGCGCCGCTGTGGGAGAATTCGACATGACAGGTGCCGTCGTGGGAGAATTTGACATGGTAGGCGCCGCTGTGGGAGAATTCGACATGACAGGTGCCGT
>Ga0100393_10004657_pt1 | contig 12548 bp, 7 predicted proteins | sample CryGeymeta201517_FD_81546 | JGI IMG/M metagenome (GOLD analysis project Ga0100393, IMG submission 81546) | Groundwater microbial communities from Crystal Geyser aquifers in Utah, USA - Crystal Geyser metaG 2015-17 | ecosystem: Environmental > Aquatic > Deep subsurface > Groundwater | place: USA... | reverse complement strand
TTTTTCAAGGGCATAGGTAATTTCACCAACAGAGCAGCGAGCTCTAACTGCTTTAATTGCAAGATCAAGTCCGTTACCTTCACCTGTTTCAGCATAGTTTGTAAGAGCAGTCATACAAGCCTCAACTTTGGCTTCATCTCTATTTGCTCTTAGCTTTTCAAGCCTGTCAATTTGCGAGTGGAGAACTGCCACGTTGTCGATATCAAGAACGTCGACTTTATCTTCAGTTTGAGGTTTGTATTTATTAACTCCAACGATAACATCTTCGCCTTTGTCAATTCTTGCTTGCTTAGATGCAGCCGCTTCTTCAATCTTAAGTTTTGGTAAACCAGTTTCAATGGCCTTGGACATTCCACCAGAAGCATTAACTTCTTCTATTATAGCACGAGCTTTCTCGGTGATTTCATGAGTTAAGCTCTCCATCATATAAGAACCACCCCATGGGTCTACAGTGTTTGTGATTCCTGTTTCTTCCTGAAGAATGATTTGTGTGTTTCTTGCAATTCTTGCAGAGAATTCTGTTGGTAGTGCAATTGCTTCATCAAATGCATTTGTGTGTAGTGATTGTGTTCCGCCAAAAACGGCTGCCATCGCTTCAACAGTTGTTCTTATAATATTATTGTAAGGATCCTGTTCTGTTAACGACCAGCCAGATGTTTGGCAGTGTGTACGAAGCATTAACGAACTTTGATTCTTTGGTTCGTATTTAGAAATAATTTCAGACCATAAAAGTCTGGCCGCTCTAAGTTTTGCAATCTCCATATAGAAATTCATCCCAATTCCAAAGAAGAATGAAAGTCTTGGTGCAAAATCATCAATTTGCATACCTGCTGCAATGGCCGTCTCAATATATTCTTTTCCATCCGCGAGTGTGTAGGCCAGCTCTAAAGCTGCATCAGCTCCAGCTTCCTGAATATGATAACCAGAAATTGATATGGAGTTAAACTTTGGCATATGCTTTGAAGTGTATTCAAAAATATCTGCGATAATTTTCATCGAAGGTTTTGGTGGGAAAATATATGTATTTCTCACCATGAACTCTTTTAAAATATCGTTTTGAATTGTTCCAGAAAGTTGATCCTGACTCACACCTTGTTCTTCGGCCGCAACGACGTAGCCTGCAAGAATAGGTAAGACTGCTCCATTCATTGTCATCGAAACAGAAACCTTATCAAGTGGGATCTGATCAAAGAGAACTTTCATATCTTCAACACTATCAATAGCAACACCAGCTTTTCCAACATCTCCCTTCACTCTTGGATGGTCAGAGTCATATCCTCGGTGAGTTGCAAGGTCGAATGCTACTGAAACACCTTGTCCACCTGCTGCGAGAGCTTTCTTGTAGAAATTATTCGACTCTTCAGCTGTTGAAAAACCAGCGTACTGTCTAATCGTCCATGGGCGACCAGTATACATTGTTGCTCTAGGACCTCTGATGAAAGGTTCAAATCCTGGCATCGTGTCTTGATATGGTAAATCCTTTACATCATCATGAGTGTAGAGAGATTGGATATTAATATTTTCTGGAGTTAGTGTTTCTTTTGGTCCCTTGCCTTTGGTTTCTTTTGTAGCAAGTTCTTTCCAGGTTTTTTTATCGATCTTAGGTGGTTGATATTTACTCATAATATTTCCTATATTTTATTCGTACCAAGATACTTTGATAGTATCAATTCCTGAGGCTCTTGCAGCTTCAAGTCCAGTTGGTGAATCTTCAAAAATTAAACAGTCTTGACTATCTATTTGTAGCATCTTTTGTGCATACTGATAAGGGGCAGGGTGTGGTTTTGATAATTCTGTACTTTGCCTCGTGACAACAAGATCGAAGAACTTTTCGACATTACAATGTTTTAACAGTGCGTGAGTAATTACATCTTCACTGGCGGTTACAACGGCAAGCTTTTTTGAAGATGACTTGATCTTTTCGAGGAGAACTTGCATCTCTTTTTTAATGATCGTTAGAGGATCGACAGTAGGAATAAGCTCAAGCATGAGATCATTCTTAGCCTTTAAAAAGTTTTCAACATCGTGGCTCATATACTTACTGATGAGAGGATAGACGTCGGTATCAGCAAGACCATAGAGATCATCAATAGTATAAGGAGATTTCTTATTCGTAATTAGGTGAATTGCCTCAAAATGTAAGCACTCACTATTTAGAATTGTTCCATCCATATCAAAGAATATCGCTTTTTTTGTATCAGTGAACTCGAGTACTTCATTGATATTCAATGTAGCCAAGTGCTTTAAAATACGATCATTCATAATCACCTCTGCATAAAAATATCTTCAAAGTATATAATACTTGCCCAAAAAAGGCATATTATTCTCACCTTTTGAAAAGTGCGCCATGCGTTGGTATGATAAAATTGTAGTTAGTGAACTTGGAGGGGAAGTGTTTAAAAAACCTGTAAATCAAGATACCGAACTAATTCTCGAAACGAGTCTTCAATCTTTCTTTTTCGACCAATTACTAGAAGCAAATCAAAAGTTTCAAAGGCCACTTCCAAACGAAAGTATTTATTATTCAAGTTTAGTCATGGATAAATTTGGCTTATCTAAAGAATATTATGAAATTATCGATGGCAGAGTCAGAGACAAGGTATTAGGTATTAAACTAATGGAAGCATCTCAAATGCATCGACGTGAGCAGCAACGGGCATTGCAAGATATTGGAGATACCGCACTTTTTATGTGTGGCTTTTTCTATGATTCCATCAATGAGAAAATTGTTGATTATCGTTACTATCAAGAAATTGGGCAAGTTGCTTATTCAAGACTAAATTCTTTTATCCCATCTTTCTATGATGTAAATTCATTTTATAAATCATTGTCGAGGCAGTTTGAAACACTCGCAAATCTGATGCAGATAATTCAAAGAAAAAGTTCAGATCAACAAGATAGTCCGGTTCTGCTATTTATTAATGATCATGGGCTAAAAGTCTCATAAACATATATTGATAGAGAATATTTAGAAACTGTATTAAAATTTCATAATGAAAAAAATAAAAATAACTACACTAATATTTATATTACTAACTCAGCAAATTACATTTGGTGATGATGAGTCTAACGTTATTGTTCAAGGCGCTGATAAGGTTGCAGAGACAATTGAGGACTTTAATGACGGAGAATATGGTGTCGGAAAAGATGTTGCAAGACCCCTTTCAAAGTACCTCATAAAGCAGGCTGGAACACCTGGCTTTTTCATATCTAAATATATGAATTATCGAAAGCAAATGAATAAGCCAATTTGTTCGACTTCAGGAAAGCTTAATCATGTTGGGTATATGCTTACCTTGACTTCTGATATTACAAATCATGTTATCACTTGGAAAAATGGTCGAGATCTAAAAAAAGAATTTCAAGGTGATGAGAAAGAACTTGAGTCCTATGCACTTGAAAATAAACTTGGTGAAGACAGGAATCAAGAGCTCTCAATAGACAAGGCTGATGTTCATTTAAGAGCGATTGACTATCAGATTAAGTGGGAAAGTCTTGAACAAAAAAGGCTAAATCTTTATCGTATTTTGAAGTATCCAGCACTCGGTTTATTTTTAACAAGTCAGATTTTAACAACACAAGAAATGCTTGCTGAAGCTAGTACAAGTGGGACAGCTAAGGCCGCAGAGGAAAGCTGTTGGAACACTCAGAAAGTTGTTAAGGAAGCAGAAGAAAAGAAGACTGAAGCATTGAATGACGCTGGAGCAAAGGAAGTGGTCGTCGCTGAAGCAGGAGAAGACAAGCCAACTCCTTGGTATTTGAAGCCATTTATGTGGATGGGGGAACAAGTTCGAGGCGCCAGGGATTATTTGAAAGAGAAGGGAAAAGAAATTAGGAAAACGGATACATATAAAACTCTAAGCAGTCATCGAAGAGGACAAAAGAAAGAGTCTGAATTCGATAGTAGTGGTGAGGCCAAGGCTAATGTAAAAGATATTAGAGAGGATAACTCGGCGGCTTATGCCGAAGAAATGATTATTAACGTCATCGAAGAATTTAAAGGTGAAGATAAGTCTAGAGGAATTGGTGGAAAGCTAAAGTCAGAAGCAATTGATATCGGAACTCGCTATGCCGTTCGTTCGCTTTTAAAAACTCAACGTGAAGCGGTTGATAAATTTATGCGAAGTCCGACAGGAAGGTATCTTGTTATTGGACAAAATGTTTATATAATTTATTCCGACTTCTCAAGTATTGAAGCACAGGTGAAGTATTCAAAAGAGAAAAAGAAAACATTAGAATATCTGAAAAGAAAGTATACCGGAAAGCTGCCAATCGAAGAGACAAGCTCTATTGGTTCTGAATATCAAAAGATATTTTTATCTGTATTAAAAGCACTCGCTCCTGAGGTTTACGCTGTCGTTGATGGAGATGAATTGAGAAATGACTTGAAACTTTGTTTTTCGCCGGGGAAATGTGATAAGCCTTATCAATTTTTTTCTGAAGACATGAAGAAAGTTTTTAGGTCTTACCCTGATGATTATCAGAAGAAAATTGGAGAAACTCTTAAGGCAAGTTATGCACTTGAGCACTTTATGAGTACTCAGAGTAATAATATTGCATTTGCTAATTATGATATGAAAAAAATGAAAGATAGTATTGCAAGGGATGTCAAGATTGTTGAAGAGAATGCTGTTCTCTTAGATGAAAAGAAAATGGTACCTAGAGGACAAATAGAAAAACAAGCTCGGCTAGATTTTGGTACGTATCATAATTTTTACGCAACACTATTACGTCCGGACTTTAATACGATAGGATTTACAGAGGTTTCAAGAATTAAAAAATTATCTCAAATCAAGTCTTCAAAAGAGGTACTTCCAACACAAGGACAAGTCGAGGTCCCAAAGTTACAAGTGTCAAGAAATGAGATTGAAGAAGATATCGATTTAAGTGAGATTGAGAAGAAGAGATTTCAATATAATATGTTCTATAAGAAAGAAGATAATATTTGGCAAAAGATACATCAGAGATATAAGAAGAAATACAAAGACCTACTTTAAAGTAGGTCTCTGTTTAATTTATCGACCTACAGTAACAGTAATCCAATTTTTAGAAAAAGCAGATTTTAACTCTTTTTGAAATTCTTCATAGTTAAGTTTTGAGATTTCTTTATTCGCTTCATGGAAGTAATCGAGACCTTTTCCTTGAAGAGTTGGTACAGAGTATACATTCGCGTAGTCTTCATTGACTTGGAGGTTTAGTTGATTTTGTCCTTCAATCATCAATTTAATTCTTTTGAAGTCTTGCTTATTCAATCCATTTTCTCGAAGGCGATCGATGATAGATTTTATCGCATCTATTGCGGCCTCAACTTTGTCATGGCCACTTGCCATGTAAATTCCCCAGTAGCCTGCTTCAAGAGCATTCATGTGGACTGGCTGTGCGACATAGCAGAGCCCTTTTCTGTCTCTGACATCGACAAAAAGTTCGGATGACTGTCCAGATAGGTGAGTTGTAATCATTTTTAAAACTGTGTTTTCTTTGTTTGAAAGTGCTTTTGTTTGTGTCCCAATGAAAATTTGAGTTTGTTCTCTATCAAAGTCGAGGTGAATAGTTTCGGCCTTAATTTTCTTAACAGGTTTCACTTTTAGTTTTACAACCTTTCTCTTTGCTAGTGAACTTGTATGAGCTTTAATCTCTTCGAGAACTTCTTCGACATTCAAGTCTCCACAGTAAGTGAAGAGAATCTCCTTCTTTTTAAGATTTTCTTGATGAAGTTTTTGAATATCTGTTCTTTTAATCTTCTTTATCGAATCTTCTGTTCCGATGATACTTTGTCCATATGGGTGACCAGCAAATAGTCTTTCAGTCGCAAGCTTGAAACAGTTCTTTGTCGCATCTTCTTTTTGTGCATCTAAGCTTCTCTTGATCATTTTAAATTCATGAGTGAGGTGCTTTGATTGAAAACTTGGACTTATTAAAGAATTTAAAAAATGCGAAATAAGATCCTTGAAATGTTCCGTCTGGCCATGCATCGTAAGACCGAACGCATTTTTTCCTGAGAAGTGGCTAAGACTTGCTGATTTGTTTTCAAGGTCATGTCTTAATTTTTCTTGAGTAACACCCTTATAGCCTTTTGTTAGAAGACTTGAGGTAATACTGTAAATACCACTCGTTTTATTTGTCTCTTCTGTAATACCACCTTTAATGTAAGCATGAAGAACAAATGTCGGAGTCATTGGATTATAACGATAGAGAAGATTAATTCCCGGTGTGATTTCAATTAATGAAGTATTTGGATCATACTTTGAATTGAGAATTTTATTCTTCATCTCAATAGTTGGTTTTATATTCTTTGTAATATTGTGTGAAAGTGATTCGAGCTGTTTTTTATAAGTCTCTAGTTTCTCAGACTTAGGTAATTGAAGACTTAAATGCATTGGCCTTGAAAAGATACTTTTATAGGCTGCATTTACTTCTTTTAATGTTGTTTTTCGAATCCTTTCGATGAAGAGATTTTCACTCTCAATATTTTCAGTTTGGGCATAGCTACTACCCAGAGCGAAGGCAAATGACTCGATAGATTCCTTTGAGTAAACCTTGGAAGCAATATATTGGTTTTTAATTTTGGTAATATCCTCAGAAGATATTCCATTGATAATAATATCACTCAGTGTTTCTTCAAGAACCTTGATGACCTTCTTATAGTTTTCAATAGGAAAGTTAATTCTTAGGAAATGAATACCTCCTTCACTGAAAAACATTGTAGATGAAGCACAATGATTGGCCAATGAATCTTTTAGAACGAGGGTTTTATGTAGAGGTGAACTTTCTCCATGCCCGAGAGTATTATATGCGAGATCTTCAGCGGCTGCGGACTTATGGTCCATCCCTGGGGACTGAATTGTTAAAGATAGTTGTCCCATTCTCACATCTTTATTATGCATTTCAATTGTTGGTTTTGTTTTCAGTTTGAAAGAAGGTTTCTTTGTTGCTTGACCCTTTGGAAGTTGAAATGATTCAATTTTTTTAATTATCTCATCTTTCTTGGAAATGTCTCCAGCAACAACGAGAAATGAATTGGCACTGTTGTAGTACTTTTCTCTAAAGCTAATTAGCTGTTCTCTTGTAAAGTTCTTAATCGTTTTTTCATTACCCAGAATTGCGTGAGCATACCCACCAGTAAAAGAAGTTTTCTGAATCTTGTGAAAAGAGTACTGATTTGGACTATCGATACTTCTGCGAAATTCTTCGAAGACGACTTCTCTTTCTGGAATCAAGTCCTCTGTTTTAAATTCTGGATTGGCTACCATATCTAAAAGAATATCGAGTGTTTGATTAAGATTTGTATTAGGAGTATTGATATAATAGCAAGTATAGTCAAATGAAGTGAATGCATTAATTTCACCTCCAAAAGATTCAACTTCATGAGCGATGGCGGCACCTGGTCTCGTCTGTGTTCCCTTGAAGAACATATGTTCTAAAAAGTGTGCAATACCATGGTCTTCCTTTGCTTCAAGTGTACTGCCAGCGCGAAACCAAATTTGAGCTGTCGCTACGTTACTACCAGGTAGATCAACGAATATCACTTCGAGATCATTTTTTAGTCTATCAATTTCGTATTTCATTTACAGATTCTTCCTTTTATTGAGATATACTCATATAGAATAAACTATTAATGGCCTATTTAAAAACGAGTGGAAGTTTGCACCTCAATTCACTTTATTTACATTATCCCTTTTGTCGTCATCTTTGCAATTACTGTGATTTTTACAAGAATATTGCCAAGGATGATGATGAGGTTACTCGTTTTGAAACACTCCTAAGCAATATGGTTTCAAGACAAAGTTCCTTAATGGAAGAGTTTGATTATAAATGGGGAGTTCTTGAAACGATCTACATTGGGGGTGGTACACCTTCTTTGTGGGGGAAGCGAGGTGCGCAGTTTATCAATAATTTCTTAGAGCAGCATCGAATAACGAAGAGCAGTGAGTGTGAATTTACACTTGAAGTTAATCCTGGCAGTTGGACAGCAGAAGGCTTGAATGCTTGGCAGGATAGTGGAGTAAATCGTTTTTCACTCGGAATACAATCATTGGATTCAAGGTTTATAAAACTTTTGGATAGAATCCATAATATTGACGATGTTTTTGTTACTCTAGAAAAATTTAAAGAAATGAATGCGAATTTTTCTGTTGATTTTATGCTTGGTCTTCCACAGTCTGAAACTCTTGGAAGAGATGTTATTGATGAGCTAGAGACTATTTTGAAATTTAATCCGAGCCATATCTCACTCTATATTCTTACTACAAAAGAACATTATATCCACAAGGATTCGCTGCCTTCGGATGAGTGGATTGAGAAAGAGTACCTAGCTGTTAGTGACTTTCTTCTAAAGCGTGGATTTGATCACTATGAAGTTTCGAACTTTTCTAAGAAAGGAAAGTCTTCGAAGCACAATTTACGATACTGGCAAATGAAGTCAGTTGGAGCACTCGGGCCTTCTGCGACTGGATACTTGAGCGAGAAGAAGTTTCGTTACAAATGGAAGGTCAGTAGTGCGGAGTTTGTTCCAGAGTTACTTGATGAAAATGCTGTGTTATTAGAGACGCTTTATATGAATCTAAGAATAAATGAAGGTCTTTCTTTGAGCTTCTTTAATGACAAAAATAAAAATGAACAGCTTTTTGTTATCGCTCAGGCATGGTCATCAAGGGGGATCGCTGAAATTGTTGAAGATCGAGTGGTCTTAAATTCAAGAGGATTCCTGATTCTCGATTTCCTAATGGATGAAATTTTCTCCCGAATTAATTTTTAAATTCCCTGTAATCTCTTAAGAAAATTCTAGTAAAGTCGATAAATTACACGAGGTAATTTATGCGAATATATATTTTTCTACTATTGTTTCTAACAGTTGTTTCTTGTGCCCATGTCGATAAGAGAGTGCCTGATTCATATAATGATGAAATAAATATCATCGCTCAAAATCAGTGGAAGAATTTAAAGCAAGCACGAAAGAACGAAGTATATAAGGTTAGAAATAATCTTATTAAATTTATGCTTGATAGTTGTTATAAAACAGACGCGCAAAAAATTGAGGGATTTAAAAAAGCTCAGGCTTACCTCATTGATAGTACAGAGAAGTTAGCTTTCAATATTAAAAAGGATAAGTTAAATAATTCAGATATCTATAAACTAATTTTAGATCCTCCTCGATGGACTTTGAAAGATGAAGTCGATTGGATGAATGATGAAATTAAAGCTACGAATCCAAGTGCGTTAGAAGTCGATAGTAGCTCTTATTTAAGTCATGTCTCAGGGATTGATTTATCAAGCCTACCCGATGTTGAAGGAAATGAAGTATTTTCATCGAGTGATTTAAAGGAGTTAATGAGTGCCCTAAACTCTAATAATGCATCAGATGAAGTCCCTCTCCTTGTTGTTAATAAATTCGAGACAAAGGTAACAACTTACTTTGATAAAATCAGAAATTTAGGTTCAGAGCTGGCAGCTACGGGACAAGTAAATTTTGGAAATGAAGAAGCTGAAAAATTCTTTGTTAAGTTCTTAGATTACTACTATAGCAATGTTGACATTAGTGTGATTAAAAATATTCTTAATGATGTCATCGATATTGGCCGCGAACCAACACAGATGGAGCTCGTCCAGGTTATGTTTAAAAATTCTGGACCAGGGCTTGGAAAGACACTTCAGCAAATGGGGAAGGATCCTAATATGGGAGATTCCTTAGCCGAGGTCATCTCTGTCTTAGAAGATGATGGAAAAGCGGTACCACAATACCTTGTCGAAAGAACTGTAAAGAGTGACAAGGGTGGGTTCAAAATATCTGGTATCAGTGAAAAGCCACTAGGAACCGGAACGATGGCTCAAGTTAATAAAGCTGTCCTTGAAAGAAATAGTAAGAAAGAGACGATTGCATTACGATTTCTAAAACCTGGAATTGATAAAAGAGTAGAAGAGGATTTGAAAATTTTAAAGGATTTTATCGAAAAGATGGGGAATGAGGGAGAGCTGTCTGAAGATTTCTTACCTAGTGCAAGAAAACTTGTAGAGAGTATTTCAACATTTTTGAAATCTGAGCTTGATATTGTAGATGCTATAAAAAAGCAGGACTATGCGAGAAAGGTTTATGAACAAAAAGTAAAAGTTACAGTCGATAGTAAGAATTTTGATATTGATATAAAGGTACCAAAGGTTTACTACCCAGCGAATGGAAAAAAATCAAAACTTCATTTGCAAGAATTTATTGAATTTGGTTCTAAGTACTCTTCAATTGATGATAAATTTACAAAAACAGCAGTTGCAAGAGCAATAATGAAGACATGGTTTGATGAAGCCTTGATTAAATCAGGCTTCGTTCATAGTGATCTTCACCAAGGTAATTTCACTGTCAGAAAGATAACTCCTGAATCTGCTGAAGTTGTTCTCTTTGATTTTGGTATGAGCGAGACATTAACAAAAGAGACACGTCAATCCTTCATCTTAATTGGAGCTGGAGTTGAGTTTAAGAAGCCTGCATTGATTGTTGATGGAATCTTAATGATGGATAATAAAGAAGTACCAAAAGCAAAAAGAAAGGAATTACTTGAGAAGGTAACGGCAGAGATTGGTAATATTGAACAAACAGAAGAGTGGATTATTTGGGCCTTGAAAGAAGGACATTTAAAAAATGATCAATTAGGGACTCTTGCTCGTGGCGGAGTTCTTGTTTCTCAACTTGGAAAAATAGTCGGAGAAGAGACAATGCATGAAGATATTGTTGAAGATCTACTAGCTAAAAATGCATTAAAAGCATTTGGTAAAAAAAGTGATTTTCCGCTAACTAAAGGCCAAGTGTTTAGGATAGGGACATCATCTTGTGCTCGAAGCATAAAAAGTTTTTTTACATTCGGTAAGTCGAAGTAATTACTAGATTATAAAGGCTTTACGAATAATTCAAATAATGGCTAGAATATTGTCTGGAATTGAGACAAGGAAGTTAAATGAAAACTATTCTAGCCGTAATGCTATCATTGCAAGTTTTTGCAAATCTCCCATGGGGAAACTTAGAAAATGTGAATGCGACTTATTCTTCACCTGAAGGAAAGGCTACTGCAAAGTATCTTAACCTCGAAGGTTTTGGGGAGTATTCTGCACCAGAACTATTTGTTAAAAATAATGAGGGTGTCCTTGTTTTTTCTTTTGAAGATAAGAAATTTGAAATCGATCTTTCTTTATTTGCGGTCCAGGATGCAGATAATGTTAAAGTTAAAAACTTAAATCTCGTAAATAACAAAGAAAAAATTAATTTAAACTTTGACAGTATTTTTGCAAAGGCAGATTTAACAGATGCCAAGATCCATAGTGTGGAATTTGATTGTAAGAGAGAAACAATCCATGATGATATGTATGGAGACCTATTTCAAACATGTTTTACAAACTCAGATATTTTCTTTAAGAGATTTGATTATTATTCAGAAGAAAGAAGCTTTAAGAACTTTATTGATGAAAAAACCAATCATACAAATATCGTTGTAAAAAATATTGATATCCACGTAAAAGATGAAAGATTTAATGGTTCATTAGAGAGTAACTTAACTTTCGGTATCGATGTTAGATTTGATGGTGAAGTAAAGTACTTTGCAGATAAGAGAATGGTCGAGCTAAAGGTTGAAAATGTTAGAGCTTCACTTTTTAGTATCAGATCAAAAGTATTTAGAGAACTTGATGGCAATGTCCCTGACAATATTGTCGTTGATGAACCGTATATTCGTATTTATATCCCATAGTCAAATATATAATAGGATAAGGCCTACGCCTTATCCTCAATTTTCTTTTTAATCCCAATTTTCATCGCCGCAAAAAATAAAGCAATCAATGGACTTAGATAATTAAAGAACGCATAGGGTGCATAGGTTAATGTACTAACTCCTAGAACACCTGATTCATAAGCACCGCAACTATTCCACGGAATGAGTGGAGAGGTAACGGTTCCAGAATCTTCAAGCGCTCGAGATAAATTTTCAGGGGCAAGATCATAATCATCATAAGCAGTTCTAAACATTCTTCCAGAGACAACGATTGCTAAGTACTGATCTGAGGCGGTTGCATTTAAGAAGAGACAACTTGCAAGTGTCGCACCGATTAGACTTCCTGTCCCTGTTACTAATTTTAAAATTGAACCAGCAATTGTTTGCAACATGCCTGTTGCTTCAAGAGTTCCCCCGAGAATCATTGCAGAAATAATGAGCCAAAGAGTCGAGAGCATTCCCTTCATTCCTCCACGATTAAGGAGAGAGTCGATGACTTTGTGCCCTGTCTCGAATTCAAATCCACCATATGAAACCTTAGTTAGAATAGTATAAAAACTCTTTACCGAGCCATCGCCCATGACCTCTCTGATAAGATCTCCTTGGAAAAAAATGGCAACAAGAGCACCGGCAAGTATTCCAAATGAAATGGCGGGGAGTGCTGAGACTTTTTTTCTAATCATAAAGAGAACAACTAGTGGTGGAATAAAAAGAAATGGTGAAATATGAAAATGTTTATCAAGCGTTTCTTGAATTATGAGAATAGATTTTTCGTCGAGAGTCTGGCCCGAATAGAAAAAT
>Ga0100393_10004651_pt1 | contig 12554 bp, 10 predicted proteins | sample CryGeymeta201517_FD_81546 | JGI IMG/M metagenome (GOLD analysis project Ga0100393, IMG submission 81546) | Groundwater microbial communities from Crystal Geyser aquifers in Utah, USA - Crystal Geyser metaG 2015-17 | ecosystem: Environmental > Aquatic > Deep subsurface > Groundwater | place... | reverse complement strand
CCTAAGCTTGTGCGGACAAAAGGCCGCAAAGGCATTGTTACCCGCTTTGTGGTACAAGCCATGCCCTTGGCAGAGGAAATTGTGCTGGACTGGCTCAAATACGCCGATGAAGTTTTAAAGTTTCAGCCAAACGATCCGCTATTCCCTAAGACGCTTGTACAATCCAGCGCAGAAACCATGTGTTTTGAGGCGCAAGGGCTATCCAGAGAGCATTGGGCCAATGCAGGGCCAGTGAGAGAACTTTTTAAAGCGGCGTTCAAGGCTGTGAGTCTGCCCTATTACAACCCGCATCTTTTCAGGAAAACAATTTGCAAATGGGCCTTAAAGAATTGCACACAATATGAATACAAGGCGATAAGCCAAAATTTAGGCCACGAACACGCCATGACCACCTATAATTCCTACGCAAAGTTGACGGAAGATGAGCAGTTAGAGGCCGTTTCTAATATTGGGCTGGCCAATCCAAACCTTCAAAATATTCCTATGGATGCCTTGCTTAAAGAAGTTGGAAGAAGAACAAAAAAATAGAAGCCTATTTTTCTATATCTCTGTCAAAAAATTTATATTTACAGTCTCTCAAAGATTGAAATTTAGTTTTAAATGCTGGAAAAAACAGCTTCTCTTCTTCACTAAACGAGGTTCTGCAAAATAATAAAAATAGAACGCTGGTCAATAATGCGAGAAGAGGCAAAAGGTATTGTATGCTTATATAGGCTTTTAAAAAAACCAATAGGTCCGTTTCTTTATAAAAAGGATTTATGCCTATTAAAATTATCCATATTAAAATAACAAATAAATTGACGGCTTGGTTAATTTTAGAAACTGAAAAGTGGTAGCCCTTTAGTGGCCATAGAAAATGAGCTTTGTTTTTTATGACTGTCTTGTATAAGCGCCCTTCAATTTCATCTTCTAAACAATCAATATGGGCTTCCCAGTTTTCTTGCCAAAACTTGCTGGCTTTGTTAACCAAAAACCAAGCAATGGAAAAAACACAACCTGCACAAGCAATGGTCAGGGGGATGGTATGGTTTGCGCTTTCAAAAGTAGCTATATACCCTGTGAAAGAAAGGGCAATGAAGCCCCAAAAATACAAAGCACGTTTCCAGTATAGCTCTATTTCAAAATTTCTAATTTGCCATGCCCTATCAAGGGCCTTGCTTCTGATAGTTTCATTTATAGGCTTGTCTTCTTTGACAGAAGAAAAAACCACTTCTTGATAATTTTTCAGCTTGGGTTTGACCATTTCTACTATCTTTCTGTAAATAAATAGCCTCTATTAGGCTATCAGAGAAACTCCTACCGACCATTTTCTATAGCTTTATTATTGTTTAAACAATAAGCTTGAATCCCATTTAAACTAACAAATTATATATAATATTCAGAGGTATGCCATGAGTGAAGCATTAAAATTAGACGAAGCAGGCGATAGCATAAGAAATTTACCGCTTTTGCTCAGGGATACCGATTATAAGCTCACGCAGTTTAACGAGGGAAAAATAGATCGCTTTGAAGAGCGCATCATAACCAAAGATGTGAAGGGCAAACCCACGCTTTATACCGAATGTCTTGTGCGAGGTAAGGAGATTAAGCTTACGCCGGAAGAAGCTGTTAGACAGCTTTATATTATGGTGCTAACCGAAGATTTAAATTATCCAATTGATCGTATGGAGTTAGAATATTCTGTTTCCTTTGGGCGTGAAAAGAAGCGTGCCGATATTGTTATTTTTGACAAAGACAAAACCACCACACCTTTTATTATGGTGGAGCTTAAAAAACCAAAGCTGAAAGACGGTAAAGAGCAGCTCAAATCTTATTGTAATGCTTCAGGCGCGCCTATAGGCGTTTGGAGTAATGGGGATCAAATCTCTTACTACCACCGCAAAGACCCGAATTATTTTGAAGATATTCCGGCAATACCAAATGCTCAAGAGAAGCTTTCGGATATTTTGAAAGAGCGTTGGCTTATTGATGATTTGGTTAAGAAGGACAAGCTCGTTACTGAACGCAAATCGCTCAAAGACCTTATTTTAGAGATGGAAGATGAGGTGTTGGCAAATGCAGGGGTGGATGTTTTTGAGGAAATGTTCAAGCTTATTTTTGCCAAATTATATGATGAATTGCAGAGCGGTAGAAATAAGACCCGTCACCTAGAGTTTAGAAACTATGGCGACACTGAAAGCGAGTTAAAAGAGAAAATACAACGCATTTTTGATCAAGCCAAAGGCGTGTGGGAAGGTGTTTTTAGTGAAGATTCCAAGATTAACCTAACACCGTCTCACTTATCAGTTTGCGTATCTTCATTACAAGACGTGAAGCTTTTCAACTCCAATCTGGACGTAGTGGATGAAGCTTTTGAATATTTGGTAAGCAAAAGTAGTAAGGGAGAAAAGGGGCAATATTTCACCCCTCGCTATGTCATTGATATGTGCGTTAAAATGCTTAACCCACAGGAAGATGAAACACTAGTTGATACAGCCGCCGGAAGTTGTGGGTTCCCTGTTCATGGTATCTTCCATGTCTGGGAACAAATTATGAAGGACGAAGGACTTAATAAAAGCCATCTCTTTACAAGTGAGCAAAAGCCAGCGCGTTGCGATGATTATGTTAGAGAAAAAGTTTTCGCAATTGATTTTGATGAAAAAGTTGTGCGTGTGGGCCGTACGCTTAACTTAATTGCCGGAGACGGACAAACCAATGTCCTACACCTCAACACGTTAGATTGGGAAAGGTGGGATGAAAATACAGAAGATGAAAACTGGCAGGATATATATTTTGAAGGATGGAAAAAGTTAAAAAAACTACGCAAAGAAAAAAATAGCAGCCGTGAATTTGAATTTGATGTTCTCATGGCTAACCCACCTTTCGCGGGGGATATTAAGGAAACCCGTATTTTATCTAAATATGATTTGGGGAAAAAGGATAATGGAAAGGCGCAAAACAAGGTTGGCCGCGATATTTTGTTTATTGAACGCAATCTTGACTTTTTAAAGTCCGGTGGCCGTATGGCCGTGGTTTTGCCTCAAGGCCGTTTCAATAATTCCAGTGATAAGCAAATCAGAGATTATATTGCCGAGCATTGCCGTATTTTAGCGGTGGTGGGCTTGCATGGCAATGTGTTTAAGCCACATACAGGAACAAAAACTAGCGATCTATTCGTCCAAAAATGGAATGATAAGCTTTGCCCAAAGGTGGATGACTACCCGGTATTCTTTGCCACGATGCAAGAGCCAAGTAAAGATACAAGCGGCGATAAAATTTATGTCCGCAATGAAGATGGCACGCCGATGTTAGATAGCCATGGTCACTTCATCGTAAAGCATGATTTATTTAACCATGATGGCTTAACAAAAGATGGCATTGCCGAAGCTTTTATAGAATTTGCCAAAAAGGAGAAGCTTTCTTTTGTGGGAAAGCTCTAAGCCCTTTTGATGAAGCCAAATATAAGGCTTTGTTGGAAGGGCTAGAGGTAACCACAAAACTTTTTTCAGAGCTATTTAATAAAGAGCATGACACGTTCAGAATTGATTCAGAACATTATCAAAAGAAGTATCTGTTTGTAAAAAAACTCTTGGAAAATTGCGAGCATGAAGAGTTATTAAATTTAATTGAAAAACCAGTTATGACGGGGCACACCCCATCAATGAAAGTTGACAGTTATTATGGTGGTGACGTTAAATTCATCAAGACAGATAACTTAAGAGAAAATAGCATAACTGATAACTTTTCTCATTATTTATCAAAAAGTGGTAATGAGATAATAAAGCGCAGCTCACTCAAAGTTGATGATATAATTGTTACAATTATTGGGGCTACTTACGAAATTGTAGGGCGCTCTACAATAATATTCCCAGAGCATTTACCTGCTAACATTAATCAAAACATAGCCCTTATAAGAGCAGATAAGTCTCTTGTAAATCCACACTATCTAAACATTTTTCTTAATACTAAATATGGAAGAAATATTCTTTACTATCACTCTCGTCAAACTGAACAGGTAAATTTAAATTGCAGAGAAGTTGAAAGGGCTATAGTGCCGATTTTTAGCAGATTGGAAAGTCTTATCTCAAAGGTGTTTTTAAGTGCAAATCATATAACTAAGCAATACCAAGAAATTTATAAAAACGCAGAAAAAATTCTATTGGAAGAATCTGGGCTAAGTGATTTTAATCCCAGTGATAAAAATATAAATATTAAAGATTTTTCAGAGTCATTTGCATTATCTGGTCGTTTGGACGCGGAATACTACCAGCCTAAATATGAAGATTATTTAAATGTCATTCAAAGTTATGGCCAAGGATATGAACCGTTATCCACTGCGTGCAATCTAAAAGACGAAAACTTTAACCCCGATGACAGAACACAATACAATTATATTGAGCTTTCAAACATTGGAAAATCAGGTGATATAACTGGCTCAACACTTTCAGAAGGACTTGATTTGCCTAGCCGCGCCCGTAGAAAAGTAAGCTTTGGGGATGTTGTTATTTCTTCAATTGAAGGCTCCTTAGAAAGCTGCGGCTTGGTGACACAGGGTTATGATAATGCCCTATGTTCAACTGGATTTTATGTCCTCAATTCTAAAAAATCAATTCTGAAACGCTCTTGGTTTTGTTTAAATCTGAACCAATGCAAGCCATTCTTAAGCAAAATTGCTCAGGCACAATTCTAACCGCTATAAACAAAAACGAGTTTCTAAACATTCCTGTACCTCTAATTAATGATGAAATTCAAAAACAAATTAAGATCAAACTAAATGAAAGTTTTGAATTGCGTGAAAAATCAAAAAACTTACTAGAGATTGCTATACGTTCCGTTGAAATGGCCATTGAAGAGGATGAAAAGACCGCAGAACAATATATGCGTGATGAGTGCTCTAAGCTGGACGTAAGTATAGACGAGGATTAAGGTTATGCCGCCAGAATCCTATATCAGAACACCGAAAGATGAAGATAAAAGCTTTCACTCTGATTGGATTAGAAAATCACGTGTGAATTACTTTGCGTGCTTTATGGAGCTTTGGGTTGGCTTTAATGCATGGTTTAAGCAGGCTTGCGATGAGATGCAAGATAGAAAATGCATAGATAAAATAAAGCTCGGTGACATCTCTACAAACGAGCTTTTTAATGTTTTTGACTATTTGCTTTATGACACAGAATCTAAGGAATCCTTGCTCTTTAGGGGTAATTTAGAAGCTCTATATTACACATTAAATGCAGCCAATCTCAAATACCCTAAGGGACCTAAAAGTAAGGCTAACCCAGATAAAGCAGAGTGCCGTAAAATAGGGTTTAATGACGTTTTGATTGATTGGAAGAAGGGAATTTATGCTTCCGCTTATCAAGACTATTTCATAGTTTTAAGCCAGAAACCGAACGAGAGAGGGAAGCAGAAGAACAGAAGATTGAAGAGAACCCAGATCATTTAGATGATTTTATAGAGCTGGACAAAGTAAGGCTTATCAATGATTCAAAGCTTATCTTCTCTGGCTTGATTGAAATAGTCTATCAGGTGCGTTGTAAGCTTTTTCATGGTGATCTTGATCCGGATGATCCCGCGCATTATGGTGCAGTAAAATATTGTTACGAGCTGCTTTCTGAAATGGCTGGTCGCTTAAAAACGTAAAATTTTAAGGACAAATATAGCAGTATGGGGGCCTTATTGGGGGCTTCCGTGATTTTGAGAAACTTATTATTAATTAATATCAATTACTTAATGCTCTAATTTGAATCCCGTACGGCCAATTATCTAAAAAATGCCATCCGATACAATCCAAAAACACTAGTAAAACCAACGCTTTTAAGCCATAATACGCTTTAAGGCGTCCAATAGAGTCCGACCTAATCTAATAGAAATGGTGGCTTTATTGGTGCCCTTCACAGCACGGTGAAACAAAAAGGCCACCAAATGAAACTGAATGACCAGATTTGCAAGAACGCCAAGCCTAAAGACAAAGCCTACAAGCTAACAGATGGTGGTGGCCTTTATCTCGAAGTCACGCCTATCCCCTTAGCCGTTATCCTTTTATTCATTGGAATTACCACACTCCCTGCTCTTTGGGAGCTTTTTTCAGTCAAATCTAGCTCTGAATTTTTCAATCTAGTCGGTGTGCTACTATTACCGGTAGGTGCAACAGGTCTAACTTACATCGGCTATAGATCTACTAAGAAAAGAAAATCTTAACTGAAAAAAGCATTGCTTTTTTTAGATGTAAACTCGCCGTCAAAACACGTAAAATTTACGAGTTAAGTAAAAACACCGTTTCCTTTTTTTAGGTGTCGGATTTTTGTAGTATGATAGCTATTAAGTATTTTAAGGATTTTTACTTTTATGACTCTTCAACGGCAATGGTGTGGTCGCGCACTTAAATCTCCACCTCCGGCTTATCTTTGGGTTCTAAGTAAGTAAACCCTTTTTGCGGCATTTTCATATGCTTGTTATGATAGAGGTCATATATCGGACCTTCTTTAACTTCTTTTCCAAAAAGGCCGTATTTTAAGTCTGTAGTGCCGTTAGACTTCATATTTGGAAAATTTTCTTTAGTGGCTCTCTTCCATGATTCGGGGCGTAATTCTATAATGATTTCAACTTGTTGTTTATATATACCGAGCGCATAAGATTGCTTTTTTGCTCTGTCTAAATTAACTCCCCAAGCAAAGCGGGTGGCGTCATATGGGCTTTTCTTGTCATTATCCATCGCGTTATCAATTTTGAATAAAATAAGGTTATGCATCGCTTTAAGTTTGGAGACAGGATATTGCCTTTGTATGTCTATTAACCTTTTAGAGCCTCGCTCACTTGAGCCTTTACCTCCAACTAGGTTTGTGAGGGTTGGTAGGCTTTCTATCTGTGCATGATAGTCTATTAACGCGGCTTCAACTTCTTGTGCTTCTCTTGTGTTCATACCTTGTCTGTGGATCAGATAGTCAATTTCATAACCACTATCTATTATCTCTTTGATTTTTTTTAGTTTTGCTGATTTGGTGTTGAGTTTTTCTTTCTTGGAGCCTTCAAGGTTGGAATCAACTAATAAGTTATTACCATTGACAGCTGCTTTTACGTGCTGGAATACGCGGTCTCCCGCTCCCCTTCCTATATAAAAGGTTTGTTTGTCACGAGGATCTATTAGGCAGTAAATATAATTTTTTAAATTTTCTTTTTGTTTAGGGGTAAAGGAATTCATGCGTCCACCAAGATCTATTTTATTTGGAAATAATATTAACAGATTAATTACTTTCATTATGTTTTTTGATAAATATTAGTCAACCTCCTTACTGATATCACCTCTGGACGTTCTTCTGTCTTTACGGACATTAATAAGCGATGTATCAATCATGTCCTTCAAATGCGCTGCATAGTGCTTTTCGATCATCTCGACTGACGTTCGACAGTTCTTCGCGATCTGATAGATGTCTGCTCCCTCTAGCAGACGAAAACAAATATAACTATGACGCAGGGAGTATGCCGTTCGCGCTTTACCATCGCGATCAAACTTTAAATCATTATCGGTTAAAATGCCGTTGAACATTTTTTTGAATTCATTGGGAAAAATTTTGTCTGTTGGTTTTACTGGCCGCTCACCTTCATCTTTCGGGCGTGGGCGGTCGCGCAAACGTTCAAAAGGGCGCACTGCGCCCGTCATGGATTTGCAGTAACCAACGCCGCGCTTGCCGCGCACTTCAATTTCTAAAATCTTATCACCACTCCATTCATCGGTGACAATATCTACGTCACGAAACTCAAGTTGTTTTACTTCATCTGGTCTTAAACCAGTATTGGTCATGAACAAAATGAAGTCATGAAGCTGTTCAGCATACCATTTAAAGCGTGGATTCTTTGGGTTGGCTGCGTTTTTAAGTGTGGCTGTATAAAGTTGTTTATACTCTTTTGGTGTAAACCAAGGGCGATGACTGACCTTCGTATGCCGCCTGTATGGATCGGATAGATCAGGCACTTGCTGAATATATCCGTGGCGATGTGCTGTTTTTAGTGTGAGGCTTAATGTCACAATTTCATTGTGGATGGTTTTTCTTGCTGGCGGCTTCCATGGCTTACCAGCTTCCTCTTCATTATAGCCTTCCGGCTCAGTTAAGCGATGTGCTCTGTATTGCTGCGCTGTTCCTGCTGTAATCTCGTTTACAGGCATATCGCCGAAGAAGGGGAGTAAATGAAGCCTTAGGCGGTCTCTATGTCCTTGCGCCCATTTGGGGCTGCGGTGGCCACGTGTGGTGGCCTCGTATTCTTCTGCAAACATTTTGGCGACTTGGGCAAAGTTCTTACTTATATCTGTATTTAACTCGCCAAGATGATCTTTGGCCTGTAGCTCGTTAAACCAGTCTTTCGCTACGTCTTTGGCGCGCGCAAGGCTCTTTTCCTTGGTGCTTTTGCGCCATTCCTGACTGTTCAGGAATGTGTAGCAATGCCAAGGGCCGCCTTCAGTGCGGCGATAAAGAGCGACTTGATCGCCTAGAATCTTATGTCTTTCCATGATGTCTTCTTCCCCTTGTGCGAAGCGTGCGATTTTGTGCGACTATTGTGCGATACATTTTATTGTATCATGGGGAAGGTTAATAAAAAATAAGCACCTCGTAAGGTGCTGATTTAATTAGAAAAGATTGGTTGCGGGAGTAGGATTTGAACCTACGACCTTCAGGTTATGAGCGTGATTCTGGCAAATAATGACAACGCACCAAAACAAAATACAACAAATAAATCAAAAGGTTAGGCTCAAACCGCTTTTGTCGTAAGCGGTAAATTACTGTCCCTTTTTGCCGCCAACTGTCCCACCAGTGTCCCTTGAAATACCACCAATCTACGATATTACCCTTTCACATTATAGCCAGCATCGACATATCCGCCTGACCGCATGGCTCGTCGATAACAAGCTCGCCTTTTGTAGAGAAGTTAATGCTGGCGGCGTTGGCTTCATAAGTATCAATATGCATTTCGGTGACATTCGTATCGAATACGCCGAATTTCAGGCTGGAGCTTCCTGCGTTAAAGACAAGTATTTTCATGCTACAATCTCTTTTTCCCGCCTGAACGCCAGACGCATTTGTTTTTCGGTTTCAATGATGGCAAAGAGCGCTACGCCGATGCCAACGATAATAACGCCATCCAGGAAAGGTATGGAAACAGTCGAAAAGACAGTTTGCAACGGCGGCAGATAGGTAATGGAAAATTGTGCAATCGTGATGGCAATAACCGTCATCCAGACCACTTTCGTACCGCGCACGGATTCCCATGTCAGGGATGTACCGTAAATATTGCGGATAAAGAACAAATGGAAAATCTCCATCACCACCAGCGTGTTGACAACCATTGTTCTTGCCAAATCGACGGAGTACCCCTTGTCCACTGCATACTGGTATATACCGAAGACACCACAAAGAAACAGAAAAGACACTAGAACGATATGCCAGATGAGATCTCCGCTCAGCAATGGTTCGTTACGCGGGCGCGGCGGGTGGCGCATGGTGTTTTCTTCCGTCGGTTCGAAAGCCAGCGCAAGACCGAGTGTAGATGCGGTGATCAGATTGACCCAAAGAATCTGAACAGGCGTGACAGGCAGCGTCATGCCGAGCAGGAGGGCAACGATAATGCACAGCGCTTCGCCAGCGCTGGTCGGCAAGGTCCAGCTGATCACTTTCTTTATATTATCGTAAACGGTACGTCCTTCGCGCACAGCGGCGGCGATAGAGGAAAAATTATCATCAGCCAGCACCAGATCTGCCGCTTCCTTGGCGGCTTCACTGCCCTTTTGTCCCATGGCAATACCTGCATCAGCGCGTCTGAGGGCGGGGGCGTCATTCACCCCGTCGCCCGTCATGGCCACCGTCATGCCGTGGGATTGCAACGCCATCACAAGGCGTAATTTATGCTCCGGACTGGTACGGGCAAAGATATCGCAATTCAGCACAGCTTGTCTTAATGAGGCATCGTCCATACCGTCGAGATCCGCGCCAGTTAGAACCTGGTCGGGATTTTGTAATCCGATTTGCTTACCAATGGCGGCGGCGGTTTTGGCATGATCGCCTGTAATCATCTTCACGCGAATGCCCGCGCCATGACATTCGGCAACCGCTGTAATCGCCTCGGCGCGCGGCGGATCGATCATCCCGACCATACCAAGCAAAGTCAGCGTACCTTTTACATCTTTATGTGCGAGTACTGTTTGTTCCTGCTTTACGGACATAGCGGCAAAGGCCAGAACACGTTGCCCTTGTGTTGCAATTTCTTCGGCTTTGCTATTCCAGTATGACGTATCAAGGGCTTGCACATCGCCGCTCACACTGCGCTGATTTTTACACATAGACAAAATGCGTTCCGGCGCACCTTTGACAAGCACAAGAGCATGGCCTTCATGGTCAAGGTTAAGCGTGGCCATAAAGCGATGCCGCGCATCAAAAGGAATGGCGTCAGTGCGCGTCCATGCCGCTTGTTCCTCTCTGACATCCATATTCATCTTTCCGGCAAAGGTAAGTAACGCCCCCTCCATCGGATCGCCTTCCACCGTCCATATTCCGTCTTTTTCCCGCAAAGCCGCATCATTGCACAAAGAAGCCGCGCGAGCGAGATCGGCCAGAATGTCGTGCTCCGTCGGAGCAACAGCAGCGTCGCCCAGTTTGAGGGTTCCTTGCGGCGTATAACCTTCACCCTCCAGCGAAAAAAGATGCTGAGGTGTCAGAACAGAGGCTACCATCATTTCATTACGAGTCAGCGTGCCGGTTTTATCAGTGCAGATTACAGATACGGAACCAAGCGTTTCGATGGCGGGCAGGCGGCGAACAATAGCATTGCGCCGCGCCATGGATTGCACGCCAATCGCCAGCGTGATGGTGAGAACAGCGGGTAGGCCCTCAGGAATGGCAGCAACGGACAGACCCACAACGGCCATAAACATCTCGGTAAAATCATAATGTTCAACGAAATAGCCGAATACTAGAAGCAGGGCGGCAATGATCAGGATCAAAACCGTCAGCCATTTGGCGAAGACGCCCATCTGCGTAACTAGGGGAGTGGTTAGCGTCTCCACTTCAGATAACAGGCCACTAATCCGACCGATCTCTGTATTTTTGCCAGTGGCAACCACAACACCCTTGCCTTGTCCACTGGTCACCAGTGTCCCCGAAAACGCCATGCAGGTGCGATCCCCCAGTGGCGCGTCCGCTGCTACAGGCTTGATATGTTTTTCAACTGGAACGGATTCTCCGGTTAGAATGGCTTCCTGAATTTGAAGCCCATGCGCGCTGAAAAGCCGCAAATCGGCAGGCACTTTATCGCCTGCCTCCAGGAGGACTATATCTCCGAGGACAAGATTTTCACCCTCAATGCTCATACGCGCGCCGCCACGTATGACATTGGCATGGGGCGCCAGCATATGACGAATAGCATCCATTGCTTTTTCCGCCTTGCCCTCCTGAATAAAGCCGATAATCGCATTGGCAATCACAACCGCCAGAATAACCCCGGTATCAACCCAGTGATCAAGGAACGCTGTAATGACGGCAGAGCCGATCAGTACATAAATCAGGATGTTGTGAAAATGCGAGAGGAACCTCAGGATAGCGCTGCGTTTGACGGCTGTGGGTAGCCGATTAGAGCCATATTGCTCAAGCCGGGTTTTTGCTTCGTCAGGGGCAAGGCCTTGATTGGATGTTTCTAAATTCTTCAGAGCAGCTTCATACGCAATATCATGCCACTGTGCTTTATTATCCTGTACTTGCATTACTTTGCTTGAGCCATTTTCTGACATTTTTTCCATCTTTTCTTGAATTACTGCATCATAACATCAATAAGCTTTCAGTACATGCGGAACACACCTGATTATGCTAAAAAGACAGACGCCTTTTTTCATTCACTCTGTTTTTCTTATTTTTTGCTGATTGCAAACCACCGCCCGCTACGCGCATTTAATGACGGATCCGATGCATAAAGCAGCGGATGATATTGTGGGGAATATGTTGGGAGGTAACCCTACCTGAATAGCATCAACGGCACTTTACAGGCTTTGATCAGAGAGGCGGTTGTGCTGCCCAGCAGGATGGTACGCACCCGCGAATGGCTATATGCGCCGGTGATCAATAAATCGATATTCTGCGCGTTGACATATTCTGCAATCGCTTCATCAGGGTGATTGTTTTTTTCATGCGTTATTTTGACACTAAAGCCTGCCGCTTTGAGTTTGTTTTCGGTTTCGCCTGTATCAATGGCATCACCGGACTCTACAGCCAGTAAATGCCCTTCCAGCCCCTTTAAAAGAGGATTAGCAGTAATAAAATCAACAGCCTTGCGTACACTGTCCTTGCCGTCATAGGCGATCAGGAAGCGCTCAATCGGGCGCACAACAGAGGACACGACAAATAATGGCTTATGAATGGCGCGCGCCGTCTTCTCCAGATTAGCTCCTAGAAATTGGGACTCCGTATTGGCGTGTTCACCGCGCTTGCCGATGAAGATCATATCCACGCCTGATTCAAGTTCCTGCAGCGTTTCGACGAGAGAGCCTCTGCGATGCAGCAGATTGATTTTCTCTACACCTGCTTCGCGCAGGATTT
>Ga0100393_10004644_pt1 | contig 12563 bp, 8 predicted proteins | sample CryGeymeta201517_FD_81546 | JGI IMG/M metagenome (GOLD analysis project Ga0100393, IMG submission 81546) | Groundwater microbial communities from Crystal Geyser aquifers in Utah, USA - Crystal Geyser metaG 2015-17 | ecosystem: Environmental > Aquatic > Deep subsurface > Groundwater | place: USA... | reverse complement strand
TTGCTTTTGTCTAGCAAACTCAACAATAAGCACTGCATTTTTCCCAAGTAGACCAACTAACATAATTAAACCGATCTGGGCATAAATATCATTCGCCAATCCGAGAACTTTTAAGAAGAAAAAGGAACCAAAAATTCCAGGAGGCAAAGATAAGAGAACCGCAAATGGAATAATAAAGCTCTCGTATTGTGCAGATAGTACTAAATAAACGAATACCAGCACTATAATAAAAATATAGAATGCTTCATTTCCCCTACGTGCCTCATCGTAGGTTAATCCTTCCCAGGCGACATCAAATCCACTTGGCAAATCTAAAGCAACTTCTCGTATAGCCTTTATAGAATCCCCTGTTGTGAATCCAGAACCAGGTAAGGCATTGATCACAGAAGATGTGTAAGCATTGTACCTAGTTATCTCATTTGCACCTTGTGTTTGTTCTAAAGATAAAAAGGCCGAATATGGTACCATCTCGCCCTTGTCATTGGGTGTAAATAGTTGGAGCATATCGGAAGGGTATCTTCGAAACTCAGGCGCTGATTGAACATACACTTTAAAAAATTGATTGAATCGAATGAATCCCTGCTCATAAGTACTACCTACAAGTATATTGAGATTTTCCATAGCATCCCCTATGTTTACCCCTTTTTGCATGGCAATCTTTCTATCAAGCTTCACTTTCAACTGAGGAAATTTAGCAGAATAAAAAGAAAAGAGTCCATTGAGTTCTTCTCGTTTTTTAAGATTTTTCATAAACTCCTGATGAATCTCATCAAACCTGTGATAGTCGCCACTATTGGTTTTATCTAACAATCGAAAGGATAATCCTCCCGCAGAACCAAATCCAGGTACAGCAGGTGGTTCAAAAAACTCTATGACTGCTCCGAAATCTTTGGTTTTTTCTTCGAGTTCATCAATGATGTCATGAACTGAGTTCTTCCTCTCGCCCCAATCCTTGAGATTGATAAGACAGGTTCCAGCATTGGAGCCTTCCCCTTCTGTTAAGATCTCATATCCAGCAAGTGATGCCACTGAATCTACTCCTTCAATCTTCAAGGCGACCTCTTCCAATTGATTCGCTACGGAGAAGGTCTTTTCAATAGTAGAACCTGGAGGAGTTTGAATGATTGCATAAAAAATTCCCTGATCTTCACCTGGTACAAACCCTTCTGGAACCAGTTTACTAATAAAGAAAATTCCAAAAGAAAATCCTAACACAAGACTAGCGATTATGATTCTTTTTCCTGCAATCTTGCGAATGAATTCTATATACCTTTCTGTTATTATATCAAAGTGATAGTTGAACTTAGAAATAAATTTCGCTATTGGACCTTGGTGGTGGTGCTCACCAGGCTTGTGAGGTTTCAGAACTATTGCCGAAAGAACGGGAGTGAATGTCAAAGCAACTACTCCTGATAAGCCGATTGCACTCGCCATAGTGATTGCAAACTGTCTGTAAAATCCACCTACAGGTCCAGGTAAGAAAGAAACAGGAATAAATACAGACATCATGAGTAAGGTGATAGCAATGATTGCTCCACTGATTTCTCTTAAAACAAATTTCACAGCACCATAGATTGTTAGATTTGGGTTTTCTACCATCTTTGCATGAACTGCCTCCACAACCACAATGGCATCATCCACAACCACTCCAATAGCAAGGACTAAGGCAAAGAGTGAGATCAAATTGATTGTTAGATTCATTAATTTCATAAATGCAAAAGCACCGATCAAAGAAATAGGTACAGCAATGGCGGGTATGATGGTAGATCGAAAGTCTCCTAAAAATATAAATACAACAATAGCAACAAGTACAAATGCTTCGAAGAGTGTATGAAGCACTCTTTCAATAGAAGCTTCTAAGAAACTGGAAACATCATAACTCAAGCGATAGTCCATCCCTGGTGGGAAATCTTTCTTGAGTTCATCTAATTTCGTTTTTATTTCTTCAATAACATCATTTGCATTACTTCCTTCAGTTTGCTTGAACATAATCGCAGCAGCAGGAAATCCATTTACATCTGAATAAATATTATAAAACTCACTATCCAGTTCTACCTTTGCAATATCCTTTAAATATAGCATCTCACCTGAGTTTTTAGCTCGAACTATAATATCTTCGTATTGAAACGGTTCATTGTATCGTCCGTCATAGGTTAAGGTATATTCTAAAGATTGAGGAGCTTTACCTGAACTTTGTCCTAAATGTCCAGGTCTTGCTATTATACTTTGGGAACTAATGGATTTCATAACTTCATCCACTGTAACATTGTATGCCCGCATACGATCGGGATCCAACCACACTCTCATTGCAAACTGTCGAGCCCCTAAAATTTTAACCTGCCCCACGCCACTGATTCTTTTTAATTCAGGAATAAGATAAACATTGGCGTAGTTAAACAAAAATTTCTCTGAGGCATTTGAATCTTTACTATATAGATTCACATACATAAGCATACTTGGCTGTACAGGTTGCACTAAAATTCCTTCTAATCGAACCAATTCAGGAAGACGATACATCATTTGATCTACCCTCGTCTTTACCAATACGAGGGCATCATTTGAATCAGTCCCTGGTTCAAAGAAAACTTGAATGATAGCATCACCAGAGCTTGTCGATGAAGAAACTATGTATCTCATTCCAGGCACACCATTGATTGCTTGTTCTAAGATCGTAATAGAAGAATTTACTAAAACCTGAGCACTAGCGCCAGGAAAAGATAATGTTACAACTACTCTTGGTGGAGCAATTTCTGGAAATTGAGCAATGGGTAGAGTTTTAATTGAGATGAGCCCGATAAAAACTGTAAATATAGAGAGGACAATTCCTAAAACAGGGCGATGTAAAAATTTAGTAAACATAAAATTTCTCCTGTTAGATTAATGAGCAACTAACTCAAGACTTTTCATTACTTCTTGGGGAGATTCTATTTCTACACGAACAGTTTCTCCTTCATGAATTTTTCCTATTCCTTCAATGAGAACTTTATCCGTTTCTTTTAAGCCTGTCTTAATAATAAATAGATGGGGAAATTCATTTGCAATAGTAACTTCTCGAGTACTGACTTTGCCTTTTTCATCCACTAAAAAAACATAATGATGATCTAAGACTTCAAACGTTGCTTTCTGAGGAATAATTAAGGCATCAGGTATAACATTGTTGATCATGACATTACCTGTTTCTCCATGGCGAAGCAATCTTTCAGGATTACGAAAAGTCGCTCTAAAAGGAACCGTTCCTGTCTCACTATCAAATTCAGCTTCAATAGTATCAACGACACCCTTTTGGCTGAACTCATCTCCATTCGCCATTACGAAACGAACTTTAATACTTTCATCACCTGACTTTTTTCTTTTCTGATAATTTAAGTAATCCTTTTCTGAAACATTAAAATAAATCCATAGTTTGGATACATCCGACAAAGTAGTAAGTAAAGCTCCCTCTTCTAAAAAGCTACCAAGTCTCACTTGAAACTTATCCATAATCCCAGTAAAAGGAACATAAACTGTTGTTAAATATAAGTGGTTTTTAGCTAAATCCATTTCTGCTTTACTCTTCTTTAATCTAGCGCGTGCAGTGGCGTATTCAGCCTTAGAGATAATATTTTCTTTAAAAAGAATTTCTGTATTTTCAAATTCTATTTGGGAAGCTTCATACTCAGCTTTAGCTTTTTCGTATTTAGAACGAAGAAGTATTGGCATTACTTGAAACATCTTCTGCCCTTTCTTGATCACTTTCCCTTCGTCAACATAGATATTAGTTAAATAACCTTTCTCAAAGGCTCTAAGCTCAATGTGCTGGATAGCTTTTACCTTAGCCACATAAGCCTTCTCAATTGTAATATCTTGTCTCCAAGGATTCACTGCTTTCAGCTTCTCCTTCTCTTCTTCATGCTTCTTTCCACAATTAATTAGAAAAGTAAGCAAAAGTATGGACAGGAAGATGATTCTTCCGATTGGAAAAATTTGAAAAATATTTCTAAAAAAATAAAATAATAAGTACATTGTGTTCTCCTCATGAGATCAAAACACTTCAAATATAGTCTTTCTCAATTAGTTAGGTGAAGACTTTAGCATATTTGTTTTTTAGAAGGTATTGAATAATTCTTCAATACACAACTTAATAAGCAGTTGAATTTCTGTGATTTAGGAAAGAGGGGGAGATCGAGATCCGAGAGAATAAATGAAAAGAGCATTACCCATCGTAAAATTAGAGTAATTAGTACGTTGCTTTATAATAGGTTGTTTGTGATTAAAATTTTCTTTATAATATAATGAAATAAACTGATCCGAGGAGGATGAGTGTGTTTCACTTTCCTCATTGATATTTGGTTCAATAAGAAAGAATTGAGCAGTTAGATTAGAATTATTGCAATTTTCTATCTGAGATTTAAGTGGCTTCGTTTCTTGAGTAGAAAAAGAATTTTCTGCCCATAAAAACGTAACAACTATGGAGGTAATGAAAAGTATCTTTAATAATTTAAATTTATCTTTCAATCTCATAGCACTATCTACTTATCACGAAATATTATTCGTGTATTTTGTCAATATACTTTTGAATCTCTATCTTTATAAAACTTAAATACTAATTTAATATTATATTTCTAAGTAACTGTTGAATAACATTCCTTATAAAAATTTAAATCTCTGTCTAATATCTTTTCTCTTTTTTAATTTTCACTATATTAGCATTTTTTGCTTTCGAATCCACCAAAACAATTTTTGTAATCTCACTTGGTGCGCCAATTCGTATAGGTGGTCCCCAATAACCCGTCCCTCGACTTACATAGATTAATGTTTTTTTATATCGATGCAGTCCAGCTACAAATTTCTGAGCCAGGTAAATAATTAAATTACCTGGAAAATACTGTCCACCATGAGTATGCCCTGATAATTGTAGATCAAACCCTGCCTTCTCTGCTTCATAGATAGAATTTGGTTGATGTGCGAGTAGAATTTTGAAATCAGAATTTTCTGCTCCATGCATTGCTTGCTTTGCATTTGTTTCATGATTAGGAAGTATAGATCCTGCCTTCAAGTCTGTCACACCTGCTAATGCAAGTTTTGCGTTTTTATGAGATAGAATTTTATTCTCATTCAACAGAACATGGATTCCTAATTTTTTAATCTCAGCAATCCAAGCGAGCACTCCATTGTAGTATTCATGATTCCCTGTAATGAAAAAGGTTCCGTACTTAGATTTCAAATCCACTAGAGGCGCAAGATGCTGAGAATACAAATGGGCTGGACCGTCAACCAAGTCTCCTGTTATAACAACAACATCAGGTCGGAAATTTTGAATCCGCTTTACTACATGTTGCAGAAAAGGCCTTTGAATTGTCGGCCCGATGTGAACATCTGAAATTTGTGCAATTGTAAATCCAATTAAGTCAGGATGCAGATTCTCCACTGGAACATTCACTTCTATAGTTCGAATACGAACATGAGCTTCGAACATCCCCCATGCAGTTAGAATAGAAGCGATAGCCAATAAAATTATCGAACTAAAAAAAGTATCCATTCCACTCAGTGGAAATAATTTTCCAAGAAAACTTGCTTCCAACAAATTAGCAAAATAAGGTGATACTATCTTCAAAAATGAAAACACGAGTATCATAAAATCTTGGAATAAAACAATGCTTAATAGTATTGTAAAAAATCCCAAGCTTAGAAAAGAAAAATACGAAAACACAGATTGCATTCTTGGACTAGCAACTGTATGAGAAATCCAATAGGATATTGGAATCGAGATTACCAAAACGAAAATCAATACCCAGGCAAGTAGAGAAAACATTTCATCCAATCCCAATCCTGGGATCATCTTTAAACCAATGTAGAAATAACCTGCACCGATAATGCTAGTAAAAACAGATAAGAAAATAATAAACCGATTCAATAATTCCATTCTCCTAGTTATTCGACTCTACCTTATTACCATTCTGACCAACTTTAATAATAGAAAACTTCCTCATTATTTCTATAATCAATTTATAAAATTGTAGTTTTTGCTATTTTATTTTGCCTGCAAGGTTAAATCCGCCTCATTCAGTGGAATTTCATTTAAATATTTCATCACTCCGTCCACACTGTTTGGGTTGGTAACAACTGAAATCCTTCCATTATTTTAGAATTGAAAAAATTCCTTTCCTCGGGAACAAATGTAATCATGCGTTTCAAATTTTATCTAATAGCATTTATCCTCTACACTACTTCAATGATAACAAGTTTGTTCTTTGCAATCCCTGCTTTTAAGCAGATGGATTTCCCTGTGGGAACATTCACAAGGCAACTTTCCTTTGATGAGGTTAAGCTGCAAAGATGGCTTCAGATCATGCAAGAAGGGAATAGAATTCACCTAATTACAATTCAACATAGATTTGATGATTGGTTTGCACTATCTTTTGGATTAGTATTTTTCTCCCTCGGACTTTTACTTTCAGAACGTTTTTCCATTCAAAGCTTCAAGATATTTGGTAGTCTCGGATTACTCGGTGGAATCTTGGATCTTGTAGAAAATCGAATCTTTCTCAATATGGCAGCTGACATCCAAGCAATCGACTCAACCTCAGCAATCATCTTCTCTACAGTGAATTTCTTTAAGTGGGGTTTGTATGCAATTGGTATAATAGGAATAATTTATGTTTGGCTGAGAAAAAGAAGTTGATCCTTTTAAATTCCTATAAAATAGATGTACAACATTTGAAAGGCAGGATGTATTTATGCGGAATTTATTTTTTATTGTAATATTTTTGTCACAATTCATATTTCTTGAAAATTGTTCTAAGGTGGACAAAGACAATAATTCCTTTTATTTTCTTCTCTTAAGTTCTTTAGGGGGTTCAAAATCTGTAGAACCGGTTAATATTTCTTCTGAACCAATATTGATTTTCCCTGAAGGGGTTGATTCAAATGCATTCAGTGTTAGGTCATCTAGTATCGTTGCTCCAAATGATGTGAATGGGTATATACCAATCGGAAAATCATATGATATTGATTTATTAGATCATTTAATGGAAAAATTTCAAATAGAGAAAAATGCCAAAGATATGCATTTTTACTTTAATGATAATGTTAAGTTGGAATATACATATGATTTAAATGCGCTAACCACATCAGGTTTTATAGAAGAATTTGCTGGATTTTATTATGATTACACTGCTAAAAGTTGGGAAGCGGTTGACGGCGGAGTGACTATAGATCGAACAAATTCGAAAGTTACAGTGATTACACGTCATTTATCAACATTTATCTAAACTGCCTTACCTAGGTCTACTAATACACAAGTACCTATTGCACCGTCTTGCATTAGTAGAAATTTTCCCAATGGATTAGGTACAATAAGTGGGTCATCTGGAGCTATTTTTTCAACAATTGGCTCAGGCTATCAATACTATCAAGACAGGCAGTGGAAATTAATTGAAGATAGTGATTTTATTTCATTAGGATTTCAAAATTCAGTTGGGATTTCAACTTGCAATGGTGGAGTATTTCCATGTGATACACCTAATTCAATTCAATCGCTAATTGATCACAAAGAAAATACTAATACTGAATATATCGTATTTAAAGCTCATAAAAATCTTGATGTTTATATTGCAATAATTTCTCCATTTGAAGATAACTCATATGATCCGTTATGGCTAACTTCAATGGGCTATGGAAATACTGGATATAAGATTAGAAATGATCAAGGTCACATTTATTCTGTTTATCATAAATCCACATTAATGAATGAGGTAATAAATCTTCCAGGTGCTTGGAATAGTTTGCCTAATTCTATCGGAACCCCTCAAAATTATTTTGTTGTAATTAAAAATCCTGATTATCCGAATGCTAACTCTAATGATGTAGCAGGTGATATATGCTTTCCACGAGATAATACAAGTCCACAAGATATCACAAATCTTTATGCATTTCCAGGATTGGATCGAATAGCTTTCCGATGGAGAAATCCAACTCAAAATGATTTTAATAAAATAATAGTTCGAAGAAATATTGCTCCAGCAACATTTCCAGCAAATATCAATGATGGCGAAGATGCAACAGCCATAAATGAATTAGAATCTTTCGCTATGGTTGACGAAGGACTATTACCAATAACCACTTATAACTATACTTTTTTTTCCCTAGATACAAATGGTAATCCTTCTCCAGGGAGACGAATAAGCGTTGCTACAAGATTTGGTTTAGATACAGATAATGATGGAATTGTAGATGTAGATGAAGAAAATTTAGATATGTTTAAACTAACAACTAATTTAGATTTTACTTCTATTGATGCAATGGATAGTGATGGTGACTCTTTATCGGATATGGAAGAAATTGCCTTAAATACCGATCCGAATAACCCAGATATTATTCCTCCGGTTGTTACTTTCTCCAGAATTCATCCTCTTCAACAGAATATCCAATAGTTTCTTTTAATTTAAATGCTAATGATAGCAGTTCTATTACAGGCTGGATGATTACTTTTAATAATAGAAGACCCTATAATGATCAAATCGGATGGAGTACAACTAAACCTAATAACATTAGAATACCGAACAATGGCAATTCAAGATTGTACGCCTGGGCGAGAGATGCAGCTGGGAATGTAAATAAAGTCGCCCCAAGCTTTCTAGTAAATTTTACATGTTGTTATGAACCTACTCACCTCATTGTAGGCAATCAATTGGATTCCATGAAAATTTTTGATATAAATACTCAAAACAATGGAAGCTTAACAAATATTAGATCAATAGGTCCAAACTCTTCAAGATCTGTTTCGACGCATCCTTCAGGAAGATTCATTTTCTCAGCATCTACTTCAAACACTACCAGTGGGGGAGTGTATTCTATTGACCATTTAACATCTTATAAATATGATCCTATTTCGTCTAATTTTAGTGAAATTTCTACTATTTCAAATTTAGGTGCCACAGATTTTGTCATACATCCAAATGGTAACTACGGATATTTATTATCCAAAAATGGTAATTCGCCATCGCCATTACAACACAATGGAAAAATTTATCCTATTCAAATTGCAAATGACGGTACCATCGCTAACTATGGTTATGATGTAGCGACAACAAAAGCAATAAATATTGGTAATCTAACACATGTGGGACAAAATTCTTATAAAATCTTCATGAATCCATTAGGCACTTCTGTAAGTTTTTCCAATGGAAGAGATCTATTAATGGATTCTATTCAGAATGATTTTCAGATTGTACCTATGAATTGGCTTGATAATTGGAGACTTAATTTACCTTCGAATGCTTGGGGAACTGATGTGAATGATATTAGCTTTCATCCTAATGGAAAGTTTGCATTTCAAACATTTCAACATAGAGATAATGATATTTTTGGTTTGAATGTTGCATCTGTTAGAGAGGATGTAAATGCATGGACTTTTCATCAAACAATTAGAGGTAACAACATTTATCCTGGGAAACCTGTAAAAGTTCACCCAAATGGGAATTATGTTTATGCAATTTTAGATGGTTTTAGAGTTTATTCTTTTGACGAAACCAGTAAAAGTCTTATACAAATTCAGATTATTGATACGCAATCCTTAGATTCTAGTTGGAAATGGTTCTCTACTACAAATATTGCGATTGATGACAGTGGACATTTTTTATATGCAAGTACATATAGTGCCTCAGGATTCAAAATTGCAGTATTTAATATAAACCAAAGTAATGGGCAATTATCTTTTGTGGAAATAGTTTCAACAAATAGCCCTAACGCTAATTATACATCCTTAGCTGTGAATATGAGAAGGGACGTAAATTCAGCTCCAATTGCTAATGCGGGTGAAGACAGGTGGGTTGAGTTTTTCACACTAGCTCAAATAAATGGTCAGTCACCTTGTGTTCCTTCGACCTTTCATCAATGTCCCAGCATTCCATCTTCAAGAAAAGTCTCATTAGATGGCTCTAAATCTTTTGATCCAGATGCAAGTATTTGTAACTCTGGGCTATTAAATGCATCATGGAGATTAGTTTCTGTTCCGAGTGGTTCTAGCCTTACTCCTGAAACCATCCCAGGAACAGGTATTATTTTAAATTATCAGTCATTAAATGGTGCTAATTTTGAGTATGATAGACCTGGTTCATATGAATTTGAATTAACGGTGGCTGATTCATCTGGGACCTGTAATGGATCAACTAAAACATCTAAGGATAGAGTTGTAATTAAGCTTGGAAGAAAAGCTGCATATGTGGGTACTAAATTAAGATATCCCGACTGGCGAATACCTAAACCTACTAATGTACCTCCAGAAGCTATCTTAACTTGGTCTGCAAGAAAAGAAGAAGCTGGTTATTATGAAGAATCTTGGTGGACTTGCTTAAATTTATCTATTGGAGCCTGTTTAAGAACAAACTATTGTAAATCATCATATTTACTATTGCGAGATGAAGCAAAGACACAATGTGATCAGCAAGCTGGGAATATATCGCCTTTTGCTTTTAAGATTGGTGGTTTTGTAAGACAAACGCAGGTTACTTCTTATACCCCAATATATAATTGGTGGTTCTAGTTACCTTTTAAACTGAGTATTAAACTTACTGAACTATTTTTTCTTCGGAGGAAAAAATATCTTATGAAACCAATGAATCAATATACACTTCTATTTGCCTTAATTTCAGTAATTGTTTCCTTACATCCCACTTTTGCAAAAGATTCCCCACAGAAATGCGATGTGGGCGCTTATGTAATCGATCCTGATCCCAATGGACTCAATGTAAGAGACAAGCCATCTGGACAAATTGTAACCAGAATACCCATTGATACAATGCTAACGATCATTGAAATTTCTGGCAAATGGGTTCGTATAGCAGATGTCAGTTATATCGATAATGAAGCCTTTGCTAAGAAAAATTCTCATAAAATGGAGAATTCAATAGTAAACTGGAAAGATCCTCTTGGTTGGGTTCACATTTCCAAATTAGAAACAACAGCAAGAAAATATTCTGCTAGCACTAAAGTATTCCTAAATTCTCAAGCATCACAGAAATCAAACAAACTTATCGAAATCCAAGAAGAGTCAGCGATTCTTAAACCCATTTCCTGCCAAGGTGAATGGATTCAAGTGGATTATAAGAAAAAGAAAGGCTGGTTGCATTCTGAACAAGCCTGTGCCAATCCTTATACAAATTGTTCTTAGGTAGAAGTTTAAGTGTAAATGATAAACGAGACTATTCCGATGTTTAGTTATTTTTAAAATGTAAAATTAGTTATTTACAAACCCATATAATATCAACTTATCCTTATAGATGAATCTTAATTCCCAAACAACCTCTGAGAACTATATCTCAGAGGTCATTTAACTTTAAGTAAACTACTGATTATTGAAAATTAAAACCGAACCTGCCAAGTCACTCCACTATCTGTTGAGGTATAAATATTACCATTACTTGCAGCCGCAACTAGTTTTGTTCCATCTACAGATGAGGTGATTGTTGTCCAAGCTCTATTACTTTCCCTTGCTGTCCAAGTTATTCCGCTATCTGTTGATGTATAGATTTGACCACTATTAACTGTAGCAACAAGTTTAGTTCCATCATTGGAAGATGCTACAGATGACCAAGTTCTAGTACTTTCCGTTGCTGTCCATGTCACTCCGCTATCTGTTGATGTATAGATTTGACCGTTAATCTTAGATGCTACAAGTTTAATTCCATCTGAAGATGAAGCTACAGCAGACCAGTTTATTGGATTATATCTTTTTGTCCAAGTAATTCCGCTATCTGATGATGCATAAATACCAGCAGCACAAAAAGTACATCCAGTTTTTGAAACGACTACTAACTTAGTACCATCCATTGAAGATGCGATACTAGTATGGAATACAGCAGACCCGCCTGATGTCCAAGTAATTCCACTATCTGTTGATGTATGGATAGCTCCATTATCTCCATTACTTCTTGTTGCCGCAAGCTTTAGTCCATCAGAGGAAGATGTTATGGAAGTCCAAGGCCTATTGCTATCCCTGGCTATCCATGTCACTCCGCTATCTGTCGATGTGTAAATTTGACTTCCATTTACAACAGCAGCAAGTTTTGTTCCATCGGATGAAGATGCTATGGATTTCCAATTCCGATTCGTTAACGAAACTACTGTTACAGTTACAGTATAATCTTTTGTGGATCCATCACCTGCAACCACTGTATACACTTTGGGAGATGTGAAGTCATTAGCAGTTGTTGCACTTACTTGGTTCGTTCCAGCTATGTTTACACTGGCTCCTGAGATTGTAAATGTCGCTACTAGACCATTTGGATCAGTTCCTGGCGGTAGCGTAACTCCAATTGTATTTGATCCTATGGTTCCCGCTTGTCCTAAGATACTAAATGCAGTTATATCCTTGGATGAATTTGGCGCAACTGTTACTGTTACCGTGTAATTCTTAGTGGAACTATCAGCAGCTACAACTGTGTATACCTTGGGGGATGTAAAATCATTTGCAGTTGTTGCACTTACTTGGTTTGTTCCACCTATGTTTACACTGGCTCCTGAGATTGTAAATGTCGCTACGAGACTATTCGGGTTGGTGCCATAAGGAACTGTAACTGCTACAG
>Ga0100393_10004629_pt1 | contig 12580 bp, 11 predicted proteins | sample CryGeymeta201517_FD_81546 | JGI IMG/M metagenome (GOLD analysis project Ga0100393, IMG submission 81546) | Groundwater microbial communities from Crystal Geyser aquifers in Utah, USA - Crystal Geyser metaG 2015-17 | ecosystem: Environmental > Aquatic > Deep subsurface > Groundwater | place... | reverse complement strand
TCTGAAGACAAGAACATTCCGCCATTGTTGCTGAATAATGATAGCCGCGGCAGCCACGCTTTTGATGAGCTGCAAATGTTGATTCGCGACCCTATGTATCCGGGGCTAACATTGATTCGCTATAAAATTGATGAAGAAACAGGCTTATTGCAACGCGAGGCCAGAAGCCCCTGGAGCCGCGACAATGTCGAATCGATCACGTGGTCGCTAGGTAAAGTGGACTCCTTTGACGTGGAAGCGTTAGCTGCAGATGGTGGTTGGAAACAAGTTTGGTCGTTTGATAAACCACCTTATCTTAAGCCCAAGGGCTTGAGGGTGAAAATCAGCGACCAATTTGGTGAGATGCATTGGAATCTGCCGATTTTGGTGCAGTAATTTTTATCACGTCGTTTGTTTTACCTGAATTGATTGACAGCTTATGTCTTGGCTTATAGCAATCGCTACGCAATAACAGTGGAGATGCTGCTTCCACGATGTAATACCAGAACGCAGCTTTTTGAATAATCACCACAACCACCCCATTTATATTTTGTGTTACTTTTAATTTTATTTGGCCTGACGACATTGTTTAATCGTGCGCTTGGGCAACATTTTGGAGCTTTAAAAATTTATGCCAACTGACGATATCCATGTTCCATCTGATGCTGAAGTGATACCCGTTAAGAAAACCGTGCGCAAGCCGCGGGCAAAAAAGGTCGTTGAAGCTTCTGTTGAACAAACGCAACCCGTCGCTTCAAGTGAAGCTAGTGGTTCTGCAGAAGTGAGCGAAAAACCAGTAGTGCGTAGAACGCGTAAGCCGAAAGTGTCTGCAGAAGCTGCTGCTGAAACTGGAGCAAGTGTTGAGGCTACTGCTGCACAGCAGCCTGCTAAGCAGCATCATCAAAATAACCCTAAGCAACACGCCAAACCAGCACCAGCTTATGATAGAAACAACACAAAATCAGATGTAAACAATCAAGAAAATGATACGGAAGAGCGCGAAGGCGGTGATGAAGGTCGTCACCCGCGTCATGGAAAACAACGTCAAAAGCGAAACAATCAAAAAGATCGACGCAACGGCAGAGAGTTAGAAGACGCGCCGATTTCCAATGAGTTTGAAGGCATCACTATGCATTTGCGCGAAGTCTCGGCCATGTCGCAGGCTGAGCTTTTAGAGAAAGCCGATGCCTTGGGCATTGAGGATGCAGCGGGCAAGCGTAAGCAAGTGCAGGTATCTGCTATCCTTAAAGAGCACAGTTTGCGCGGTGGTACGGTCATTAGTGAAGGCGTGTTGGAAATTTTACCTGATGGCTATGGCTTCTTGCGCTCAGCCGATGCCAACTATTTGTCAGACGCTGATGATATTTATGTGTCTAACCAACAAATTCGCCGCGGATATTTGCGTAAAGGTGATTTGGTGTCTGGTGAGGTGCGAGCACCGCGCCCACGCGAGAAATATTTTGCCCTTAAAAATGTTATTGCGATTAACGATGAGTCACCTGAAAACTCACGTACCAAAGTATTGTTCGACAACTTAACACCACTTTACCCTAATGAACGCATCAAGCTTGAAATTGATGACCCTACGCGTAAAGACATTACTGGCCGTGTAATTGATTTGGTCTCACCTATTGGTAAAGGTCAACGTGGTTTGCTGGTGGCGCCACCACGCACGGGTAAAACAGTGATGATGCAGGCTATCGCCCATGCGATTGAAAGAAACCATCCTGAGATTCATTTGATGGTATTGCTTATTGATGAGCGTCCTGAAGAAGTGACCGATATGAAGCGATCGGTCAAAGGCGAAGTGGTTTCTTCTACATTTGATGAGCCGCCACAACGCCATGTGCAAGTTGCCGAAATGATGATTGAACGTGCTAAGCGTATGGTGGAAGGTGGCCGTGATGTAGTTATTCTTTTGGATTCGATTACCCGTTTGGCACGTGCATTTAATATTGTTTCGCCATCTTCAGGAAAGGTTCTTTCTGGTGGTGTGGATGCCAATGCATTGCACAGGCCAAAACGTTTCTTTGGTGCGGCACGTAATATTGAGGGCGGCGGTTCATTAACAATCATCGCAACAGCTCTTGTTGATACGGGCAGCCGCATGGATGAAGTGATTTTTGAAGAATTTAAAGGCACGGGTAACATGGAAATTCACTTGAATCGCCAATTGGTGGCCAAGCGTACATTCCCAGCTATTGATATTGCCGCCAGTGGCACACGGAAAGAAGAGCTATTGGTGCCACAGCATGAGTTGTCTAAGGCATGGGTGTTGCGCAAAATCATGGCTCCTATGGATACTGTAGGTGCAATGGAGTTTTTGGTAGATAAAATGAAAACCACCAAAAACAATGATGAATTTTTTCAAATGATGAATAAATAATTGGTGTAACTTGCTATCACGGGGCATGAAGTTATTATGCCGATGTTTTTTGCGAATGGGAGAAGTATTATGGGTCGTTCTACACGCTGTTTGATTGCTGGCAACTGGAAAATGAATGGTATGCTGCAAGAGAGTTTAGCGTTTGTGGAGCAGATCAAAGAAAATCCCGCCCCTGAATCTGTAGAAGTGGCAATTATGCCGCCTTATACACTGCTTCATTCGTTGGCTAAGCCTTTGGCTGAAAAGGGCATTCGGTTGGGCGCGCAAAGCACGTATTTCGAAAAAAATGGTGCTTTCACTGGTTCGATTTCTCCCCTGATGCTGCGTGATGCGGGTTGTCACTATGTGATTCTGGGTCATTCAGAACGTCGCGATATTATGCATGAAGATAATAGTCTTTTGCGTAAGAAATTGGATGCGGCATGGGAAGCGGGTCTAGAGCCTATGTTCTGTATTGGCGAGCATTTGGAAGAGCGCGAAGCTGGCACAACCAACGAAGTGCTTAGGGGCCAACTTGAAGTGCTTAAAGGTACAGATGCTTCATTGCCTTTGACTGTGGCTTACGAACCAGTTTGGGCCATTGGCACAGGTAAAACAGCAAGCCCAGAACAAGTGGCTGAAACGCATGCGTTTGTGCATGAAGAATTGGCGCGCTTGGGTCGTAAAACTCGTGTATTGTACGGCGGCAGTGTGAATGCGGCCAACGCTGAAGCTTTGATGTCTTGTGAAGGTGTTGATGGCGCTTTGGTGGGCGGAGCAAGCTTACAAGCTGGCTCGTTTATGGAAATTATTTCTGCCGCGGCGCGTGCAGGAAATAGGGGTTAAGATGGCAACTGCATTACTGACAATTCATATTATTGTCGCATTATTATTGATTGGTGTTGTATTGATGCAACGCGGACAAGGCGCGGATATTGGAGCATCGTTTGGCGGGGGAAGCTCACAAACGTTGTTTGGTAGCGGTGGTTCAGGTTCATTTTTGGGCAAAGCTACAGGTATCTTGGCAACGATTTTCATGACGACAAGCCTCACGCTGGCCTTTTTCTCACAACAAGATGCAGGTTCCGTGTTGATGAAAAATGCCCCTGTGGGTATGGAGCAACAGGCACCAGATGCAGGTCATCAAGGCGCAGCTTTTGATCCTTCATTGTTGGATAAAACTGCTGAAGAAAAACTTCCGTCAGCTGAATAAATTCCTCAATCCATCGTTGTGATGGGTAAAATCGTTCAAGCTTTGTGCTTGCACATTATGCCGGTGTGGTGAAATTGGTAGACACGCCATCTTGAGGGGGTGGTGGAGCAATCCGTGCTGGTTCGATTCCAGTCGCCGGTACCATTTGTAAGGGAGTGTCGTGAATACGACGCTCCCTTTTTTATGGCCGAATCTCAACATTGATTGACGGTTTCCTAAGCAGTGGTCATGATTGTTTTTTGCTTTATTGGTGATGAATGTTACCAGTAAAGCATGGGTGTTGAGGGGGGGGCTTGTACGGGTGCCATTGATTCAACTGGAACAGAGGACTTCATCTGCTGTAGAGCGGCGCCCTTATATTTGGGCAGTTGCTAGTGGTAAAGGTGGCGTTGGCAAAAGTTTTGTAGCATCCAATTTAGGGATGGCACTGGCCAAGCAAGGCAAAAAGGTTGTGCTTGTCGATTTGGATCTTGGTAGCGCCAATTTGCACACTTGTCTTGGTATTCCTAGTCCTAAAACAACCCTTTCCCATATTATTGAGAAAAATGTCAGTAATATGAATGACTTTATTGTTTACGGACATGAGCCGAACTTAGGACTTATCAGTGGTGCTTCAGACAGCTTGCATGTTGCCAATTTGCTGCATTATCAGAAATTAAAAATTATGCGTAATTTGGCCCGTATTGATGCCGATTATATCATTCTCGATCTTGGTGCAGGCACCAACTTTAATACCTTGGATTTTTTTCTGTTTGCCGACCAAGGCTTATTGGTTGTGATTCCTGAACCAACCTCCATTGAAAATGGTTATAGGTTTTTTAAAAGCATTCTCACCCGTCAACTCAAAGATTTACCGGCGAAAACAAAAAAACTTATCAATCAAGTGCTTACAGAGCATAAAAATGAAAAAGGTGTTGCGCGTTCTTTTGCAGGTTTCCTAGAAGATATGGAAGATCTTCACCCTGCCCATGCGCATGGCATTCATAAGGTGCTGAGTAGATTTAAATTAAATCTCATTGTGAATCAGGTGATTGAGCCGTCAGACACTAAGCTGGGTGCGGCTTTATCAGTAATGTTTAGGAAGTATTTTGATACCCCGATTTATGTACTGGGTTATCTTTACCATGATAGCCATGTGCTGCATGCGCTTCGCCAGAAACAGGCTTATTACGCAGCCTTTCCGCAATCACGTAATGCGACATGTTTGGAGCGTATGGCTTTGGAGATGGTCGAACAAAGCGCTTCTGATTTGGTAGATACGGTGCGTTTAGAATCATGAAAAGTAAACATTATTACGCCATATTAAATATTGAGCCACAGGCTTCATCGCTGGAAGTTCTTCATGCGTATCGCGACATGAAGCAATTGTATCAACCTGATTCATTGGCTGTGTATTCGCTTTATGAAGACGATGAGGTTGCGATATTGCTTGCTCAGGTTGAGGAAGCTTATCTTGTGCTCTCAGATGCGGATAAGCGTCCTTTGTATGATATCGAGCATGGGTTCGTTTCATCGCCGCAACGCAACGACGAAGCAGATTACATGGTTCAACCCCCACCAGTTCGTGAAGAGTCTGTTAAAATCATACGTCATCATGGCGCTAAACCATTGCGAAATATTGATGTCCCCGATGTTGTTAATGGTGCAGTGCTGAAGAACATACGTGAAATGCAGGGTATTGGCTTGTCGGATATTGCGTACAACACAAAAATTTCAATGGAGTATCTCCAAGCTATTGAAGCTAATGATGTGGCACATTTTCCTGCTGCTGTTTATATGAAAAGTTATTTAAAACAATATGCGGAGTCGATTGGTATGAACTCGCAACTGGTATTGGATAGATACGAAGCATTACATTCATCCTAACGTGAGGGCGCTATGGGGCTCATGGTGCCGTTTAACTGCATGAAACTTGCCCATGAGGTTTAGAATCCCTATGCTGTGCGGCACGCGGCATTTTGTAATTTTTGTTATATTTTCCCCTTTGGTGTCCCTAAGTCACCCAAGGGATATGTCGTTCAAAAATCACGCAAGGTGGACTTATGTCATTCAAACTCGATGCAATGAAAATTTCAGGAAAAGAAGTGCTGCCACTTATTGAAGGTGGTAAGGGTGTAGCCGTTTCTACTGGTTTGACATCGGGTGCTTGGGCGAAGGCTGGTGGTATTGGCACTGTGTCGGCAGTGAATGCCAATCGTTATGATGCTGATGGCAATATTATCCCAGTTGAATACAAAGGAAAAAGCCGTAAAGAGCGTTTTGAAGAATTGGTCGCATTTGGTATCGAAGGTGGCATCACACAAATTAAACAAGCCCATGATGTAGCTGGCGGCGAAGGTCGCTTGCATATGAACGTGCTTTGGGAAATGGGCGGCGCAGAGCGTATTCTGCATGGTGTATTGAGCGGCGCGAAAGGTTTGATTCACGGTGTCACTTGTGGTGCTGGCATGCCATTCCGTTTGGCGCCCATTGCTGCTGAATATGGAGTGCATTATTACCCTATTGTTTCCTCTGGACGCGCATTCCGTGCACTTTGGTTGCGCTCCTATCGTAAAGTGCCTGAATGGTTGGGCGGCGTGGTTTATGAAGATCCATGGTTGGCTGGTGGCCATAATGGTTTGTCTAACTCTGAGCGTTTTGATCAACCTGAAGACCCATATCCACGGGTAGTTGAATTGCGTGATACCATGAACAAGTTTGGCTTGCATCATGTGCCGATAGTGATGGCTGGCGGTGTGTGGCATTTGCGTGATTGGACAAGCTGGATGAACAATGAAGCAATCGGCCCCATTATTTTCCAATTTGGTACACGCCCTTTGCTCACCCAGGAAAGTCCTGTACGTGATTCTTGGGGTAAACGTTTGATGAGTCTCAAAAAAGGCGATGTAGCGCTTAACCCATTCTCACCGACCGGTTTTTATTCCTCCGCAGTTCGCAACTCCTTTTTGAACGAGCTCTATGAGCGCGCTGAGCGGGAAATTGCGTTTGTTGATCATCCTGCGGATGACCATGTGGAGCCATTTATTTTTGGCGTACGTAAACGTGAGATTTACTTGACCAAACATGGTAAAAAATCAGCGGATGCTTGGATTGCTGAAGGTTATAGCAAACCATTGATGACCCCCGACTCAACTTTGGTGTTTGTCTCTGAAGATAAAGCCAAAGAAATTCGCCAAGACCAGCTTGATTGCATGGGTTGCTTGTCACAATGCAAATTCAGCAACTGGGCAACCAATGAGCAATGGACTACAGGTCACAAAGCTGACCCGCGCAGCTTCTGCATTCAAAAAACACTGCTTCAGTCCGCCTACGGCGCAGACCCAGAAAATCAATTGATGTTCTCAGGTCATGCGGCTTATAAATTTGCCCAAGACCCATTTTATGCCAATGGTTTTATTCCAACAGTGAAAGAGTTGGTGGAAAGAATCGCAACGGGTGCATAGTCTCACTTTATTGCAGTAAGGAGAGCCGATGTTACTACCTAAGATGCCTGAATTCAGCGCCCCTTTGTATGATCTGCTTTCTCGGGCTTATCGTTTGTTGTTTAAGATGAAATACCCACTACAACAAAATGTTTCTGATTATCAGCCTTTTTTCATTATTGGTTCAGGCCGTTGTGGTTCTACGCTTTTGAGGCGAATGCTTGATGCGCATCCTGGCGTCCATATTCCACCAGAAACATATGTTTTGGGTGAAGTAATTCGATTGTATATGCGCAATCGGCAGATGGATTGGAAGTACATTGTAAACACGGTATATGCTGTATTCGAATTTAGCCCTGAATTCGATAAATTTGAGATGCATATGGCACCCTTGGTGCATCGGATGTGGCATGCTCCAGAAGCCGAGCGGAGCCTTGCTTACCTTTTGGATGCTTTCTATAGGTATCATGGAGAAGTACATAATATTGATGTTCAACTCTGGGGTGATAAAACGCCACAGAATACATTTGATTTGGATGTCATCAGTAAGACTTTCCCCAAAGCTAAATACTTACATTTATTGCGTGATGGTGTGGATGTTGCTGCATCATTTGTTGAGCGTGGGTTACAGCCCGATTTGCTAGTCGCTGCAAGACATTGGCAACGCACTGTGAATATGAGTCAATCATTTATGGAGGCCAACCCAGATGCATGTATAGAAGTTCGTTACGAGGATTTGGTGCGTGACCCTCAATCCCAAATGCAGAGCATATGTCATTTTTTGAATATTCACTTTGATGAAAAGATGATTCGAAGTTTAGAGCATACCCAAGGTATGGGTGATTTACATGCATATGAGCACTATAAGAAAGTGTTGGGCCCAGTTTCGGATAAGAACATTGGGTTGGGTAGAAGGAACTTGTCATCTGATGATCTCGAAGTCATTGTGAAAGTGATTGGTCCATCTCTGAAAAAGTTCGGGTATCTTGATTAGGATAACGTATTGTCTATTGCAAAACGCATATTAAATAACACCATTTATGGTGCACTTGGCAGATTTTGGCTTATTGGCGTCAATTTATTTCTTACACCTTTTATTTTGTCCTATTTGGGGGATGAAAAATTTGGTATTTGGGCCTTGTTTTGGGCGTTGGCAGCATATTTTATGCTTATGGATATGGGGCTTGGCGTTTCATTGGTTCGGCGTATTGCAAGCTTGTGTGAGAAAAATGATATTAAGAGCATAAATCAAGCAATGGTGAGTGTTTTAAGTTTTATTCTCATAACAGGTCTTGCACTTTGGGTTATGGGATATGCTTTAGCTCAGCTTCTACTTAGCACTTACCCTGTTTCTCAAGAGCATATGGTGGATGTAAATGCTATTATTATGTGGGCATGTCCTGCGTTGCTGTTGGTTGCGATTATTCGAATTTTCGATTCATTTCTTCGGGGGATACAACGATTTGGTATGATTTCTGCGATAGCCTTTGTAGTGTCATTTATCAATATTGGAACGGTGTATACAGCTTTAGAAAGCGGGTTGGGTATTTCGGGATTAATGTATGCAACCGTTCTGACTTATACATGTCATGTACTTGTGCTCTGGTATTATGCAAGACAAGCGCAGCCAAAGCTTTCTCTGTTTATAGGGCATGTTTGCTGGCGTGAACTCAAAACCATGTTCCCTTTGGGTGTCCGTATTCAAGTGGCTAGACTAGCTGAATTGGCAAGTTACCAATCCGATAAAATTTTGTTGGCTATGTTTATGCCGATTTCGTACGTCACATTTTATGATTTGGGCTCAAAGGTGGCTTCTGTGATTCGGGATGCGACGTATACCTTTACAGGAGCTGTTTTTCCAGTGGCTGCTCAGATACAAGCTAGGGGTGAGCAGGCACAGCTGTGGTATATGTATGAGCGAGGTAGCAAGTACTTGGTGATGTTTACTACGCCAGCATTGGCTTTAATGCTGCTTACTGCCCCCATGCTTCTTGGTGCTTGGCTCGGCCATGTTTCAAAAGATGTGCTGAGGGCAGTGTGGTTGCTGTCACTGGCTTATTGGGTGATTGTGAATATGTCGATGGCATTCACTGTGGGCACGGCATTAGATTGGGCTAAGCCAATTATGCGAGGCGCATTATTACAGACCATATTGAATATTGGTTTATCTGCGTGGTTGATTATTAGCTATGGGTTTATTGGGGCGCTTTTGGGGACTTTGTTGGCTGTAAGTTTTTCAAAGGCTTATGTTATGCATTGTTTTTATAGAGATTTTAATCGTTCAATTTATCCTGATATGAAGCTTCTAGTGAACGTTTTCTTGGTTAATGTGCCTGCAATTTTACTGACCCTTTGGGCCATCAGGTGGTTAGAGTTGAACTTCGATTTCAGTATACGAAGCGAGGCTTTCTCAAGTTGGTGCATTGCTATTTGTGTATATGCAGTAGCATATTTGCTTACAGTTCGCTTATCAGGCCTTTTGGATCAAAAAGATTATCAGCTTCTGAACAACCACATCCCTTTTGTTCATGTATTAATTAAGAGGAAACATCATTATGACGAGTGATGTCAATTCTTTAGTGACTATTATCATTCCAACCTATAATTATGGTTCGTTTGTAACGCGGGCATTGGACAGTGCTCTAAACCAGACCTACCCAAATATTGAAATCGTGGTGGTCGATGATGGCTCTACCGATGATACTTTGGCAAGGCTTTCTGCTTATGGAAATAAAATACACGTCATAACGCAAGATAATCAGGGTGCATCAGCTGCACGCAATCGAGGCATTGAGGAAGCAAGTGGTGATTATATTGCATTTTTGGATGCAGATGATTGTTATCTCCCTGAAAATATTGCAAAGAAAGTCGATTGTCTTCATCAAAAACAAGGCAGGTTTTTATGGTGTTATTCCAATTGTGTGTGGGTAGATAATTGGGGCCATCCAAGTCAACGCGGCGATGAAATAAAATCCATGTTGCTTCATCAAAAAGCGCAGGGAGATGTTTTTTTACAAGCTTTATCAGGAGCCTTGCTGGGTAGTAATTTGTTCCTTTTTCATCGTGATGTGCTCGCATTTGTTGGTGGCTTTGATACAAAGCTCAAAGTGCTTGAGGATTACGATCTTTATGTGCGCGCTGCGGCCAAATTTCCGTTGGCTTATGTCGATGAAGTGTTGGTTGAAATTCATGCCCATGAGGGTTCGTTAAGTCATGGTGGAAAACGCCAAGGGTATCTGAGCCGTTGGCGACTGAATCATAAACATGCACGAAGTTATCCTCAGGCTATAGGCAAGATTGGCAATATCTGGCGAAAGAACCAGGCCGACGTGTATCGTAACCTAGCAGCATTCAGTCTTGAAAAAGGCAATGCCAAACGCGCCAAAACACTGCTGTTAACCTCGCTAGAATACCAGTGCTGGCAACCAGGAGCAATTCCACTCGGGCTTAAGATTCTATTGGCTTGATGGAATAAACAGCACATCAGCAGTTTTTTCTAATGTGCTGATATTGAGCGGCTGCTCATGGATATCAAAGATGTTGTAGCCCATGCCCTCAAGCGCTTGAAACACTGCCAGCTCCTCTGACCAATTCGGGTGCGACTTTCCCCAGCCAATTTCACATAAAATCACAGGAAGTTTATGCCATGTCTTCATGGTATCAAGCATACCGCCAAGAACCTTGTATTCGGCACCTTCCACATCAATTTTAATGAAATCCGGCTCGTCTTTGATACCAGTGCTAGCAAAAGTTTTCGCTTCGATGCTAATGCGCTGCATGTTCTCAGCTGCTTTGTCGGCGACCATGGTGTTCCAACCGATATTGCCATCGCGTGCAGCAAAGATATCAAATGAACCATCAGCATCGCTTAATGCAAATTGAAATATTTGAGCATCATAACTGACATCTTTAAAGGTAATTTCACAATGTTTAGCCAAGTTCGGGATAGGTTCAAAGAGCATAATTTTCCCTTTGAAATTGGCTTTCTTGGCCAAGAGCGCGCTGAAGTAGCCAATGTTTGCACCGATATCGAAAACAACACTTTGCTCCGACATATGTGGTAATGCTAAATCGGTAAGTCTATCATAAACCGCATGATGGTTTTGAAACCATTGCTTGGCTTGTAGGTAGCTCACATCATCTGGAATCAATGTTGGCGCGTTTTGGCCAGTGAGTTTATTTTTAATGCGTTGTAGAATAGACATGTTAACCCCTAGGTATATATGCCAGCGATATTAGCCTTGGTTTGCTTGGCCAAGCAAGCTTGGTGTTTACCACATTACCAGGCTCGTATATGGTAGCTTCGGTATTTGGCACGGATAATCAAATATGATTTTTACTGCATGAATTCGAGGGAGTAGAGTTTGGAGCAAAGGTTAGAGCTCGAAGACGTGAAGTGTAATTTTTGTGGGTCAGATAAGCATCAAAAACTCTTCTCCAAACAAGGTTCACTAAGCGCGCATATGTTTCAAATTGTTGCCTGCGCAGATTGTGGCCTGGTTTTTGTCAATCCAAGGTTAACTACTCAGCAAGTGGCAGACCTCTATCAGCAAGCGTATTTCCAAGGCGATGGGTTTGATGGCTCGGTGCACTATGAGCAATCCATAGCCAGTGAAGCAGAATCAAATGATGCTGAGCGTGCGCTATCTAGGATTTCTTCCTTGTATCCAGCTACTGCCAAAATCCTTGAAATAGGCCCCGGCATGGGTGGTTTTATGCAGCTTGCCAAGAACCGCGGGTATGCCGTGCAGGGATTGGAGCTTTCTGATTATGCTGCAAAGCAGTTGCAGGCCCGTGGACTTGATGTGTTACAAGGCAGCTTGCCAACCTCAGCGCTTGCCGCGCAAAGCTTTGATGTGATAGTTGCGGTTGAAGTGATTGAACATGTGACGGACCCCATGACTTTTTTCAAGGAAGTTAACCGTTTACTCAAGCCCGGTGGCTTGTTTTATTATGAAACAGGTAATGTCGCCTGTGAAAATGCAAAAACGTTGGGTGCAGATTGGGATTATATTATGCCCGAAGGACATCTTTATTATTTCTCGCCACAAATCATGGGCGAGTATTTGGCTGCATCTGGTTTTGCAGTTGCTTATCCCAATTGGAGCCCCCCTCAGCGTACGGCTTTTCGCCTTTTAAGGGCGATGGGCTTAACCGATAATGGAGAAGTTCTTCCTCAAGGATGGCGCGGGAAAATAAGCAGAAAATTGCTTTTTGTTTGGGATAAGATGACAGGTGCCAATGATGCTTTTCCGATTGGCATCAAACGTTGAAAGTGAAAATGTTGGTAAACCTTAAGCATTACGTTTTGGTAAAGTTGATGCGTAGCTTTGCCAAAGGTCATCAACAACAAAAGTTGCCAGAACAGGTATATCATATCGCCCTTTGGCAGTTGGGTGGTGTTGGCGATATGTTGCTGGCCACGCCAGTGATTGAAGCGTTGCATAAAAAATACCCGAACGCGCAAATAGATGTTTGGTGTTCGCATCCCCAGTTCGCTGAATTTTTAACACGCTTCCCAAATGTTTATATTAAGCCTGCATTTTCAGTTTACGACTTTGATGCACGCACACTTTGGAAGAAAGAAACTCGTCAATCACT
>Ga0100393_10004612_pt1 | contig 12595 bp, 6 predicted proteins | sample CryGeymeta201517_FD_81546 | JGI IMG/M metagenome (GOLD analysis project Ga0100393, IMG submission 81546) | Groundwater microbial communities from Crystal Geyser aquifers in Utah, USA - Crystal Geyser metaG 2015-17 | ecosystem: Environmental > Aquatic > Deep subsurface > Groundwater | place: USA... | reverse complement strand
TTGATGGGTTGATAAGTGGATGAATTGATAGGAAATGTTTATGAATTATGAATCTGTGTTCCTTTAACCTATAAACTCATCAACCTATCAACCTATCAACTTATGTGTTCTCCGTGGTGAATTGCTTTACCTGAGTAGTTACGATAATTCTTGCCATAATGAGAATTGCTGCTGCGTACCAATAATTATCTTGACATCCTGCCTGAATTGTTGTATTATAATCATGAGGTAACCCATGAAAAAATTGGTTTTTATTTTCCTCCTGTTATTTATTGTTCTATCCGCAACTGCATCCATTATTGCCTATCAAAAAGGCTTTCCAACCAAATGGGCAAAGGAAAGGATAATTGCACTCATGGAACAAGGGATGAATATCCATGTTCAGATTGATGATATCGCCTTTGGCTTTCCTAATAGATTAATTATTAACGGATTGAGAATAAATCGGCAGGTTCCCGTAAGGGCAATCCTGCCAGAGGTGCTACCTTCTCGCAATTGCCTTCCATTGATTAAAGTAAAGCAACTAATTATCAAGTGTCGTCTCAGGGATATCATCCTCAGGAAACACCCATCTTCATATGGGATAGATAGGGTAATTATGAATTCACCAGAGCTTTATCTTTTCCGTTCCAGGGACGGAGTATGGAATATTGAGAACATTGGAAAGCCATACAAGCCTTCTTCGCATAGCCCCCCTGAATTCTTCTTGTTTACCAAAAATGGTAGAATAATCCTTCAGGATGACATGCAAGGCACCTCCACTGTTTTGTCCAAAATAATGGTAAATTATTCATTCGGTAAATTCAAGGCTAAGGCATTGGCTGGCGGTATTGAGCCAGAATCATTGACCCCTTTGCATTGTTTTGGGACCATCCATGCTGTATCCCCGATTAATATGAGCTGGGGTATAGAAATAAAAAAGGCTAACCTCTCCAGATACGCCTCATACCTTAACCTCCCATTTGGTCAGGTGTTAGATGGAGATATTCAAGCAAGCCTCAAGGGAAGGGCTGCCTGCTTTGGAACAGAAACTGGCAGGGGGCAGTCAGCAGTCAGTGGTCAGCAGTCAGCGGTCAGGAAAACAGAAACCGCCGGAGGTGCTGCCTCTGCCAGCGGGAATATCTCAAAGATGTGGACAAAGATTGGTGAATATACCATTTATGGAATATCTGGACAGGTAGGTGTTCAGGATGGGAGGTTTCTGCTCAAAAATGCAAGGCTTCCCTTTAATCAGATAAATGGTACCTTCAGGTTAACCTCAGATAGTAAAACTGTAGGGGCTGGTTCTAAACCAGCCCAAATACCAGAGAATGTATTGCCTGTAACCACCCTGAAGGCATGTCCCCTAAGGGCTGTTATGTGTGATGCTGAGGTGAAGGCTACGGTTGTCGTGCCGGATATAAATAATCCCGAAACACTCATCCAATTTTCCACCTCAAGGTGTGATGCTGCAAATTTAAGGTATCTGACAAATATCAGTAGCTTACGAGATTATTTCTCAAGGCTTAAATTTAGAACAAGCTTGCAATTCAATGGCAAGATAGTCCCATCCCCTTTTACAATTTCAGGCAGGCTAAAAACAAATAATTTTATTGGTAAAGAGAAATTTCCGGCAGAAGCAGGTTTTATCTTCAGGGATGATGTTTTTGATTCTGTGGATATAAACATTGATGGAAAAACTAAGCTGAATGGCAAAGTTTCTTTTTTGCCAGAACGCCCCTCTGATTTTGTCGTTACATGTTGTCAATCAAGGGCTTTTCCCCTGCTTGGATTATTCGGGGTCAAGGCAATGTCAGAGATTGAAAAGGGAAATATCTCCGGAAAACTAAGGATGAGAGGCAACAATTATGAGGGTAATCTTACCCTTGATACGCATGGGCTTTTCCAGAAGGCAGTGTTAAACATCAAACCGCAGGGGATTGAGGCAATCATTACTCAATCTGAGGGTGGCAAGATTGTTGCCAATTGCCAATTGTCTCCATCCTTAAAAATTGACGCATCTGTCCATGATTTTATTTACAATCAATCTAAATATTCCCTTGATGCTGCCTTAAACACAGACAGAAAGATAATGCTTTCCAATGTTATTATCAATCAAACAGACTACCCGCCGTGGCATGGGGGGGTAAACTATGATAATCATACCTTAAAGATTAATTCTGCTTTGCCACAACCCCTTTTGATAAATGGGGTTATTGATAAAACTGGTCAGATAGATATGGATATTGCCTTTGAGAGGCTAAGATTAAACATCATTCACCCTGCTGTAAATGGCAATGCAGATGGCAAGATACAGCTAAGGGGTAATATCTATAAACGGCTGTCTCTATCAGGGGAAGGGATACAAATCCGTGATAGCCTGCTTTCCAGCAACACTGCAACTGCTAATCTCTCTCTAATAAAAAGAGAGAACATGCTCAGTATTCCGTATCTTTCATTTGCTCAGGATAATAGTAGCGTTTATATCTCCGGGCTTATAAACACCTCAAATGGGGCACTAAAATCTGCAAGCCTGAATGCCCAAATAAATAATCTACTTTTAGGAAATGTCCGGGCAACAACCACGGTTAAATATAATGGTCAAGCAGTTAAGGGGGCATTCAAGGGATCGCTTGTTTGTACCTCCGGGAATATAAACAATATAAATATATCCTCTGGCAGGATAGAGATAAAGCAGACAAAAAATGGCAATATCTTCTCTGGCAATATTCACACAAAGGATACAGGCGTGCTTGCCTGCTCCGGGCAATGGGATACCAATTCTATTATTGGTGAATTCACACTTAACAATATGAATTTGGCTAAGCTGCCATTTGATTACTTCAACCAGTGGCAAGGCAATGCCTTTATTCAGGGAAAGATTGAGGGGCAAATAAAAAATCCACGAATCTCAGCTAATTTTACATCATCTGGGTTAAAAATAGGTAGCAAGGAGGTAAAAACCCTTAGTGGCAACCTTTATTATGCCTCCCATCGTTTGTCCGTAGATGCCAACTTTGATGATGAATTGTTCTTTTTTGGGATGCTTGATGAAGAGATTAAAGCCAGAGTGAGAATAGAAAAGGGCAGATTGTCTCTCTTAAGCAGGGTATTGGGATTGCCTCCAGTGAGGCTTGACGGATTGATAAATGGTGAATTGAGCCTTACTGGAAAAAGGGATAACCCATTAATTGAAGGAGATGTAACTGTAGAGGGGTTTGAAAGCTATGGAGTGTTTGCGGATATTATTAAGGTTAAGGTCAACATTAAGGATAAGGTGTTTTCAACAACACAATTGTATGCCCAACAAGGCAAGGATAATCAAATAGTCATTGAGAAATGTATGATTGACCTTGTCCCTGATGGACGAATTAGCTTTGAAGCAAGGGCAAACTCATTTCAAGTAGCAAATATAACCCTTTCAGGCATAGTATCATGCAACGGAAGTATTACTGTAGGCAAGAGTGCTTCTGTAATGATTAATACCGGAAATATTGTGATTAATGACTCCTATGACCTGAAAAATCTTGCCTTTGGTGTCAGGTTTTTGACTGATAAATCACTTGAATTTATCAATTCCTCAGCAGAAAACAGTATCATGGGCAGGGTAAGGATGGATTCTAAGGATAAGGTAATTATTGATAACTTTAGCCTGTTTCGTCAGGGGAGAAAGATATTATCCATTGATGGCTGGACAAACCTTGCTGCAAAAGATATGGATGTAGGAATAGTCATGGATAAGGCTGATTTGACATTGCTTTCCCTGTATGTCCCCACAATCAAAAAAGCAGAGGGCATTGTTAATGGTGGATTGCATTTTGGCGGGCAGATGAATGATCCGGTAATAAACGGCTCTCTGAAATTTTCCGGGGCACTTAATACCTACCCCTTTGCTGCAAGGGTCAGGGAACTAAATGGTACGATTCATGTCGTGAATAACTCTATTATTCTGCAAAATCTTAGTGCAAGTATCGGCAAGGGCAGGCTAATTGCTGCCAGTAAGGGAGCATTTACACTGGCTGATATGAATATCTCTATTCGGACTGAAGACTCGCCAATCCCTATCCTTATCCCTGATTTTATTGAAAGCCATGGACGATATGGTGGTATTGAGCTGGATATGAATATAAGCGGTGCTGTCTCATCCCCCCTTACCACAGGACAGATTTATTTTATCAATACAGATTTCACCTACCCACCAAAGAAAACAAAGGACACACCCATTGGTTTCTTCGATAAAATGAGATGGGATATAGTGATTACTGGTAAGGATAATATTCGTTACTACAATGATTTCGTCAGTATCTACCTGAAAAAGAATGCGTGTCTCAGGGTTGTAAAGGATGATGAGCAATTAAACATTACTGGCAAGGTATTTGCCAGAGGGGGTGGGATAATTGATTATCTTGGCACAGAGTTTATTCTGAAGGATGGCTTATTGGAGTTTAGAGAGGGTGAACCCGTACCATATCTTTCTGCCTGTGCATGGGCAAGGCTGGATAAGAGAAAGATAATCCTCTCTCATCATGGATACTTGTCTGTCGGTGAATTGGTTTTAAGTGCTACAGGCTATCCACCCTTAAGTCAGGAGGAAATAATTAAGTTATTAATTAATCGTAGCAGTAATTATAGCACATTAAGCGGAAGTGATTTGCATATGCTTTTTGATGTTGCTGGCGGACAAATACTTGGCAAGGGGATAACAGATGCCCTCCTTGTGCCTATTGAGCGAAGGATTAGCCGTCTGTTACGAATTAACCTCTCGGTAAAGACACCGGTAGTAGAAGAAATGTTAAGACAGGCAATTTTTGCAGAAGGTACCTCTACCCTATTGCCTGTTTTTGCCAACACAACCATTAAGATAGGCAAATTCATTAGTGAGAATCTATACATCAGCTACAAGGGTGTCCTAAACCCCTATGTAGAAGAGGGCGATGATGCTGTTAATTTCCGCAAAATGAGGCTTGCTAATGAAATAGGATTGGAATATTATATGTCTGGTAATACTACCATTAAATATAAATTTATCCCCAGATACAATCAGTTAAGGGATGAATATGAGGTGAGTATGGAAAGGGGATTCAGGTTTTAGTGGTGGCACATGCCATAAAGTTGGGGATTTAATGTTGGGTCATTATACATCTTAAATTGACGATAAATTTTAAGCCTTCTTTTTCCACTAAAAATTTCCTCAAGTAATATTTTAAGACAATTCCCCAGATCCTCTAATTGCTCCTGAAGTATATTGAGTTTATTCTGACATTTTTCGATATGATCACTAGGAGCATTATCTCTTTTTGTCTCTTCATTCATATGGTATATTTTCAAGAGTAATATGGACATTTTATCAATAATACTACCCGGTGTTTCAGAATTTATTGGCAAGGAATTATCAGTATTAATGCCTTGTAAAGCCAATAATAAATGTTCATCAATCTTCTCTATAGTATCATTTCTTGCCTGATTTAATCTATCAATTTTTCGTTTGGTCTCAGCAATTACGGCATCATTTACATCTGTTCTGCGAGCTATATCCTCTTGATGCCATAAATAATAATTGTGGATCTGCAAGGCACAGATCAATTGATAGGAAAAATGGGAAAAATGGGGACAGCGCCCTATTTTTAGAAGAAAAAATAGGGCGCTATCCCCATTTTTCATTTTTCCCCCATTTTTCCCATTTTTCCTATCATGCAGCGTGGCTATGCAATGGCTCTGAAGGTTTTTTATGAAATCCACATCAAGTTGAATCATCTATCCCTCCTGTTTAATCCCAATTTTTCAATTAATTCCATAATCTTACAAAGATATATCTTTTTGTCTACATCTGTTACACAGCGATATTGACGGCATTTTTTAATATTGCAATTCTTTTTACATCCAGGGTCATACTCTACAAATTTATGCAGCATACTTTCAGGAGGCATCCAATTAGACGGATCTGATTGTCCAAAAACAATAACGGTTGGAGTTCCTGCTGATATGGCAATATGTGCCAAGCCGCTATCATTCCCTATATATAAATTTATCTTTTCAAAGAGAGCTCTCAATTTAGCAAGACTTAGTGTTGGAATCTTATCATCCATTATAGTCATATCTACTCGTTGCATAGAATGTTTCACATCATTGATAAATTCTTCCTCCCCTGGACCACATATAAACAAAATCTTTGCAGAATAGGTTTCAATCAAATTATCTGCAACCCAGGCAAGGTTTTCTGCTGGCCATACATGCTCCTTATGTTTAGATGCTGGACACAGGGCAATAATAAAATCATTTTTTGCTATCTTCCACTTGTCGATAAGCTGCTCTGCATATTGATAATCTTGTGCTGAACACGGAAATTCTAATTTGCAATCTTTTGTTTCTATACCCAATGGTGCAAGTAACGCCAACTTATGAAATGGAGAATAAGTTTCCCTCACATCTAAAAGGGATATTTTATGTGTATAGAATACAGATCTTCCCCTGAAATTAAACCCGATTCTGTATTTTGCCCCACTTAAAAATGCTATTTGTGCACTTCTCGGATTGCAGAAAAAATCTATTACAATATCAAACCGCTTTTTGCGTAATTCTTGAATGAATTTTATATGCTCATACAATTTGTATCTGCGATTGTAGCACAATATCTCGTCAACGAATGAATTGTTTCTGAATATCTCATCAGATGGCGCCTCAGTCAGAAAGGATACTTTTGCATCTGGAAATCGTACCTTTAAGGCTCTAACCGCAGGGGTTGTCATTAACACATCCCCAATCTTTCGGAGTTGAATACATAAAATATTTGTAGGTTGAAAATTTTTCAAGGATTGCAATTTATTCATTATTTGATTAGTATATCACCAATCTATTCAATAGTCAAGCAGCAATTCTCATTTTGCCATGGCAAACGCATCTAAATTTGTTCATTCAAATATAGGCAATAAACTGACTGATGTTTAGGTTGAAGGGAGTAAGTCTGAAGGCTGAAGGTTCAGGAGAAGAAACAGAAACTATATGCCTTCCTCCCTTCAGCACATATTCTGGTAATGGTAACACAGACATTCTTGTCTGTGATTCAGACCACTTGTCCACATCATCTGGGACAAAATGGAAAATGGGGGACAGCACCCTATTTTTAGAAGGAAAATAGGGCGCTGTCCCCATTTTCCACTGAATTAAAGAAGGCACTTGCCGCAGTTATCCAGACAGGTGCAATCAAGCAAGAGGTTGAGGCAAAGCCAGCAGAATCAATCCTGTTGCAGAATTACCCCAACCCATTCAATCCAGAGTGCTGGATACCGTTTGAATTATCTGAGAAGGCGAATGTGGTAATCAGGATATACAATATCTCTGGACAGCTTGTAAAAACCATTGATTTGGGTGAGCTGCCTGCTGGAGCCTACACAACCCAGTCCCGTGCCGCATACTGGAACGGAAGAAACGAAGAGGGTGAGGAAATAGCCTCTGGTGTGTATTTCTACCAGATGCAGATTGGTAATAAGGTGATGACCAGACGGGCAGTGGTGTTGAAGTAGGGGCGAACCTATGTGTTCGCCCTTTCATGTCACGGTTTACGGTTACAAAAAACTGTGAACCGTGAACGGTTATTTAGTATCTTTGTGGTGAAAAAGAGGTAACATGTACCTGATAATAGCTGTGATGATGTTTATTGCCTGTCCAGCCTTTGCCGGCACTAACCTCTTGCAGAACCCGGGCTTTGAATCTGGAGATTTCAGCAGTTGGCATGTTGAGGGTAGTGCTACAAGCGGTGTTGCCAAAGATACACCCTTGCCACAGGCATATTTTCAGCCGACTCAGGTGATTGCTCATTCTGGAGAATATGCAGCCTTTAATTTGACTGCCAATTTCAAGCGGCTTGGCTCAGTATTCTCGCAAGACATTGATGTTTTACCTGAGACAAGCTATAGGGTTGGATTTTTTTGTCTGCATGGACACCCATCCCAACAAGTAAAGATATACCCACAGATATTGATTGACAGCAAATCCATTGGCAGTCTGACTATAACCAATGGTAAAGGATATGGCACAGCTGTAGCTGATTTTCAGCAGATACAGGGTGAGTTTGTTACCGGGCAAAAGCAGCAAAAAGCAAGGGTAAGCTTTGTCCTGAATGCCGGCGGGATTATTCTGGCTGGTATGAGCTATGATGACTTCTTTGTGGTTTACAGTCAGGCTGCAGTAAATATTAGTCCCACAATCGGCACAGTGGGCACAAATGTCTGTCTCTCTGGCTGGAACTACCTGCCCGGAGAGCAGGTGGTCATTGAGCCGAGTACAACCACCGGCAATATTGCCTCCAATGAAAACGGTGCGTTTGCCGCCACATTTACCATTCCAGTCCACACTTCTGGCACACTTACCATCGCGGCTGTGGGTGCAGCCTCTGGCAAAACTGCCCGAGTATTGTTTTATATCACTCCTCGTGGCGATTTTGGTGATGCACCAAATAGTGAGATATACCCCATGAACACTGGTTACTTCTGCAAGCCGGATGATTTTACCGATCCCTTGTTTTTGATGTATCAGGCATATTTTCCCATCATATCCCATAAAACAGTTAGTGAGGAATGCCTTGGGAAATCTGTTAGACTTGAGGCAGGTATATATGATACAGCATACGATGAGGATGGCTTGCCCAACATTGAGCCATACAAAGGCAAGGCAAATCAGGACAGTGATGATGGGCTCATTTTGCCTGTGGATTTGAAACCAGAGGCAACCAATACTGTGCAATTTGAGATCACACTCTCACTTGAGGCACCAGAAGCCAAACGATATGTCAACATCCTATTTGATTGGAATCAAGATGGTCATTGGGCAGGGAATGAGTGGGCTGTGAGAAATCAGGGGGTGGATGTTCCGGCAGGTGAAAGCAGGGTGATAACCTCACATGAGTTTCTGGCTGGTACAAAGAGCGGTGGGTGCTGGATGCGACTGGTACTTACCAGAGAACCAGTGGTTGGGACTGTTTGGGATGGCGGTGGTGTGTTTGAGTATGGTGAAAGCGAGGATTATCTGATTAACATAGCTGCTACGAGTGATTTATGGATACGATGCAGTGCCTCAAAACAGTCTCAATTGGGACAGAGAATCATTTACCTGATTGAGTATGGCAATCAAGGACAGGCATTGGTCGGCAAGCCAGTAATAACTATGAATATTCCTCAAGGATTGACATATCTGAGTAACACAAAAGGGGCAATGGCTGATGGCAACTCGTTGTTGTGGCAGTTTGACAAACTCTATCCAGAACAGCAGGAATTACTTGAGGCAGTTTTTCGTGTTGAGCCATGGGCAGGTGAAAATTCCACAATTGTGGCAACCTGCTCCATATCCTGCGATACCAATGATACTGAGTTTACCAATAATATGGCTACATGCTCTACAACTATTATTCCCATAGCAGGCAATGATATATCCCCCGTGCAGGACAATCTGTCTGTCTGGCCAGGTGATACAAACAATGATGGGGTGGTAAACGAGCGGGATATTTTTCCAATAGCTGTTTGGTGGGGGAGGAGAGGGGTTGCTCGGGATAACACTATCCTGAGATGGCAGGCACAATCAGCTATTCCCTGGGATGAAGCAAGCCAAACCTATGCTGATGCCAATGGTGATGGCAGGATAAATGTTTATGATATTTTACCTATTGGCATAAACTGGGGCAAGAGCCATACGGTAGCAGGGAACACGAAGGGTAGACAAGCCCCGAGTTTATGTCTTGAAAATATTGACCATGCAAGATACATAAATATTTACAAGACAATGAATGCTATGTTGGGAAGTGCATCACAATATGACACAGACGGTAGTCTTGATCTCACGCAAGCCCTGCATAGATTCATAGAAGAGGCAGCACCTCCGACAGAAGCGAATTCCCTTGGAATTAAAGAAAAGCCATTGCCAAACGATACCTCCCTGTTTCAAAATTACCCTAACCCATTCAATCCAGAGTGCTGGATACCATACGAACTGGCTGAAAGGACACAGGTGATGATACGAATATATAATATCTCAGGACAGCTGGTAAAAACCATGGATCTTGGCGAAAAGGAAGCAGGTAATTACACAACTCAATCACAGGCAGCATACTGGAACGGAAGGAACGAAGAGGGTGAAGAGATAGCATCAGGCGTTTATTTCTATCAGATGCAGGCAGGCAGTAAGAGGATAACTAAACGGGCAGTGGTGTTGAAGTGAAGAAAGGCACAAAGGCAGAGAAAAAGGGAAAGCTAAAAGTGAAGGTAAAAATGCTACTAACCGTTCACGGGGGCATGAAGGCTGTCATTCTCGCCCCCATTTCCACGAGGGCATAACTCCGGCGGGAATCCAGAGTTATGCCAAATTGTTGCACCAATCACGCCAAGTGAGGATTTTCTGCTCAACAATGTGCTGGATTTCTGCCGGAGTTTACCCTCGTGAAGCTTGTCCTCACGAAAGTGGGGAACGGTAACACGACTGTACAAATTATTTTTTCTTGACGACTAAAGCTTTCCGCTACAATAGATACCCTTACTCGCGAGCTTTTAAGCAAGAGTGAATCGTCCCGCTTTCGCACTCCAAACTGTACCCCTGCACAGTATTTTTTATCATTCAGAAGACAACATGATAGTAGTTATATTTTTATTTTTTAAGTTGGTGAATTTCTGTCTTGACTTATCATGTAATAAGATGGTATAATATGTTTATGTAAGCAACTAATAAACAAGGAGGACATTTATGTTTACTGTAATCGAATTGTACAGATCCGGGGTCAGGCATGGGATAAAGGTTGACCCAAGAGGGGAAGAAGAGGTAACGAAAGGGTTGAAACGGGTAGAGCAGGAATACAATGAGATGAAAGAGGAAGAAAAAGGGGAGTTTGACATTGAAAGATTGACCAATCCATATGGGGACACACGAATACTTTACGGTGAGCCAGATAGGGTAGTAGAGCATGTGATTGTAGGGGTTGATATGGAGATAGGGGAGGTTTTGCTCACAGAAAGACTTATTGCTAAAGGACAAAAGATTGATCTTATTATTGCTCATCATCCGGAAGGATCTGCTCTTGCCGGCTTTTATGATGTGATGCATTTGCAGGCTGATTTCTTGAATAAGCATGGTGTGCCTATTAATGTAGCTGAAGGAATATTAAAGGAAAGGATCTCAGAGGTAGAAAGAAGGGTGCTTCCAATAAATCATCAGCGAGCTGTGGATGCGGCAAGGCTGTTTGATATTCCGTTTATGTGTTTTCATACACCTTGCGATAATATGGTTACTGATTTCCTTCAAAAGAGAATAGATGAGGATGCACCTCGGACAATAAAAGATACGATTAAACTCTTGAAAAATATACCAGAATACAGGCAAGGATTTCAACAGGGAGCTGGACCAAAGATTGTTGCGGGCTCTCCTGATAATCGGGCAGGGAAAATAATCGTTGAGATGACTGGCGGGACTGAGGGTTCAAAAAAGGCTATGGGAGAGTTTTCCCGGGCAGGTGTAGGTACAATTATTGGTATGCACTTTTCAGATGACCTGAAAAAAGAGGCAGAGAAAAATCATGTCAACTTAATAGTTGCTGGGCATATCCCTTCAGATAATATTGGATTGAATCTAATGATGGATAAATTGACAGCAGAGCATAAACTGGATATTGTTGCATGTTCCGGGTTTAAGAGGATAGAAAGGTAAGAGGATTAACGATATGGAAAACATCACTTCATCAAAATTAAATATCTGGAAATTGCTTAATGCACATAATATATTAGATTATGATCAGAAACAAGTTCCAGATAGTCTGCGATTCAGGGATGTTTTCTTCCATGTTATGGATAATAAGGCAAGGAATAAGGCAATTTATGCTGACATGGGTAATGCAATGGTAATGCAGTCATTTCCAGTGCTGGAGCATGGATTGAAACTTGTCCCGGCTGCGGTGAACCAAACCCAGCTGGATACGATCGACATGGCTGAAACGATCGAACCTGTGCCGGTTGCGGTAAATCAAGCACGGATAAATACAACTGACACGGCTGAAACGATCGAACCTGCACCGGTTGCGGCAGATCAAGCCCAGCGGAATACAACTGACACGGCTGAAACAATGGCACCTGCACCGGCTGTGGTGGCTCAAGCTCGGCTGGATACGATCAGCACGATTGAAGCAATCGAACCCGTGCCGGTTGTGGTAAATCAAGCATGGATGGATACAACTGACACGGCTGAAACAATTGCACCTGCACCGGCTGTGGCGACCCAAGCCCAGATGAATACGATCAGCACGATTGAAACAATTGAATCCGTGCCGGCTGCAGCGGCTCAAGCCCAACTGAACACAACTGACACGGCTGGAACAATTGTACCTGCACCGATTGCGGTGAGTCAAGCTCGGCTGGATACGATCAGCACGGTTGAAACAATTGAATCCGTGCCAGTTGTGGTAAATCAAGCACAAATGAATACAACTGACACGGCTGAAATAATTGTACCTGCACCGGCTGTGGTGACTCAAGCTCGGTTGGATATGATCAGCACGGTTGAAGCAATCGAACCCGTGCCGACTGCGGTAAATCAAGCACGGATAAATACAACTGACACGGCTGAAACGATCGAACCTGCACCGGTT
>Ga0100393_10004605_pt1 | contig 12604 bp, 9 predicted proteins | sample CryGeymeta201517_FD_81546 | JGI IMG/M metagenome (GOLD analysis project Ga0100393, IMG submission 81546) | Groundwater microbial communities from Crystal Geyser aquifers in Utah, USA - Crystal Geyser metaG 2015-17 | ecosystem: Environmental > Aquatic > Deep subsurface > Groundwater | place: USA... | reverse complement strand
CATCATATTGGCTGAAATAGGGGACTTTGTTAAAACCATAGGCTGTAGGCTTATAAAGTTCTTCAGGAAGGGGAGTGTAGACAGGCGGCCTTTCTTCTCGGGCTGTTGAAGAAAAGCGAGCAATATCTTGTCTTGCCGGTTTAGTACTACAACAAAAGAAATTCTGGGGATGACAATTGGTAATTATATTGCCACTAGCATCTTTATTGCCAAGCGCCATTTCGCAGCGCAATAATACCCAGAAAGGTTCTTCCTTGGGCTTTTCCCTGGTTCTGGACGGCCCTAAACTAAGACAGGTCTGGATGTCTGCTCTTATTCCATTTAAATCTATTTGACCTTCTTCTTTGGTTTCTAAAACAAGTTGAACATCCTCAATATCTCCTTTTATCCAATCTAATAACTTAAAAATTTCATCTTCGTATATTTTTATTCTTTCAACTGTTTCTGTTATTTCCTGGCGGGGGCAGGGCTCGCCGTGACAACCGCCGACGGCCTGGAGGCAGGGAGAATCGCAGAAAAAATAACATAGATTGGGGGTGACCGGCGTTGGAAATGTACATTTTCCTATTCCACATTTATTTACTCTGGCTGGAGGAATTCCGCAAGCTGGCTCAAAGCAGGGATTAGGTATACAAGCGCAACTGACATTGCAGCGACTTTCATTGCATTGAGAAATGAGTTCAGTCATCTTTGTTAATTCGGCTAATATTTTATCAATATAATAAATCAGTTCTTCCAGACCGCTATTGGTTTCGTAACTTATTGCTGATATCTGATCCATTATTAACTCTCCTAATGGGATTACGATCGGACAGGATAAAGGTTCTTCTACAGCCGGTTCTAAAAATTCTTCAGCTAATTCTAATTCTTCAGGAGAAATTTCTTCAGGGGTATAAGGGTAGTCAAAAATGGTTCCGCCAATGGCGCAATAAAAAACCAGGGGGTCGTCTTTGGCTGGCAGATGACTTTTAATTAATTCGGTTTTGCCTCCCTGCTCTTCAATAAATGCCAGGCTATCATAGTACTCTGCCCGGGTGAGCAACCCCCTTTGTTGACAACGCTCCAGAACCTCCATTATATTACGAAACTTTCCTCCTTCGCCTTCAAATGTGTTTTTAGCTTCAACAAACTTTTCTTTATAAGCTGAAAGCTCTTTTGATTTTTTTTCATTTGTTTTTAAAACATTATTTATTTCTTTCCTTACTTCTTTGCAGGGATCGCCGAAGCAACCGACCGGAAAAGCAAAGTTTTTTGCTTTCTGGCAAATACCCATAAGCTCTTCGCAGTGACAGCTTTCAGTCAAGGTCTTTAGATATCTATTTAAATCAGAAAGTTTATTAATTGGTTCTGGTGCCTTTGTTAGTTCTTGGTTGAGAGATTCTTCAAAGCTTATAAGCGAAGCCTTCAAATTGTTGGTTCGCTTTTTTTCCCAAAGTCCTTTTTCTAACATTTGGCCTACTGGTATTTCCCAATAAATCTGGGTCATTTCTTCTGGCTTATATACTACTGGAGGTTTTTCTGGCACTACCGGTTTTTCTAAAGGCGGAAATCTAAATATTACTAATTCCGGATTAATAGTGGTTAAAATTATATAGCCGGAAAGCAAAAGGATTGTGCCCAAAAAAGCTGAAGAAATTTGATCGCGCGCTTCTTTTAATTTCACTACATTGCCGGCTGAAGTTAGATAAAGAATACCTCCCCGAATTAAGGCGCCAAAAAGAACAAAACCAACAATGGCAATAGAGAGATTGAAGATATATCTGGCGTATTCGGGTAGGCCGGTTCCTATAGTTTCCGGTTTCAAACCAAAAATTTTTGGATATTCAATTTCTAATACCCGAGCGATAGCGAGGGGGGTCGCTGAACCATGTTCATTTCCCGCCTCGTTGCACTCAGCGGAAGAAGAGGATTTATCCTCTTCGCCCTCCCGAGCGATAGCGAAAGGGGAAGAAGAGAGCTTGCTCTCTTCGCCCTTTCTTTCCTGGGCAAAAAGAAAATAGGGCGAGAGAAAGAGAAAAATGAAAAATACTAAAGAAAAAACTATAACTAATCCTCTTTTTTTTATTGCTTTTTTAAGCATTATGAGATTGTAATACAAAAATAAAATTTTAAAAAGGGAAAGATCGCCTTAGTTTTAGCCAGTCATTGATTGTTAATGTTTCGGCTCTTTGGCTGGGCTGAATGTCGTTTTTCAAAAGCCACTCTTTTACTTTTTCTTTATCTAATTTTAACATTTTTGAGAAATTGTTAGCAAGTTGCTTCCTTGGCTGGGAAAACCCGGCGCGGACAATTTTAAAAAAGAGCTGACGGAGCTCCGAGCTCCGTCGGATTTTAAATGGGGTTATTTTAATAATTGCTGAGTCAACTTTGGGTTGCGGCCAAAAAGATTTTTTGGAAATATAAGAGATAATTTCTGGGCTTGCCCTCCCAAATTTCGGAGAAACTTGGGAGGGTGAAGCATAAAACTGAACCGAGACGGCTAATAAGTTCATATCCGGCGGTTTGGCGCAAATCCTTTGAGCCACTTCTTTCTGAACTACCAATACCATCTGTTGAGGTCTGACCTCTACGCTTTCCAGGAATTTTCTGATTGCCGGCGCCGTCAAATAAAAAGGAAGATTAGCAACGACTTTATAGCCTGTTCCAACACCCGGTGTTGACGAGAAAACACCGGGTGTTTTTTTCCTAATATCGCCGTGAATAATTTCGACGTTCTTAAAATTTTTTAGGGTTTCTGCCAGAATTTCAACCATATTTTTATCTTTCTCTACCGCAATGACTTTTTTTGCCTTTTTCGCTAATTCTCGGGTTAAAACGCCGAGTCCGGGACCGATTTCTAAAACAATATCGTCTGGTTGAAGGTCGGCAGCCTCAATAATTTTTCTGACCACTCCTTTATCAACCAAAAAATTCTGACCCAATCTTTTAGAAGGCCGAAGGTTATGTTTTTTGAGCATTTTTTTTACTTCTGATTTCAAAACCAAAGCCATTCAGTTATTATACCATAAGGACTTGACAGAGACCCGTGATTTTAAGACAATAGAAAAAGGACCTATGTCCAGCTTAAACCCCATTAGAAGATTACTTTCTAAGGTGGTAAAAAAAATTTACCCGCCAAAATTTTTTGAAGCAAAACTTAGGCGGGTTAAGGAACAATTAAAAAATCCCCTCTTTTCTCTGGGGATAACTTCAATTACTCTCTTTATTATTTTTTCGGCCACTCCTTTTTTAAAATCTCTTCCGGAAGTCGCTGAAACTTCATTTCCTCTGTTCGAGGATTTTTCTTTTTTAACTAATCAGAATCTCTTTTTGAGTTCGGCAAATAAGTTTTTAACCGAATCGCCTGATTTTCTTTTAGTTGAGAAAAGCAGTCTCCGGCCGGCCACGCCACCTTCTTTAATTTCTCCCCAGGTTTTAGGGACTTTGGTTGGAGAATACGAACCAGAAGAGGCAAAAAAGGCAATTAGCGAATATATTGTTGAGGCCGAGGATACCTTGTCATCTTTGGCAGCCCGATTTGAGATTTCTTTAAACACCATTCTCTGGGCAAATGATTTAACTGAAAAATCAATTATCAAGCCGGGTCAAAAATTGGTCATTCCGCCGGTTTCCGGAGTAATTCACCATGTCAAGTCCGGGGACACCCTTTCTGAAATTGCCAAAACCTATAAAGGGAAAATAGAAGAAATAGTGGCCTTTAATGACCTTTCCAATGAAAATGATATCTATATTGGAGATATTCTGGTTGTTCCCGATGGTGTGATTGTGATGCCACCTCCTCCTGCCAAACCCCAGCCAGCCCCTATCAGCGTTCCTTTGGTTGACAGTCAGTTTATTCTTCCGGTTTCCTCACCTTATATAATTACCCAGGGACTTCACTGGTATAATGCGGTGGATCTTTCTCATTCAGGATACCCTTGCGGCAAACCGGTTTTTGCCGCGGCCGGGGGCACAGTCCAGAAAACCGGCTATGACAGAACTCTCGGTAATTATGTCAGAATTTTACATCCCAACGGCGTGGTAACTTTGTATGGTCATCTTTCGGTAATTACTGTTAAAAATGGCGGAAGTGTTAATGTAGGAGAGATAATTGGCTATATTGGAAACACCGGCCGTACTCGAGGACTAACCGGCTGTCATCTCCACTTTGAGGTTCGAGGCGCTAAAAATCCTTTTACAAGGTAGTTAAGTAAAACCTTAAACATCTTCGCGGAGGCGGTAAGAGAGGGCTTCGCTTAGGTGGATTAATAAAATTTTTTCTGAGTTTTCTAAATCGGCGATGGTTCGGGCTACTTTGAGAATTCGGTGATAGCCCCGGGCAGATAGTTTGCCCGAATCAACCGCATTTCTTAATAAATTTTGACCTGCCAGATCAATTTGGCAGTATTTTTTTATCTGAGGAATTTCCATTTCCGAGTTCGTTTTACCTGAGGAGAACCGTTCTCGCTGAATTTTTCTTGCCTCCTTTACTTTTTTTCTGATTTTAGCTGAGCAATTTTCTTCGTCAGCCATAGCTAATTTCTCATATTTTAATTGAGGAACACTGATAAATAAGTCAATTCTATCCATTAGAGGTCCAGAAAGTTTTCTTCTATACATTCGAATCTGGGAATTAGTGCAGTTACATTTCTTTTCCGGATCGCCATAATATCCGCAGGGACAGGGATTAGAGGCGGCAACTAAAGTAAAACTAGCCGGAAAAGTGATTGAATGTCTGGCTCTTAAAACAGTAATTTGACCGTCTTCAATCGGCTGGCGTAGGGATTCCAGGACATCGCGGTGAAACTCAGGCCACTCATCCAAAAATAAAACTCCCCGGTGGGAAAGAGTAATTTCGCCTGGCCGAGGAGGATTGCCGCCGCCAATTAAGGCCACTTCAGAAGCGGTATGATGGGGAGAGCGAAATGGTCTTAAATTGATTAAGGGTTTATTTTTTGGCAAAAGCCCGGCAATGCTGTAAATTTTGGTTACCTCTAAAGATTCTTCAAAGCTCAAAGGAGGCAAAATTGAAGGAATGGCTTTGGCCAAAAGGGTTTTTCCGGCGCCAGGTGGCCCCATCATTAAGAGGTGGTGGCCGCCGGCCGCGGCAATTTCCAGGGCCCTTTTAGAAGATTCCTGGCCTTTAATGTAGCCCAGATCAACCGGATACCGCGGCTCTTCTTGACACTGTCCAAGGTTCCACCTTGGAAGATTCATTTCTTTTTTACCTTCTAAATAATTAATGGTTTCTTTTAAATTTTCCACTCCGCTGACCTTTATTTCTTTGATTAAGCTGGCTTCGGGAACATTTTCCTTTGGCAGAATTATTTCGGAAAATCCTTTTTCTCGACAGGCAGTGGTAAAAGAGATTACCCCTTTTATTGGCCTTAATCTGCCGTCTAAAGCTAACTCGCCTAAAAAAATTTTATTTGTCGGGTCAAATTTAATTTTCTTAACCGCCAGAAGATAGCCCAAAGCAATGGCTAGGTCATAAATTGAACCTTCTTTTTTTAAATCAGCCGGGGCCAGAGAAACCAGAACCCGGCAAGGTTCGTGATGGGGAGACTGAAAACCGGAACTTTCAATGGCCGCCCCCACCCTTTCCCGGGATTCCTCAACTGCTTTGTCGGGCAGGCCGACTATCTCGAAGTGACGAAGACCGTAACTAACATTCGTCTCTACTTCGACGATCTGAGCGTCTAGTCCGACAATAGCAGCTGAGAATATTTTAGATAGCATATTCTTTAATTCTATTAAATTAATAAACTATTGTCTATAAACAAAAAGCTCCTCACACACTGAGGGATTTTTTGTTTTCCTTTGATGGCACATATTCGCATTTCACTTATTTTTACATTTAAGGCAAAGGCGGGCTTCAGGAGAAACTTTGAGCCGGGCAATCGGGATTTCTTTCCCGCATTTTTCGCAAATTCCGTATTCCCCCTTTTTAATTTTTTCTAAAGCTAAATCAATATTTTTTAAGCGAACCTCTAAACTATATTCAATCGGTAATAGAGTGCTGTATTCTTCAACTTCATCAGCCGCTTTTTCTAAGGCGGCGCCGCCCGATTCTCCGCCATTGTATTTTGGAAAAACCGTGTCCCAATCGCCGGGAAGTTTTTTATCCTTTTTGGCAAATTTTTTCAGCTGTTCTTCAATGGCAGTTTTTTCTTTTTCTAACTCCTGTTTTATTTTTTGGAGCAAATTTTTTTTCATATTAGAGTAGAACCTATTTTTCTGGTAGTTCTTCTGCTTCTTCTACTTCTTCTACTGGTTTTTCAACCTTTTCTTCAATTTCTTCAATTGGTTTTTTTTCAACTTCTTCTGGCGGCGGAATAAACGGTTCTTCTATCGGTTTTCTTACCCAAAAAAACCAGTAAAGAAAACCGCTTAATAATATGAGAAGGAGAGCAAGAATTATTCCTCTAATTAAAATTTTTAGAGAAGGCTTCGGTCTTTCAGGAGGGGGTTTAGGAATCCAGATTTCTGCCGGAGATTCTTTAATTTCCGGAATTTCTGGAATTTCCTCTGACGGTGGCGGTACTGGCGGTAGTCCTGGTAAAGGAGTGGGTCTGGGAGGTGACGCAGTCGGTATTTCTTTCTTTCTTTCTATTTCTTCAGAAACTCTTTTTTTTTCTGGTTGAGGAGCTTCAGTTTCCCGAGCGCCAGCGAAGGGAGGAGAAGGCGGCCTACCTCCTCTGACCAAGGATATCAAATCTTCAATTTTTACCCCTCTTTCTTTTAAATTTCCCAAAAAGGTATCAACTTCTTCAATTTTTTTCTCTAATTCTTGCCCTCTTTTTTTGAATTTTTCTACCTCAAACTGAATTCCTTCCATCTCCTGGCCATCCTCTTCTCGCTTTTTTACTATTTGCCATTTCTCTTTTTCCGTTTCTTTTCTTTTTCTTTCAACTTCCCTTCTTCTTTTTTCAATCTCTCTTTTTTCTCTTAGGTCAATAGTTGACTCTTCTTTTTTCTCAAGCATTTCTATTTCTTCTTCTAAGGCTTTTTCACTTTCCAAAATTTCAGCTAAAACCTTTTCGGTTTCACTCTTTTTCTTAATTAAAGTTTCCAGCTTTACTTCAAAGGTTAATCTTTTGTCCTCATTCAACTTGAACTCTTTTTCTAAATTTATTTTTTTCTCTAATGAATTTATTGCCTCCTCTTCGTTAATAACATTTTCGTATTCTTCTCTTAATTTTTCCGCTTTTTTCTCCAGCTCCTCAATTCTTAAATCCACCTCTTTTATTTTTTCTTGAATTTTAATCATTTCTTCTTCAACTGCCCATTTTTCTTTTTCAACTTCTTCTCTTTTTTCTTCAATTTGCCACCTTTTTTCTTCTATTTCCTCTTTCTTTTGAAAAGGAGCCTTTTTTTCCTCTTCTTCAATTAGCTTTTTCTCTTTTTCTATTCTCTCTTCCTTTGTTAAAATTGGGGTTAGCCTTCCTCTTTTAATTTTTTCAATCTCAGCCAAAAACCGGGACTTTTCTTCTTCAATTGGTTTTCTTTTCTCTGAAATTAAGGCTAATTCTTTCTCCAATTGAGGTCTCTTTTCCTTTAAAATCTCTCTTTTTTCTTCTAAACGGTTTCTTCTTTCTTTTTCCTCCTCCTCCTTTCTTCTTAGTTCTTCGGCCGCCCTTTTTTGTTCTTCTTCTATCTTTTTTTTTTCTTCTTCAATTTTTCGTCTTTCCTCCTTTTCTTTTTTTCTTTTCATTTCCTCCGCTCTTCTTTCTATTTCTTCAGCTTTTCTCCTTTCCTCTTCAATTTCCCGAGTGACAGCGAAGGGGGGGAAAGGAGGTTTACCTTCTGCTGGTGGCGGTGGCGGAGCTACTTCTTTAATTGGCGGTTTTTTTTCTACTTTTTCTTCTAGTTTTACGACAGTCACTCTCTCCCTTTCTTTTGGAATCTTAATTTCCTGGAGTTTAGCAATATCTTTTTGCATTGTCCTGATTTTCTCCCTTTTTAAGTATTCGGTTTTTTTATTTTCTTTTTTCTCCATAGTCTCTAGCTTCTTTTAATGATAAATTAATTCTTCCTTGCTCATCTATTGAGATTACTTTAACCGGAACAATATCGCCAACCTTAACTATGTCTTCCACCTTTCTTACTCTAAAAGGAGCCAGTTGAGAAATATGGACCAGGCCCTCTTGACCTGGCAAAATTTCCACAAAAGCGCCAAAATCTAAAATTCTTTTGACCTTTCCCTGAAAAACCTCTCCTACCTTAACTTCCCGGGTAATATTTTTTATCCAGGCAATGGCTTTTTTAACCGCTTCTTCTTTTTCCGAAATGACGTAAGTTAGGCCATTAGGTTGAATATCAATTGCCGCCCCGGTCTCACCTATAATTTCATTAATTGTTCTTCCGCCTGGGCCAACCACCTCCCTAATTTTTTCCGGATTAATTTGAATAGTCAGAATTCGAGGAGCAAAAGGAGAAAGCTCAGTCCTCGGTTTTTCTAAGACCTTTTCCATCAAGTCTAAAATCTCCAGCCTGGCTTTTTTACCTTGATTTAAAGCATCTTTCAAAATTTTCTCAGTTATTCCCTCAATTTTAACATCCATTTGAATAGCGGTTATTCCTTTTTTAGTTCCAGCTATTTTTAAATCCATATCTCCATAATGGTCTTCTGGACCTTGAATATCAGTTAAAACTTTATAATTACCTTTTTGATCTTGCATTAAACCAACCGCAATACCTGCCCCAGGAGTTTTAATCGGCACTCCAGCATCCATTAAAGCCAGGGAAGAACTAGAAACTGAAGCCATTGAGGTCGAGCCATTAGAAGAGAGAATTTCCGAGACAACTCTAATTGTGTAAGGAAATTCCTCAAAAGAAGGAATCAGAGGCAAAAGAGCCTTTTCTACCAACATTCCATGGCCAATGTCTCTTCTGCCCGGTCCCCTCATCATCTTAATTTCTCCGGTAGAATAAGGAGGAAAATTGTAATGGTGCATAAACCTTTTTGTTTTGCCAATAACTTCTATTCCTTCCAATAATTGCTGGTCACCTGGCGCTCCTAAGGTTAAAATAGAAAGAGCTTTTGTTTGGCCTCGACAAAAGAGACCAGAGCCATGGGTTCTGGGTAATAATCCGGCTTCACAATGAATTTTTCTTAATTCATCTAATTTTCGGCCATCCGGTCTAACCTCTCGCTTTATTATATTTTCCTGAACTAGCCTCTCAATTTCTTTTTCGAAAAAATCCAGAGCGTATTTAGTTTTTCCCTTTCCTGGATATTTTCCCTCAATGAAATAAGATAATTCTTCTTTGAGATTGTTAACTTCCGCCATTCGGTCAGCTTTGTCCTTTTGGTAAAGAGCAGTTTCTAATCTTTTTCCTAAAAATTCTCTAATTTCTTTTTCTAATTCTAAATCTCTGAGAGGAGCTTCAATTAAAATTTTCTCTTTCCCTGTTTTTTTAATAATTTGATTTTGAAAGTCAATTAATTTTTTTAAATAAGGTTTGGCAAATTCAGTGGCTTTCAAAATTATTTCTTCTAGAACCTCTTCTGCTTCTGCCTCAATCATATTGATTAAAATCTCCCTATTTTTTTCAACCCCAGCTATCGTTAAATCTAAATCACTTTTCTCCCTCTGTTCATAGGTTGGATTTAAAATAAATTCATCATTTACTCTCCCGATTCTAACTGCAGCAAGTGGTCCTGACCAGGGGATGTCAGAAATTGCTAAAGCCAGAGAAGAAGCCATTAGGCCTAAAATATCAGGGTCATTTTGGCCATCCCAGGATAAAACAGTCACTACTACTTGAATTTCATTTTTGAGATTTTTTGGAAATCTTGGTCGAATGGCTCGGTCAATTAATCTGGCATTACAAATGGCCTGGTCAGGAGGTCGACTTTCTCGTCGGGTGTAGCGGGGCCCCCGAATTTTACCAGCCGCATAAAACCTTTCTTCATATTCAACGGTCAGGGGAAAAAAATCCTTTTCCAGTTCATATTTTGACATCACGCAGGTTGCCAAAACTAAGGTGTCTCCATAGCGAACCAAAACATCACCATTGGCCTGCTCGGCTAAATTCCTTATTCCAACTTCGAGATTACGACCGGCAATTTCAATTTGAAATTTTTGTTTAGTCATCTTTTCAATAAATATTTTTCTGGCCTTTCCTCCAGATCAATAAATTCATCGGCTATTTCTTTTAGTTTAGAGGAAGCTGATTTGCCAAAGGCGATTGCCTCTACTCTTTTTCCCTGATTTTTTAAATACTCAACTAATTGAAGAAAATCGCCATCTCCCGAAACCAAGACAATAGTATCAACACTGGGAGCAATCTTTATAGCATCAATGGTAATTCCCACATCCCAATCAGCTTTTTTTAATCCGCCGTAAAATTCTTGTAAATCCCTGACTCTGGTTTCAATTCCCAATTTGATTAGGGCTTCAAAAAATGGCTTTTCCTCGCCGCTTTTGGTTCTGACTACATAGGCAAAGACCCTGATTAAATTTCTTCCTGAAACTGCCAATTTTAGAATTTCCCGAAAATTAACCCGGGCCTGATATAAGTTTTTAGCCGAATGGTAGAGATTCTGAACATCTATCAAAACCCCAACCCTTTGTCCAATGTGTTTGATTATTGGAGCCATCTTACTTTTTTAAACCGATTTTTTTAATAATACTATTGTATCTCTTTTCATCCTCTTCTTTTAGATATCTCAAAAACTTTCTTCTTTTGGCCACCATTTTCAATAACCCCCTTTTGGAATGAAAATCTTTGGGATGAGTTTTCAGATGCAAAACCAACCTTTTAATTTCTTCGGTCAGTAAGGCAATTTGAACCTCGGCAGAGCCGGTATCCAGTTCATGCAGTTTATATTTTTTAATAATTTTTTCTTTTTCCTCCGGGGTTAACATATTTCAATTAAATTTTACCACATAAAACAAAAAAGGTAAACTTGCCTTTCTGGTGCCCCCACCAGGACTTTCACCCCGCACCTTTTTTGTGCCCCCACTCGGATTCGAACCGAGACTCTCGAACTTAAGAGGTTCTTGCTTTACCAATTAAGCTATGGGGGCAAAAAATATATAGTCATTTAAGGACACTTAATTTGCCACCAGGTCTTCAAATCCGTCCATTCTGCTATCCCGATTATTTGGAAAAAGAGACTGACAATTAACCAGGCACCGTAAATTATAATCAGTCCAATTACCACTGACCAAATTAAAGATTTAGCCTGAATAATCCAGTTAGGACTGCCGACCACTTCCATATGAGCCAGCATATACATAGCGCCAGCAATTACTAACATCAAAATAGCCAGAGGAGGAACAATTGTAAATAAAAGAAAATCAACAATCTTTTTAAAAAGGACAAAAAGATCACAAAATTGACAAGGGCAATCCGTGCCTCCACAAGGAACCAGGCCAGTTGGACAATTTGTTCGTGTTTGCGCCAAGACATCTAAGAAAAATAAGAAAAGTAATCCAAATGAAAAAATAATTAAGAATAAAATTGAAAATTGGAAATTGAAAATTGGAAATTTTTTCATAGTGCCCCCGGAAGGACTTGAACCCTCAAATCTCCTGGTCCGAAGCCAGGCGCCTTATCCATTAGACCACGGGGGCTCTTTTTAATTCTACCAAAACAGTTGAAAAAAAGCAAATTTTGATATAAAATGAGAAATATGCCAATACCAGAGGAAGTAAAATTTGTTATTGAAAAACTAAAAGAAAATAATTTTGAGGCCTACATCGTTGGTGGCTGTGTTCGGGATTTTCTAAGAGGAGTGGAGCCGGAAGATTGGGATGTGGCAACTAATGCCAGACCAGAAGAAATTCAAAAGATATTCCCAAAGAGTTTTTATAGTAATCAATTTTTCACTGTCACTGTCCAGACCGGCAGTGAAAATCCCAGATTAAAGGAAATCGAAATTACCACTTATCGAAAAGAAGCCAAATATACTGATAAGCGCCATCCTGATGAGGTTAAATTTGCCAAAACCATTGAAGAAGACCTGGCCCGGCGCGACTTCACGGTTAACGCTCTCGCAGTAGAAATTGCACGGGTTCAACCCGTGCAATTAAAAATTATTGACCTGTTTGGCGGGCAGGAAGATTTGGAAAATAAAATTATTCGGGCAGTGGGCAAGCCAGAAGAACGATTTTCCGAGGATTCCCTGCGTCTAATGAGAGCCGTGAGGTTTAGCATCACTTTAGGAGAAAATTGGAAAATTGAAGAAAAAACTGCTCAGGCTATTAAGAAAAATGCGGCCTGGCTCCAGGCAATTTCTAAAGAGAGAATTAGAGATGAATTGATAAAAATTATAATGTCAGAGAGGGCAGCTGAAGGGATGGAGTTTTTAAGAGAGCTTGGTTTATTAAAATATATCATTCCAGAATTAGAAGAAGGCTACCAAGTGACCCAAAACAAGCACCATATTTACGAATGTTATGAGCACTATTTGCGATCTCTGGATTACGCTGCCAAAAAAAACTTTAACCAATATGTCAGATTAGCAGCTTTGTTTCATGATATTGGAAAGCCTCGGACTAAAAGAGGAGAAGGTCCAGATGCCACTTTTTATGGACACGAAATAGTTGGCGCAAAAATGACTGCCCAAATTTTGAATCGTTTAAAGTTTCCTAAAAAAGAAATTGAAAAAATT
>Ga0100393_10004588_pt1 | contig 12634 bp, 11 predicted proteins | sample CryGeymeta201517_FD_81546 | JGI IMG/M metagenome (GOLD analysis project Ga0100393, IMG submission 81546) | Groundwater microbial communities from Crystal Geyser aquifers in Utah, USA - Crystal Geyser metaG 2015-17 | ecosystem: Environmental > Aquatic > Deep subsurface > Groundwater | place... | reverse complement strand
TTTCTGGATATTTGGTAAAACAATCAAGCCAAAGATACTTCGGGGATAAATCTAATCTATTAAAAACTTCAAGACCTTCATATTCAGAATAGCGTATAGCAATATTTGAATTACCTTTATTTAGCAATTTTACAATGACCGGAAATTGTAAATCTAAGAAGAAATAATTCAAAATGCTAAACTCTTCTAAAAGCTTAACAACTTGATCCTCAATTCCTGTTTCTTTTATATTAACAATTAGCATTTTATGCTTAAAATCACTTAAATATTTCCTAAGTGAGTCATATTGCTTTTGAACTTCACATGGATCATGAGACAGTACTATTTCACCGTTATTCCAACGCAGATCAATCTCGACTCCATATCGCTCCGGTATATTCTTTAGTTCAGAAATAGTATTAATTCGATGAATAATAAAATTAATCACGCATACCTCTTTAGTTCATAAAATCTTACAATGAATACCTTTGCGACAATAACTAAGTAGTAAGAGTAGGTTAATAAGTAGCCGTGGCTAACAATTAAAAAAGAGAAGGTGTAAAAAAGCGTACAACCTAAGAGTGCGATACCATAAATCTTTTTTTTATATAAGGACCAAACCAATAAGAACAATAGTAAGATTGCAAAAATCCACGTTCGCCCGATAAAATTATCCCCAAGGTTAAACTTATTCATCTTAAAGACTGGAAATTCGAGTGATCTCTCTTGATTAAAAAATGAGAAATCACCTTCATTTTTATAAAAATATGAAATATTTGAATCATTTAAGTATGAGTTTCCTGTATCAATCTTAAGTCCTAGGAAATAACCAAATAATATCGATTTTTGCTTTATAATTTCTAATGGATGCTTAAGAAAAAATCCATAATACTTTTGATAGATTTCCTCATACTCTTGGGCGATCACTTTCCTCTCGAGAAGATCCTCATCAAGACTTGCTCCACGGTAATATGTACTAATCAAGGAACCTTGACGCTCTCTTTCAAGAGCTTCATTATTAATATATCGAGGGAGCCAATCTAGCTCTTTAGAATATTTCGGATAAAGACCATGTAATTCGTAAAGAACCGCGTATCCTCCATACCCTGTATCTTCTTCGTCGATAAAAACACCATAACTAAGTCCGTAAAAAGTAAAAAATACAAGTAAGAATACTGATACATATTTTCTCGAAAGCTTAAGGTAGGCAAAAACAAGCAAATCAAATGCAATTAAAACTATAGAGTTTGCTCGATAGGCAGCAAGAAAGATGCTAACAATAAGATACTTTGAATATGACTTCTGTGATGCAATTAAATCTTTTAAATAAGATAATTTCAGTAGAAAAATACCAACAAAGAATAAATCCGTATAAGAGTAGGCAACCTTAATAAAGCACCCAAAACAAACGATGAATAAAAAAGTTATGTACTGCAGATACTTTCTTTCGATAATTTTTTCAACAAAGTAAAAGATGGAAAATGAACAAAAACAGACCTGTATTAATTTATAAACAAAGACACTGCCAGTTAACATATAAGTTAGCAAAAATGGTACAATACGAGCAAGAGAGTACTCGTTATCAAGATAGTTTGGAAAGTTCTTATAAATTTTCAAATAGTCAACGATGTCAAACCCACCATTACCGGGATAAAAAAGTAAAATCAACGTTGTTACTGTAACGATTGGTAAAAGTTCGCGAAACAATAACTTTCGCAAAAGAAATAGAGCAAGAATACCAATACCTATTCTTATTATAATATAGAACCGTGCCACTCCATTAGAGACTATTTCAACATTTTTATTCTTTTCGATATTGTAACTATAGCCATCAACATTAACGACGCCCTCGTAGTTGCCAAAATTTAATAATAAATAATTAGATTGATAGATATAAGAATCTAAGCTTTCGCATCTAATTTCACGATCTAATTTTTTAACACCAAAGTCATCTCGCTTTTCGACCAAGACTTTTACTTTTGAACACATTGGTGTGAGAGTCACAATAGGTGGCGTTGATAATTTACGTGAAGAAATATACTTTATAATTTCAGTGTCAATTATCGAGATAAAGAGACAGAAAAATCCGAGATAGATTACAGATATCTTCATCTGCTTCTCATTACTTTAATGAGCGAAGTTATCGGTTTATCAATTATAGAATGTGGAGCATAGCAATTCATCCAACATTTTGGACATTTATTCTTTCTAATATCTTCTAAAACCTTTTTCACTTCCTTACTATCAAGATCGCTTTTTTTAAACTTATTTGCACTTGAAATCTTAGGCAAGAACATACAAGGAACAATGTCTCCATTGGCCATGACATCGATTGTCGATTTTAATACTGAGCATGGGATAATATTTTCTTTCATTTCTCTATTAAAAAATATTTCTGATATTTTTAGATATATCAATTCGATGGTTTCGTGAAGTTTATCAACCTTATAGTTTCTTATAATAGTTTTAATACTTTCAAGCATTCGACCAGCATTCACGCTCCCACCATATGAGTAGATACCGTTTAAATGTGTAAATGTTACGGCCTTAATGTGTGCAGCATCTTGATGATATTTATTTTGTATATAATCATAGTTTAACTTGCCAACTGTTAGTCCAAAGTGAACTTTGACACCATGATTCTCAAGGAGTTTTAAAGTTTCTTGAGCAAGTTGATAATTTCCTTTTACACCTCGAATATGATCATGGGTCATTTCATCACCATCAAGACTAATTGTTACAATACTATCAAGACCGAGTTTCTTAATCTCTAAGGCTATTTCAAGAGCATCATTGGGCTTCAAGCCATTAGTCGTGAATGCAACAACTCTCATACGTGGGCAAATTTCGACGGCCTTACTTAATAGAAATATAATATCGTCTTTCTTAAGTGTCGGCTCACCACCTGTAAAAGCAATCCAAAAGAGATCCTCTCTCAACTCTGTCATCACATTGCAGATATCTTCGTTACTTACTTCTTGATATTCTGGATTGTGATTTACTTCATGCGTCCAAATTAAACAGTTTTTGCACTTAGAGTTACATAAGTTTGTTAATTGAATCATTAGCTTATAGGGAGATCTTTTAGAAATTACTTTCGGTACAAACCAAGATAAAACATGCCATCTGATTAGTTGATAATAGGTGCTAAGCTTCATAATTATTGATTCTTACCATCTCATGAAATTTCTCAAATATCTTTAGAGTTAGTTTTCTTATATAGCTTGCATGAGTATAGTATCGCCATGAAAATTTTAAATGACGATAGATATATCTCGGATTCAAATAATAACGCCGATAGAGTAAATTCTGCATTTCACTTTCTGTATACTCAGTAATTTTTGATAATTTCACTGCAGGAACTTTATAGTGATAGAAACTTTTTTCAGAATTTACAAAGTTTTCAACTTCTTTGTAATATTTGATATCGGGGTATGGTGTAAAGATTTGAACCTGGATGTAGTCAGGTGCAATCTTCTTTAGTAAATCTGCCGTCTGTCTAAAGTCCTCGATCTCTTCACCTGGAGTTGCAACCATGAATAAACCAATAGCTCCAACTCGATATTTTTCAAATAACGCAAAAGAGTTTTTAATATTTTCAAGCCATACTTTGCCACTTTTACTCTTTCCTAGTTTTTCAATAACACGTGGACTTCCTGTTTCCACACCGACTTTAACTAATTTAAGCCCTGCCCTTTTAGCAAGCTTCAATGATTCTTCGTCGATTTCATCTATTCGAGCATTGCACATCCAGGCTATATTAATATTTCTCTCAATTATTAAATTACAAATTTCTCTCAAATGAGAACGATTGCAAAAAAAAGTATCATCTTCAATAACTAAAAAGTCAGCACCTTGGCTACAAAGACTCTCTATTTCCTCGACAACACGAAGAGGAGTTCTTCTCCTAAGATTATCACCAGTCGTTTTTCGTACAATTAAAGTACAAAAATCACACTTGTGAGGGCATCCCCATGCTGTCAATAGATAGGCCCACTTCTTATAAAATCCATCACGAACAGGAAATGGAAAAGGATATATTTCTAATTCTTCTTTACTAAAATCGAGTAAAGGTAATTCTTCTGGATTCTCAACTGTATGATAGAAGCTAGACTTAAATTTCTTCCAATACTCTTCCACAAGATCGTTATAAGGTTTCTCACCTTCTATCTCGTGAATTAAGTTAGCAACCGCAACTTCAGTTTCACCATGTAAGATAAAAGTATAAGATTGCTTTACAAGATTTTCTGAAATTTTAAGAAGCTGTGTCGTCTGCTGCCCAATCGCAATTGTTTGAATACCATTTTTTTTCAACTTCATACTTAGAGAAAGAGACTCTTCAAAACAAAATGAGGTTGCTCTTATAATAACAAAAGTAGTCCCTGAATCGACAATCTTCTTAATCAATATATCTTCCAACAACGGATTAACCCACTGGTCATGATACATACAATTTTTGTCTGCGAGTAACTTCATTGAATACTTGATATCGAGGGAAGGATGTAAGTGCCTTGGTTCAGCGACCCTACGGGACGAATCTCGATCTAAACGTACGAAATATATAAGATTATCTTGTGACAACTTCATTTCTAAAACTGTATCACAAACTCAAATTCTAAACAATTTTTAACTTTCTAGCGTAATCTATGACTTAAGTATCGTTAGTAAGTGCCTGTAGCCATCTCGAAGTGGCCTAAGATGTGGGCGCCTAATAGTTGAAAAGCCCTTACAGTATGAGATTGGAACTTCATGGACACTTAATTTACTTCGATAGCATTTAATAAGAAATTCAGAAGCAAATTCCATACCGTCACTCTTTAAAATCAAATTCTTTAAAATACTTGAGCGAAATACTCGTAAACCTGAATTGATATCACTAGTTCTCACTCCATGCCTGATGAAGCAAATAAAGTTAAGCACAGGGGTTCCAAGATACTTGTGTAGTAGAGGCATTGAATCTATTTCGGCCTTTTCGTTAATACGAGTTCCAATTACCTTATCAGCATCAAGATTTTTAATTTCATTATAAAGGCTAACTAAGTCTTCTATCGTGTAACTTCCGTCACAATCAAGATATGCGATATACTTACCACCACTTTCAAAAAATCCACGTCTTAAAGCAGAGCCATAGCCGCGAAGGTCTTCGTTTATAACTTTAACGGGATGCTTCTTTGCTATTTCTAAAGAGCTATCACTTGAGCCATTATCGACCCCGATAATTTCATAAGATATATTTGATTTATCTAAAATAGCAAATGCATTCTTGAAGAATTTATCGAGCACAAGCTCTTCATTCAAAAATGGGACAACTATTGATAGTTCGACATTAGTACTCATTAACACAATCCATATTAATTCTCTTAAACTCTTTTAGCATAATATCATTATAAATATTTTTCTTCGAAATCTTTTTCTCGAAATCATCCATAAAGTAGAGAATCACCTCACCTCTATAATCACTTTCCATGAGAGATACACAAACATTACCTTCGGTCCTAAAGAAATGATCACCCATAATGCTTTTAAGCCACAAGTCCTGACACGACAACTCCTTAATATCGACCGTTAGCTTACAATTAGCTCTGTTCTTATTCAAAAGTAGGGAAAAAGGATTTCTTACAAAGCATTTCTCATTTTTTACCTCAAACCCTGTGAACAAACTGTCAAAAACTTGTGGCGGATATTTTCTTGCATCAATGATATCTTTGCACACGTACTCTGACTTATCGGCATAATCCACATTGAATACTTCATTACGATATTGTATTTCCCTGTTCATATTCTCCCTAACTTTGATATCTGGAGAGAATAGTATTTGAAAAACTGCAAAAACACCGAAGACGAGCACAGCAAGTTTACTGCTTTTGACTTCAATCTCCATTGAGAAAATCAATAATAAAAATGAAACAAAGAGAAGGCGATAAGAAAAAAATCTTATAAAGACAATTGAAAATACAAGCTCAAACAAGAAGAGAGCGAGAAAAAGATCTTTTCTTACTTTAAGTTTTAATAATTTTAGAAAACAAAGGATGATCACTGTACCTATTAAAATATAGAGCAATCGACTATCTAACTGTGAAATCGTAAAACTATTTCCAAAAATTTTCTCGCCATCAAAATTAAAGAATACTCCACGAACAAAGTCGACGAGTGAAAACAATAATCGTTCAGGCTGAAAGCTGTCAACTTGCAGTGTCTTTAATATCGTAATCCATTCACCTTGAAACTTATTAAAGCGCTCGCCCCAAAAAAAGATATTTTCAAACTTTAAATAATTTACGCTAAATAAAGCACTTATAGTTATAAGAGCAGTGAGTAGCTCCCTTGCATATTTTCTTTCTCTATAGCATTTAAATCCTAGAAAAATGATAACAAGAGGAAAAAAACCAAAACGGCAGAGGCACGTAAGAACAAGAGAAAGTCGTGCCCACCAGTATTTTTTCTTCTTATCTAAATAAAAAGATAGAAGTAGATAACTTAGTCCATAAATATATGAGATATCAATGGCCGAAATATCCTCTCGAAGAAAGTAGAGAAAGAATGGAGAAATAAGGGTAATATAACCCCCAAACGACTTACCTGTTATCTTCACTACGAGTAAGGGAATAATAAATAAGTGAATATAATAAAGAATGCTTGGACTCAAAAGGGAGAAAGAGATAAAACTCCATATGATATATTCAATAGCAGGAAGAATACCCCAACTCATAAAAATAGAATCATGATATATTGTCGAGTCAAAAATCAGCGTATTTTGAGAAGCACTAAAAATGGCCATGCGTCCATTTTCGATTGAGCGAGCTTGTAGTTCGTAGAGATCATTTACAAAGGGAAGATAATATCTCAATCCACAAAGAAATAAAGCAAAAATAAAAATTAGAATTAACTCAAAATGATATTTTTTATATATACCTTTATTCATTTTGTATATCTCATCACTTCAGAAAATATTTTTCTAATACTCGATAGGCCATACCATAAATTCATTCGAATACTGATTTCTGCACTTCCAACATCGTGACATGCCTTTTTGCATGAATCGACTTGTTTAACTCTCTCTGCAAATTTTTCAGAATTTAATATATCGAGAATTTTATTTTTCTTAATGCTCAAAGTAGAATCATAGGCATAACAAGTTCGTACAAATCCAAAAGGATCAATCGTAATAGTGGCCCTTCCTGAATAACAAGAAATCAATCGCCTTTCCTGGTTTACTTCCTTAAGATTATTCAAGTACATTTTGGAATTTGTCATAACATTGTTCTTTGTTGCTCTATTTTCAAAAACAAGTAACTTCTTCTTTAAATCTCCTAGTTCACCATCCGTAAGTGCTAAGCTAGAAAAATCTTCAGCGGACATATCCTCTTGCTGTAAATTCTTTGAAGCAATGATAAACTGCACTTTAGAGATGTTCTGAGCTAGACACCACTCCATAATCTCATCAAGATCATGATAATTTAGTTTGCTAATAACAACATTAATGCCAATGTCAATTTTCTTACTTTTTAAGTATTCAAGATTTGAAAGAACATGAGTTAAAGAATTAACACCACGAATCTTGTAATACTTATCATTTTTAAAATGATCAATAGATACATGAATAAAACTTAAGCCTGATTTTACTAACTGGTCGAGCTGCGACTTAGAAACACCGACGAGACTTGAGTTCATATGTACACTAAAGCCCTTACTACTCGCTCCATAAATAATGTCACAAATGTCTTTTCTAAGAAGTGGCTCCCCTCCTCCAATTGATATAATTTGAGTATCAATTTCTGCAAGCTGATCAAATAAACTAAAATATTCGACTAGGCTTACCTCTCCCTCATTGTCATGCTTCCATATATGGCAGGATTGACATCGAGAATTACAACTATCAATCACATCAATATTGACAATTGGGATGGCCAAGGATCGTCGTCCGCGATACTTGCTGATTTTAATTTTAAAGTAGGACTTTAAGTTTTTTTTAAAATTCATTTAGTAACTTTGCTATCGACTTAACATCTCGATTGCTTGTTCCATCATGGATTGGTAACAAGAGTATTCTATCCTCAATTTGTTTAGCGTATTGTGACTGATAAGTCCCTTCGAAATATTTGTCACAACTGTCAATAACTTCTGATCCTATTCCTGAATCATAGCCTTCCTTAAAAAGTTTTGCCTTAATTTTCTTTGCAGCAACGGCATCATCACAGAGTATAGTAGTGTTATAAAAGCTGCAAATGTCTCCCGAGTTATATTTTTGAACTCGATATTTCTTAAGATCAAGATGACTTTCAAGGAGTAGTTTCTTATCATGGTTTTCATTTTGTTTTTTCTTATATCTTTCAAAATTCTCTAAGCCAACTTCTGCCTGAAAACTTGTAAAACGACTCTTAGGCCTTACCTTGTCGTTCATACCTCGATAATACTTTTCAAAAGTTACCTGAAATTTCTCAGAAAATAGAACTGAGGCAACTGGTTTAAACAGTGGACTCATTAGGAAGAGCTCTTCTACAACTGTCATTATATATTTCTTTAAAATTGGAAATTTTAAAGCATATTGTTTACCAAGGACTTTATTTGCATAAGATATTAAATCAGGATTAGTAGTTATAATTGCACCACCACCATAGGCAGGTAAAGGCTTATTACCTTCAAAGCTTAATATTGAAATATCACCCCAAAGTCCTACTGCTTTTTTATTTGCTTGAGCAAACATGGCATGTGCACAATCCTCTAAAACTTTAATATTCTTGTCTTTAGCTAAATTCATGATTTCGGTCATTTCAACAGGAACACCAAAGAGATGAGTTACCATGATGCATTTTGTTTGTAGAGTTAAAACTTTTGAAATTGATTTCGCTGTGACATTAAATGTGTACTCGTCTACATCAGCAAGTACAACTGTGTAACCTTCCTTTTTAAGTAGTGGTATTAATTCCCCAAGAGTAAGAGCTGGAACAATAATTTCATCACCAGGAACTAGCCCAAGTGACTTTAGTGCTATCACTATTGCCTCTCGACCGCTTGCTGTTGTAATTACATTTGCTTCATTAAAATATTCGCTTATTTTTTTTTCAAAAGCTTGAACTACTAAAGTTTGTTGACCCAAGAGAAGGTATTTCATCATTTTAAAAAAATCTAAAAAAGAGTAATACATTTTCCTACGCGCTAGCATCGAGATCCCCAAGATTTTCTCTAATATGACTAAGAATCAGTTCAGGATGAATGTTCTTCATGCAAATATTATCTCGGCACAGAGAGATACACTTATTTCTTTGTGTGAAACATGGTGAACAGGCAAGCGAGCTTGTAATATTCGTATTTAGTTCGGACAAGCTTCCAAAAAAATCAGGTGACTCGGGTCCAAAAAGAGTAATCGTTCTGGTATTACAAAAAGCTGCAAAATGTGAGGGACCGCAATCGGTTGTTACAAACACCATACTTTGTGAGATTTCTACCAACAAATCAGAGAGCTGCTTTGTTTCTTTATATGAATCTTTCAATAAGTTTACTAAATTAGAGTTCCCTTCGAGCTCAGGAGCGAGGACGACAATGTCATATTCATTTCCATATTGCTTCTTACAAATGCTTATTAAGTCATTCCAACTTTCATTGGTCCATGATCGATGCCACAAAGGATCTTTAGTATTAATATAAAAGCTTATTTGTTTTCTCTTGGTATAATTAAATAAGTTAGCATATTCAGGCTTTTTTCTGGTTAATTTAAAGTATTTGTTAAACAAGTCATAGTAATGCTCATAGATATGTTTACCTTGATCATAACCAACACTAGAAAGACTTTCTTGGTCTGAAATAAGATATTTCTGATCACCATTACTCATATTCATTACTGTTTTTGATATATTTGAAAATAGGTCTAAATTAAAAACTCTTGAAAAATTTTTTTTCTGGGACCAAAAAGTAAAATAGAAAAACGAACGAATAAAACTTATTAATGTTTTGGTTTGAATATAATAGATATTTTCAGCCTTGATTTCAGGTAGAAAAATCATTGCGTCCTTATTTATATCGAGTGTTACAAAGTACAATTCACTATTAGATATCTTTGAAATTTCATTAATTAATGGAGATAGAAGTGCCAACGAACCTTTTTCATAGAGCTTTAAGAAAAGCACATTCTCGGTAACGTTATTCTTTTTGACAGTGAACAAAGATGAGAGTTTAGATATAGGAAGCCACGTCTTATCTAAAAACATAAATAACTTTGCATATTTTTCAAGATTATGTCTTCTCATAATGAAGTTTTGCTCTCTTGACTCAAACTGTCTGATACCTAATACTTAATTTATATATTATACACAAGGCAACAAAATGCACAAGATAATGCTCCTGATTACATCCACTCTTGCCTCTCTTCTCCTAGCTAATCAATTGCTTGTATCTTTTTATTTAAGAAATATCGATATCACCTATGATGTCACCACATCACAAATGATCTATGATAACGAACTCGGTTATATCACATCACCGAATGATAATTTCTCACATGGAGGGATCACATACAGTACCGATTCTTTTTCCGAGAGATCCTTTAATAATGAAAATACTGACTTTAAAAAGCCGACTATTCTTTTAGTGGGAGATAGCCATGTTTGGGGTTGGGGTAAAGATGCTCAAGACACAATTAAGTCAAAACTAGAGCTTCTCTTAAAAAAGAATGGTCATCATCTCCAAGTTAGAACTATTTCTGATATCAATTACTCATCTGTACAGACTTATCTTAAGTTCTTACGAGATTTCAGAAACTATCAATCAATTACTGCCGTCATTTGGGTTAATGGGCACAATGATTCTTACAACAATTCTCAGCTCGATGAACATCGTGTCTCAAGACCTTCGATTGCCTTTCATCATGAAGATACTCCATGCCGTTATAATACTCCTCCTAAAAGACCATTGTATTTTTCAAGAGAGAGATGGGCAAATGAATCAATGTTTAAGGATAAGTATGCTATAAGTATGAATCCAGCAAAGCTTGAAATTCTTGATTTTTTTTCGAATATAGTACGTGATATCTTTATGACAAGTGCCGATATCAAGAGATGCACTAATGAAGTCATTGATGGGGATAAAGTTCTCGTCTACTTGAATAAGTTGATGTTTGGGTTAGCTACGAAGCACAATGCAAAGTTCCTTAGCATTTTTGTTCCCAACAAATTGATTCACTCAACGAGTCAAAGTTATAATAATATATTTATTAGTGAATTAAATAGCTCAGGTATCGCAGCAACAGACATTAATACTGAGATCACAGACAAGGGAATCCCAACTATATTTTCAGCTTCTGATGATCACTTATCGGCTATTGTACATGAACTTATAGCAGAGAAAATTTTCTCTTTTTTAAAATTAGAGTAATGCTATAATAGCTATATGTTTAAATATTTAATTATTCTATTCGTAATCTCTTCAAGTGTCGTTGCAACAGTTGTTGAAATGCCAAGAATCGAAGCACTTGTGTATGCTGCTAATGCAAGACCGATTTCTCCGACGAAGAATTATGATTTTGAAATTGATTTCTTTGGTCCCTTCAGCCAAGTTTTTGTTCGGATCTCTTTAAAAGAGGGTGGTATTGAAAATTTCACTGAACGTGATGCGCTTGCAATGAAAATTGTCAGTAATATAAATTATGTTAATAAAACATATAATGTTCCAAACCTAACAGTAAAAGTGGATTATCATGATAAAGATTAAACTCCTTATTATTCTATTCTCTTTTAGTCTATTTGCTCAAGATCTAGTTAAAGTTGATGTTGACCCAGGGCGATTTATTGTCCATATTTATAATTATCACTTTGCTGATTATGGTAAGTTTCATCATACAGAGTCGACGCTATGGTTTTCCAAGCCTAATAATATAAATATCGAAATGGAAATTTATCATTATGCATGGGAAAACTACAAAAAAGAGAAGTCAATCAAGCTTAGTGAAAAGCAAGCTATCGATGAAGCTGTGATGAGAATGCATAAGGCCATCAATAAACTAGCTGCAAGACTTCAACTTCCAAAAGATGGCTATATCGTTCAACTCAACAAAAGGGCAATTAATAAGTACATTCCCCCAAAAGAATGGATAAACTTTAAGTTAGAAGATTAATATGTCTCTTTTAAAAATAAAATATATCTTGAGCTCCTACCTGATTGAAAATAGTCATTCATTTCTGCTTAGCTTTCTTAAAAGGTTTCACTATATTGAAGATGATAGCCACTGGCAAATAATGACCGCTATCAACTTAGACACTCCATTAGAGCTAAAAAAGAAATTATTTCTTCAGGCTTATGAAGAAAGGGAACATGCCACAATATTTAAGACTATTTTGACAAAAAGTTCTCAAACACCTTTTCTTTATGAATCCTCTTCAAGATCTATTTACTATAAGGGTAATGATCCCTACCGATTTAGTAGACTCTGCCAAATTGGAGAAGGAGATGCACTCACTAAGTTTATAAATATTTATAAATTCACTAAGAATTTAGATCTCAAAAAAGGGCTACATCAGATTATAAAAGATGAAGTTGAACATTCTAAAGATCATGAAAATTCTCTATTTAGAGACAAGCTCTACTGGTTTCGCTACAAGTACGCGACTCTCGGAAATAAAGTGGCCTCACAAATTTCTTTTGTCTTACTCACTTTTGTTTATTT
>Ga0100393_10004581_pt1 | contig 12648 bp, 8 predicted proteins | sample CryGeymeta201517_FD_81546 | JGI IMG/M metagenome (GOLD analysis project Ga0100393, IMG submission 81546) | Groundwater microbial communities from Crystal Geyser aquifers in Utah, USA - Crystal Geyser metaG 2015-17 | ecosystem: Environmental > Aquatic > Deep subsurface > Groundwater | place: USA... | reverse complement strand
GCTGATACACTGTCTGCCGAGGACTATCATCGTGGAGCTCCATAGCTGACCCAAAATCGCCTAGTTGTACTTTTCCTAGAGTTGTGAGCAAAATGTTGTCCGGTTTAACATCTCCGTGCAGGATGTTTCGATCGTGAAGAAATTGTAGGGCCAATGCCAATTGCTGTGCATATTGTGCAGCTACTGTGTTCCTCCACCGTTCCAATGTTATCGTATGTTGCGATTTCGTGTTGCTGTTGCTGTTGTTCAAAAAGACGTGTTGGATCAGCTGTTGGAGAGTCCCTCCCTTGACACATTCCAGGACCAGATACACGCATTCTTGATCATGAAAGGCAGCCCACAGTTTTATAATCCATGGACATTCTTCACACATCTGTAACAACCGCTGTTCGGACCACACGGAGGACATCCATTGCGGATGTTTGCGAAGATCGGTCTTGTCAAAGACTTTGATGGCGACCTCCAGTTGGGACGCCTTATGCCGAGCATGAACGACACGTCCAAACCTTCCTTCTCCAATGGTTACCCCTACCCAGTAGTCTTTCGTGGGGTTTGTATTATTGGTATCATCGCTGTTCGTATTATATTGGTCGGGCTTTGTTGCCATAATATTACATCAACAAGTAGTAGTCTGGTTGTTGTTGCGTTGTTGTGCTTTATTAAATTAGAAGACTTCGGAAATCATAAAAAAATTAGAAAAATGAACTTAGACGCACACAAAAACAAGTTGGAGTTATGAGCCATTTTCTCCGCCATCCAAAAAATCATTAAAAAATCAAAAATCTTGGAAAGAAAAACAACGACAACAACAAACTTACTGCTTCCTACCATCATTAATAAAAGCTACATTAGGCAGCCGACCTTTCTCCAAAAATCTGCCGTCTATTATAAGCAAACAAACAAACAAAAAAACAAACAAACAGAAAGAAAAATGGAGGATCCAATGGTGAGCGAAACCACGAGCGGCGCCATGATGACTTCTTGCACGCCCGTGACTATCCTCTGTTGCGTCTGTGGAGTTCCCATTGCACCCAATGCGGCCAATACGTGTGCTTCTTGCTTGGCCAGTTCGGTAGATATTACTCGTGGTATCAGTACCGAGGCAACACTGCATCAGTGTCGTGACTGCAAACGATGGCATAGAGGAGCCGGAAAGTGGATGGGCTGTGAACTCGAATCAAAAGAATTGATGAGCTTGTGCTTGTCCTTTGTCAGTGGTCTCCGCAACGGTAAATCGGGAGAAAAGGCACCCCGACTCGTCGATGCGAGCTGGATCTGGACCGAACCACATTCGATGCGACTCAAGATTCGCTTGACGGTTCAAAAAGAAGTTCAGCACGGTACCGTCTTGCAGCAGTCCTTCATGGTGGAATACATCGTTCGCAATCAGCAGTGCGTCGATTGTCAAGCGGAATTTCGACAGGGTGGATGGAAATCTCTCGTCCAAGTTCGACAGCGTGTCAGTCACAAGCGAACCTTTCTGTATCTGGAACAATTGATTCTCAAACATGGGGCGCATCGAGGGTGTTTGAGCATTGAAGCCTTTCGAGATGGTATGGACTTTTATTTTCCAGACAAGGGCAAGGCAGCTCGATTCATTTGCTTTTTGGAGAATGTGGTTCCCATCAAGGTATGTTTTTTGGTGTATTCCACTAGTAGTAGTAGTAGTAGCTGCTGCTGCTGATAATGATGAACTGTGTTGCTTGCTTGCAATCTTGCAATAGCACGTGTTTGCATTGCCACGTGCACTCTCGCATCTCACTCATCGTCTACCACTTTTTTTAACAGACCAAAATGTCAAAAAAGCTTATTGGAACCGATGACAAGTCTAATGTCTCCAACTACAAATATACCAGTTACGTTGAGATTTGTCCTCTCTGTAAGGATGATTTGCTGTACCTTCCTGCCAAGACGGCGCGCAACATGGGAAACATTGCACGTTTGGTCTTGGTCAAGAATGTATCCAATTTGATACACTTTTTGGATCCGTTGACCGGTCAAACAGCTTCCATGACATCCGAAGCCTACTGGCGAGAACCGCTTCGTCCCATTATCACTGCTGCGCGTTCTAGAATGACTCGATACGTCGTATTGAGCAAAGAACCAGTGATTTTGCGAAAAAATGTCTCCAAGAGGTCCACCTCCAAAAAACAAAAGAGCCGACTGGCAGAGTTGACATTGGCCAAGGAAGATGATTTGGGTGTCAATGATGCTCAGTGCATAGAGCGTTCACATGCTGGATACCTCATGAAAGCAGGAGATGTGTGTGCCGGATACGATTTAAACCAAGCACAATTCATCAATGAAGATGCAGAAGATTTGAGAGAACAAAGAAAACTCCCGGAGGTGATTGTGCTTCGTAAATTGTACGGAGGGGTAGCCACGGGAGATGTCAATGCCAGTAAGATGCGAATGTGGCGACTGAAACGTCTGGATGTAGATGTTACAGAAGAAGCGCTGTCACTGAAGGCCCGCAATGCCAAGAATCTGGAAGAAGCTGACAACATGGATGAAGAGGATTTCATGCAGGAAGTTGAAGCAGATCGAGAGATGCGTCAAAATATGAATTTGTACAAGCGTGATACTGCCAAGCCCCAATCAGCAGGTCCCAGCAATGACGATGACGATGAAGATGATGATGATGATCAAAAGATTCGCTTGGAAGAGCTGCTGGATGCTCTTGCTTTAGATGCTGGACCAGATGAAGATTTGGAAAATGGTGGTGTTGCTGATGGAGAAGGAATGGTTCACTATGAGGAAGGAGAAAAGGCTGCCAAGGATGGCATCAAATATGTTGGTCGTGAGGCTGCCCGGGAGGTCAAGAACAAAGAAGTTGCTGTTCCTGTGGCTGGTGGTGCCCTGGGGGATGAGCTGAAGTTTGATGATCCTGATTTGTAATTTTATGATACCATAAATATAGAAAAGCAATCCAAAATTAATCCCACTGTAGGCCTCACTAAAAAAACAAAAGAATTGTGTACTCAGTAGAGTAGAAAGAGAAACAGAACTGGTTATGCAGGCTGAGAGGAAAGGTTGCATCCATGATTCTGGTGAAAAATTCCAAAAATGACAAAAGAAGAACAATCAGGATTCTGGCATAAATCCCTGCTGTAGTCCTCTGCATAATATCAAGTAAGATGTATTGTTTTATGGGACAAAAAGAAGAACAACTTGGATTCCAACGTGGTCCCCCACCGGAGTACTAACAAGTCCAGATCATGCTTAACTTCGCTCAGCAGACGGGAAGCGGTGCTGTCATGATTGTATGGTCCTTCCTGTCAACCTTGTTGTAATTGTTTTATACAATATTTCAAAATGATTGAGGTGAAACAACCACAAATCAACTCTGTTGCTATTAGCAATTGTAGCAAGAAGTAGCTATCTCTTTAGATAATCACATCTTTGTCGTACTACATTGAATGAGTGTTGAAATGAATGGTTTGAAGAGAAAGTTGAGCCTTCAACGCCAATTTTGCCTTTTTAGGACCTAGACGCACACAACTTCACTTGAGCCTTCCGTGAAAAATATATTCGTTCTAAAATAAATAAATGTTTCTTTGGATTCTTTTCGTCAAAAAAATAAATCTTAAATGAAATCATAAAATACTACGGTACTCCGGAGTACTCCTCGTGTATTATTTTCAGGGCCCAGAGTACGCAGAAGAACAAACCATGAGGAATAAATGCAGTATCTTTACAATTCTATTGGTAGTCGTCGGTATAGTCAGTCAATACCGTTCAGCCTACGCCTTCGTGGCGACTCCATTACTAGTACCGTTTCCAACCTCAAAATCTCTGTACACGGCGAAAGTTGTTAAAAAAATCAATGATGTCGTCTTATCGGCACGAACATCCACTACTGCTCTTTCGGTTGCAGCTATACACGCACGTAAGGTTCAGATAGCACACAGTTCCAACAATGCCGTTCGTGGCAAGCTCCTGTTGATTGTCAGCAAATTTCTGGTATCACCCGGAGTCTACTACCAAGTCCTGCAACGTATATTGGCGCAAACATTTTGGCCCGAAGTAGCATTGATTGCAACCATGGTCAATGCCATACCCATTTTCCAGTGGTTCTTTTTACGACAATGGTGGTTCCAAGACAAGAGTCCAGTTATTGTCATCGACAAGGAAGAAGCAAGCAGTGACGACGCTGACAATCAGGAACGGGAGGAATATAAAAAAGCATGCCTGCAAGCCTTTCCGGATAGCAACACCTACAAGTTTGCGCTTGTTATACAACGAGTGGGACTTTTGCAAATGATCATGTATTTATCAGATGTCTTTTTGGTATTTTTAAAACTCATGGACTTTAAATTTGTGGTCAAATATCAAGCCCAACAAGCAGCAGCATCCATTGTTTTCAGTTCCTGGATGGCCTACAATCTTTCTCGTTTGAAACACTACTATTTAAAGCGCGGGAGCTTTCTCTCCTTAAAGAACCTGCGCGAAATGAAAAAGGAGGAAGAGGAACGTATCGAACAGGAGCAGCAGATTATCATTGGTGATGATGTAGCCAATTCGGCTGGTACGCCTGCTGCTACCGACGACGCCAAGCTTGCCAACAAAAACGAAGCTCAAATGATGGGCCTCTACAATCGATTTGCAAATCGTGTTTTGGATGTGATTATTTATGGTTGTGCCGCGATAAGTGTAGTGGATTTATTGGGCGTGCACATTGGATTTGCTTTGAAATCTGTCTTTGGTTTGGGTTCCTTTGGTACCTTGGTGTTATCGTTGGCGTCCAAGGATGTCGCCGCCGAATTTGTAGGTGGCCTTATGATTCAATCGTCGAGTTTCTTTTACGAAGGCGAGTCTGTGGTCTTGCAGGATGGTACCTCGGGAAAAGTTTTGAAGATTGGTTGGTTGCACACGTACATTCAGAAGGCAGACGATTTTTTAGTAAGGGTTCCAAACAGTCAGATTTCGCATCAACGCATTGCTCGAGAGAAACGCAAACCACAACATAATCAACGAAAATTCAAAAATAAGTATATGTACAAGAGCAAATGATAATAATTGGAGACTTGAGCAAGAGCAATTGTGCTGTTTCTGTCTGGCGAGCGCATTACATCAAAATGAAAAAATTATATATTATGTGAACACGAAAGATGATTAGTAAAAAAGCTACTCAAAATAATCTTCTACGACGTCGTTCAACTTTTCTTTTTTCTCAGTAAAATCCAAAACTGTGCTAAGGAACGCAATAGTAACCTATGAATAGCAGCATGTAGATCGGTCGCTTCGCAACAATGGAGTGAATCGGAAGTTTCGAATTGGACAGAGCACATGAGCGTCGCGAAAGCAATATCTGAGACACGAACAATGACCTCGAACGAAGTAACACCTACTACTAGACCCTACTACTGTAACTAACCAAACAACTGCTGGTAAACACCTGAATCAAATCCTTCAAACTTACTACTTTTCCAAGACAACAAACAATAAAGATAAGAGTCCCTTTATATATAACAACAAGTAACGATACACAACAATGAGTCACAAAAAGAACTCAACTTCCAACCGTGATGCTTTGTTTGGATCGGCTGGAGGAAACAGCGGTCCGAAACACAAGAAGAATGCGGCAGCCAATCGTGATGCCCTCTTTGGTGGGGCCTCGGGCGGCGATAAGAAAAAATCATCCAGACCTGCTACCGCTACCGCTGCCACTGCTGGTGGTGCCCAGCCCCCAGCAGCTGTGGGTGCTACAGCTGTCAAATCTTCGAAAGGGTACTCGTACGGTGGACTGAAAGAGAAACGCGACAAGAACAAAAAGAGGGCCGCCATGTTGTCTCCCGAAGCCAAAGCGGCCAAATTAAAGGAAGCCGAAGACTACAAAAAGAAAGCCAAGGACTGCATGAAATCTAGTTTGTTCAAACGTCCGGATCCCGTCATGGCTAGTACCTTTTACAAGCGTGCGGCTGATGCATTCCAGGCGGCGGGAGAAGAACGACAAGAGCGATTGTATCGTGTATCCAGTGCCGATTGTCAAATGAAGGTCGGTGCCTTTGCCTCGGCGGCCGCCGAATACACGAGAGCTGCGGAGCTATTGATGCTCTCGGACGAAGCAGACGATACACTGGAACAGAAACGTCGCGATGGATCCTTCTACCATAAACAGGCAGCGGAAGCTTGGCGACAAATGAACGAGCCCGCCAAGGCGGCGGCGAGCATGGTGCAATCAGCTCTGGCTTTTTTGTACAAGGACAACAGCGAAGTATTGTCCAAGGACACCCTGGCGGGCTTAGAAGAAGCCATTGAATCTTTTGTACCAGATCCACTCAATCACTACTGTCGCTATCGGCAGACGGGTGTCAGTGCCTTTATTGATCCGGATTCCGATGAGACCGCGACCAATCCTTCCAAGGAAACCTTGGAAATGGCCAAGAATCAGATTGTTTCGCGGGCTTATTCGCACGAACCCATTTGGGAAGTGATTTATCTCTTGGTAGGATACGGCGAGTACGCCAGTGCCTTGTATGCCGCGGGGGCATCCTCTACATTGCTATCACGAGATGGTATCTCCACATTGACGTTGGGTCGCTCCTTTTGTATGGAAACTATTTTGACCTTGGCCATGGGAGATCCTGTGGCTGCCGAACAAAACTTTATTTCCATTCATTGCCAAAAATCCTCCTATCTGAATTCCAGAGAGTGTAAAATGTCGGAAGAATTGTACCGAGCCGTCAAGATGAGAGATATTGAAAAGCTGGACGAAGTTCGTTCTCCCCAAGGCGAAAACCGAGCGTGCCTGGCAAATTTACATCCGACAATGCGAGAACTTGTAGGACATTTGAGGGTTAGTGGAGTTGCTCGCCGCAATGCACCACCGGAAGTAGCGCAGCCCAAGTCAAAGGAGGAAATTGCCGAAATGGACAAAAAATTACCGTCTTTGAAAGAACTAGAAAAGAAAAAGACAGGATACGAAGCCGAAGCAGCCGAAGGATCCAACCTCAATCCTGCCGATTTGAATGCTGAATTGGACGCTCTGGACTTTGGCGATGACGATGATGAGGATAATGATTTATCGGACGATGATTTTGATCTACGTTAGTGATCGGCACCCCCTTAATCTATTGCTTTTATACTATCGGTAAAAGATACAGTCTCGCACTTTTTATGTTTTTTCTTATTTTTAGTCTACGCTGGCTTTAAAAGTTCTACTCGTAGCATTTTTTCCGACGTATAATTATATATCCTAAGTGTACACAAGCAAGTATCGTAAATAAACAACCACAATCCAGGAGGTCCAACCAAGTATGCCTGGAAGTCACGATTCGTCGGCGTCGGGGATACTATAACCGGATGGATTCCTGCTTCATTCATATAATATCAATAACACACAACACAATCTCAATGATACGAGACAGTAGCCAATTCTTCGTTCTTCCTGTGATTTTCGTCATTTTGAGCTTTGAGTGCTCTCAATTTTTCCATGACCGCGGAGCCTGTGTTTCGACGCGAACATGTAAAGAGATTGGATTCACTGGCATGCATCATGGCCTCATGATCCGAACTGCTGTTCATCGTCAAACTTTCGGCTTTGCTGTAAACATTGCGCATGCTCTGACTTCCTTTGGCACTTGTCTGCAACCAGGACCTACGGAGCTTGGTCTTTCGCGGAGGAGGAAAATAAGAAAGCGCCGCAGCTTCTCCTACTCCTCCAAGCCAAGATGTGGGTCGTTCTGCCAAGTAAGCCGCGTCGGTTCGCTGCATGACAATCTGCTCACTATTGGGGGTAAATTTTACATGATTCTCTTCCTTTTTTGCTTCATTCTGTTCCTTTTCCGATTCGCCTTCCCTTCGAGACGCTGCCTTCTTTTTGAGCGACGATTCGTGTCCCGTTTTGTGCACCGCCAGCTTCTCATTCTTTTCGTGCTCTTCTTGATTCTTTTTGCTCAAGGCATTTAATTTTTCTGCGACCAAATTACCGGAACGGCGTTGCGAGGGAAGGACCGACATGGAGGGCATACTTTTATTCATCTCCAGAAATTCCTTCTTCTTTTGGGCCAGAGAGCCTTTGGTCACATCTCGAAGAGATTCGTCTCGACTCATAGTGGAGGTCACGTCTCTCATACTTTGACTGACTTTATCATTTTGAAGCCAAGAGGACCTCAATTTGGTCTTGGGACTTCTTAGATAGGAGAGCTCAGCACTTTCACCTTCTCCTCCCAGCCAGCCGGACGGACGCTCAGCCATGCTACCAATATCTGCACGCTGCAATCGGATCTTTTCCGCTGTCCTTGGCGACAACACAGTATCTTTCTTTGCTGATTCGGACTCTTTATTCTTGGTGGTAATATTGGTAGTTGTTGCAGCGCTTTCAGTACTGGAGGTTGATTTTTTCTTGACTTCCAGGCTTTGGTTACTGGCGTGGTTCTCTTCATTTTTCTGGCTTAACTCGGAAAGCGTTTTCATCACACCTGGACTTGTCTTGCGGCGCTGAGCTACCACGGGTTTAGCGGTTTCTTTCTCGCCATCATCATTACCATCATTACCATCATCATCATCTGTTTTGAGCCAGCTCCTCCGAAGTTTTGTCTTGGGGCTTTGAAGATAAGACATTTGCACGCTCTCACCTTCTCCTCCCATCCAATCCGATGGTCGTTCTGTCATCGGACTCATAATATCAGTTCGTTGCATGACAACCTTTTCCTTGGAGGCGGGTGAAGGACTGTGAAAGGCTTCCATATTGCGTTCCGTGGAAGAATCAACCGACTTGGTGGTATCCGTAGAAGCAACAGAAGCATCATCATCCTTGGTAGAGCGAGGAGCGACAACATGCGATTCGTTCTTGGAATGAACTTGTTCGTTTTGTTTTCTCAACGTGGTCAGCTTGTCCATGACAAGGGAGTTGCCAGGAACATCCAAAGGATTGAGATCCATTTCGTTGTCGTCGTCTGCGCTTTTAGTAGAATCAGAGCCACCAATCCAGCTAGAGCGCATCTTACGACGAGGACTGGTCAAATAGCTTGACTGCGACTCTCCCAACATGGAATCTGGACGAGTATTCCAGTTGGCAGGAAGCTTGGATAATTCGGCGTCCATCTTGTATTGATGTTTCTTAGAGTAATTGGCTCTTTTATTTTTATTAATTTTTTTTGTAACTGGCGAAAATATTAGCGGTGGTTTAGGAAGTGAATGAAACGCTAGCTACTGGTAGATTAGCTCGAGAGAGAAAAGAAGGCGCGGCAATTAACTGTAAACCAGATTGAGATAGATTTACGACGGCGAACTTGTGAGGGCTTAAGTTTGATTAGACCAACAGGATATGTTGTCGCGGGTAGTTTCTTAGGTTCTCAAAATTTGAGGAGACGACAGGAGTGTCTCTCTAAAGGAGAGATGCTAGTGATTACAACAGCTGCGTTAAAAATACTGGTAGTTGCTGTACTGTATGTCTATTATTTGAGAGTCAGTGTTAAACACTGGTTCATGATTATAGAGTACTAGTAGTAGTAGTCGTGGTACCTGGTAATGATGTCTACTACTATTGCCATTACAGCAGTACATCGTGGTACCGGTACCCTGGTACCAGGTACGTACAGCCTGGTATTTGTACAGTAATTACAGTAAACTACTCCAAGAACAAGAAAAGAAGTACTAGTAGCTACTACTAGCTAGTACTGTACTAGTTAGCTAATACAGTAGCATGGTAGTACTAGTACTACTAACACCCACCAATCGAGAATGTTACAGTACTACCAGGTACTGGTACCAGGTAGTACTCGTACCTGGTACTACCATACCAGGTACCAGGTAGTACCAGGTACCAGTACCAGGTAACTGGTACCAGTAGCACATAATTGGTCAAAAATGAATACTAGTACTGGATCATGATTTAACCATTACTCTCCTTGTAATAATGACAGCAGTACCGTATTTGACGGAACGTGCTGTGCAGCTCTTTTGTGTCTCGTTGTTTAATTACGGCTCCCATACACTATTCAACAGTACATTACTGCATACCTTCGCAGACTAGCAGACTAAAATACTGGCTACTAGCAATTGTACTAGCCTCGCAAGTATGTTCACACAGCAATGCTTCCCACAAGGCAAAAGTTCCGCGTGGAAAAGGCAACAGGAAAGGTCTTGATGGAGACATTCATGGGTATGCAAGCATGCCTCTCCACTGCAGCCACCCGTAGACCACAGTAGCTATGTATGGCGCAGTTGGCCAGGTTGAGGTCTAGCTGAGTTTCAGCAAGATTTTTAATTCTTTCAAAGGGTTCTGGGTCAATGTCCATCCACTCTCTCGCCAGAACCCCTTGTCTTGAAATAGGAACAGTCAATTGCGGGTTGGAAAGGAAGCAGCACGGACAAATGACAAAGGCTGCTTGCTGATGGACCGCATGGCCAAGTGCTACATCTGTCAGCGTCCCACAAGCATGAAGTGCTACGACGACGTCAAACTTGCCGCCATAGTCACTCAGGTCGACATTGCTCGCATCTGCAACCTCGTACCGGACAATATGGGATAAATTGCGCCGCTTTGCACGTCGTCTACCATTGTGAACTGCCCCCTCGGCTACATCCAGCACTAGAATTTCCACGTGATAACCACAATCTTCAAGACGTCTTGCCAAATGGTTGGCGAGAAAACCTTTGCCACCTCCAACATCCAGAATGCGGAACGGTTTCGCAGCGCTGTCTGTAACGCGATCTGGATAGGAATTGGACAACACTTCTTTGATTTGATTTGTCATCCAATCAAGTTGAGGTTCCTTTTTGCGCTTCCAACGACTTCCTGGTGTAGAAACAAAGTCACCTTTTTTGACTTTAGATTCGACAGCATCTACAACAGTCAAGGGATATCGTGTTCGGAGAAACTCAAGATCTTGTAGAGTCTTGTGTGCCACGGGATCGGCATGGAAACCATCCATGGCTTGTTGCTGCAGTCGTCTTGCAATCTCGGAACCCTCCCACTGTCGTTTCGTGAGATCTTCTAAGGACACAATGCGGTTCATTTCTTGGTGGGATAATTTCAAAGATTCGGCGGCTTCCTGCAAGTCAAACTGTCCTGCAACAACTTGTTCCACAATAAATTGAACATAAGTCGGGCGCCAGCTGGAGGTCAGCAGTTTCATTTGGTGAATCCAAAAAATTGGTAGTCGCTGCTCATCATTGCCATTGTTTTGATTTGTTGATGGTATCACAATTTTGCCCGTTAGGCAAACACGGCATCCAGGAGTCGAAACATGGCCATAGAGGTCCGTAGAATTGGAAATATGAAAAGAATCTGGATGCAAGACGCATTTGATTCGTTCTTTGGAAAATGAGCTGGGTTCTGTCACTGGCGTTTTTTCGACGTAGTCACTGGATGCCCCAACTGGAACCATTTCGTCCACAACTTCGAGTACAGAAATAGAGTTTTGGAATCGTCTTCGATTTTGTACCCATCCTGTAACCACGTGGATATTTCTGACAGCTCCATCGTTGTTCATCCTATCAAAGTCAATCAGAGCCCCTTGCACAGACATCGTTGGACCAACAGCTTCCTCTTTTTTCATAACTGTTGATAGTCTTTGAATGGGAGCTACCATTATTTCGGAAGATGCCATGGGCAAAGAATGAGTCCATTTGTGGTCATCGGAAAGAATTGGATATTCTTCATCATTGTCGTGTTCTTCCTGCAGATTCCCTAAAATGGTATTGGTCAGACAATTAAACATTTTAGGATGTCCCGGTTTCATTGTCGTTTTGGCATGATCAATAGCTTGCAAGAGCTCATGTTCCGTCATATTTGTAGCCTGTGCCAGTTCTTGTGCTCTCAATACACCTTCGGAAACCAGTCGCAACAGTTTCCGAACTTGTTGTGGATTGCGCGGCAATGCTAGGATTCGAATGTCGCGAATCAAAATGAGAGCCTCTCCTGGATTTCTTGTCGGTTTCACCGGTCCCGAGACACAAATTCGAATGCCCGGGACCAAACTTTTCATACATGCATCAAATCGATCTGCATCTTCAAATTCTTGTCGTTTCAGCATGGCCTGAACTGGTACTGTAACTCCTCTTTTCGAAAGGTCCAAAAAGCAGAAGGATGGACCAAACTGGCGCACAGATGCGAGGTATCCTTCAAGCTGTACAAGTTCCTTATCTTCACATTCCAATCGTCGCTGAAGCTCAGGAACAGCTTTATCGTTGAGATCTAAATTATGCACGCTCTGCGACTCAGCTGATGAAAGTAAGAATGAGAATGGACATTCTAGTCGCCGTGTGAAGAGTGAGCGACGATGAGGTCCTGGAATATATTGCCATGCATCAGCTATATTCCCTACTGCAATTACAAGATAAAGCAGTTGTTGTTGATATCGCATCTTTCTTTTTATGTTTTCAGTGATACATAGCCATCCATCATCCATCACATTTAAAGGAAAAGTGGAAAGTGCTGGCCAAGCAAAAAAAGAAGAAAAAAAATAATGTGAACATGTCAATCACGAACTCGAATCCTGTGTTGTCACCAATCGAGGGATATCCCTACCCCGGGATTTCCAAAACTGCCCCGGGATGGGGAAAAACACAATCCCTGGGTTGTTTTTTGAAGTAGCATTTGTTGGGCTTAAGTAATATGAACCGTTATTTTTAACAGCATGTGATCTAATTACTATCTCAGTGCGATTTTATTAAATAATGAATTAAATTAAAGTGGTT
>Ga0100393_10004578_pt1 | contig 12654 bp, 14 predicted proteins | sample CryGeymeta201517_FD_81546 | JGI IMG/M metagenome (GOLD analysis project Ga0100393, IMG submission 81546) | Groundwater microbial communities from Crystal Geyser aquifers in Utah, USA - Crystal Geyser metaG 2015-17 | ecosystem: Environmental > Aquatic > Deep subsurface > Groundwater | place... | reverse complement strand
GCCTCTCGATATCAAGCCCCTACATGTAAATCAGGGCTGTCCAGAAAATTCGAGTTGTTCAAAAGAACAGGCCGCGCGCTATAAGCAATTTGAGTCAGTCGTCAAGATGAAGAAAGTTGAAGGTCTTAAAAATGTTCTTGGAAATATTGGAGCACCGATAACGGGTTGGAGTCTTACTGATACTCCGGATAATTCATCAACGATCTTTGACTCTGAATGTCCAAGACATCGAGTTGCTGATCACAGGGTTTATGTTTCGGAAATTTTTCTAAGCAAAGCCAAGATTCCTAGTAGCTATATACCAAATTACATTTATACATTTTCTTCAACAAATCAAAAGCCGATCAAGATCATGGCGCCCTACCGAACGCTTCCTCAGGTATTTATTGGTGATACAGCTGTGATAATGATGGATACTGATGGGGTTTATTACAATTACCTAATTAATAGAGATGATAGTAAAATTTCAATTGATTTTAAGAAGTATCCTTATTTTGAAATTCTTGATAGCGAGTGTTCATCTGAACTTTCAAAATTATTTAAAGAAGATAATTCTCATGGGATTTATGAGTACTATATCTGCAAGAAAGTTTGGAATGAAAAAACTAAGAAGTACCAAGATATTCTCTATGGTCGGGGTTGTTAGTTGGAGCTCACGGCCTGTGTCTACAATCTCGAAAATTTCTTCCTCGATGAAGAAAGCTTTATAAATACAGATAAAACTCCTTTAAAAAATGAAAAGAAACTCAAGGAGATGGCGAAGACTTTTGCCGATATCGATGCCGATATTTATGCACTAAGCGAAGTTGGTGGTCTGAGGTCTCTTGAGATATTTAATGAAACTTACTTGCACTCAAGCTACATTCCACTCGTGATTAAAGGTAATTCTGATCGAGGGATCGAGCTTGGTTTCTATATTCGAAAGTCCCTTGGTCTGACGTATGAAGTAAAGACTAATACTAAGGCCGTTATAAACTTTAAGTTCGAAGAGACGGAAAGAAACTCATATGGACTAAGTCGAGACTTACAAGAGCTTTATCTCTACAAAGACAGATCATTAATTTTCATTATTTTTAATGTGCATCTCAAGTCGCAAAGAGATATGACTGGTCGAGACTTTAGAGGTGAAAAAAGAAGAAAGGCCGAATTCACTTACTGCCTCGAAAGATATCATACAGTAAAGAATGAAAATCCAACAACTCCCCTTTTCTTTGTTGGTGACTTCAATGGTAATGCTTCCCGCTTTCAAACAGATCCTGAATTTATCAGAGGGATTCACACCTATGATATTGTGGATGTGCTCGACTATCGAGATATCCCTAGGGAACAACGAGCAACATTCTATCTTTTTAAAGGAAGTGAAAGAATTCCAGTTCAGCTAGACTATGCCTTTACCACTAAGGAGACACTTGCCCAGATTCTTGATGCAACTGTTTATCGCTACAAGAATGAACTTCAAAATCCTAAGTTTCTTCCTCGTTCTCGATTTGATATTTGGGATAATCCTTCAGATCACTATCCACTTGTTTTTACGTTTCAGCTCCTTAAATAACGCTTCGCATTTGACCAAATTTGACACGATTGGTAAAACTCCCTAGCAACAACAAAAACTAAATAAGATATGGGGTATTCATGAAATTCACCACACTATTTTTTCTATGTGCACTTAGTGTTAGTGCTGAAACAGTTATAACAGTTATTGATAATCAAATTGATCTTACTCACTCAAGAATTTCTGGAAATATCTTTTCTAATCAGGCCGAAGTTATCAATGGAATTGATGATGATGGAAATGGTTATATCGATGATATCAACGGATGGAATTTTATCGCTAATTCAAATGAAGTCTTTGATTATAGTGACTATGGTAGTTTTCCTGCCGAAATTTATGAGTATTATAATCTAAGAGCAAAGAAATCTCTTGAGACAATCTCTGATGAAGAATTACTGAGATATAAAGAGCTGGCCAAAGACAAAGACTTTATGAAGAGAAAGTCTGAGTACACGAAGTATGCACACGGAACTCATGTAGGATGCATTGCACTTGGGATCACGAATAAAGATACGAATAAGAATATCAAGCTACTACCTATTAGATATCTTGGGGATGCCACTCAAGGAGCCTTCCTAAAGCCTGAATTTAAAGTACTGGGTGATGATTCAAGCGATAGCGAGAAGATTGCAGGTTTGAAGCAATACTTCGAAAAGTATGCTGTGTGGATGGTTGGGAAATTTGATATTGCAACTTCTTACGCAACGAGGTTCTCTAAAGTTATTAATATTTCTTGGGGACAAAGCTACGCGAGTACCTACGAAGAAGTTGAATCAGCGTGGAAGAAGCAATTCACAAGTCCACTAAATGAAGAGATTGCGGCAGAAATTACGGCAAGCTTCATGTCTTCAATTCTCTCTAATGGTAAAACGATTGTTAAGCGACATGAGGATACTCTCTTTATTTTCTCTGCAGGAAACAAGAAGATGAATAATGACGAAGTACCTCATTATCCATCGAGCATAAAACAACCAAATGTTATTAGCGTTGGTTCATTCTATCTTAACGACAAGGCTTACTTCACAAATTATGGAAAGAAGTCGGTGTCTGTCTTCGCTCAAGGAATGGCAATCAATAGCTGCGTTCCAGAAAATCTCTACTTACCAATAAACGGGACAAGCCAATCAGCACCACAAGTAGCGTCCCTGGCCGCCAATATTTTAGAGAGTGCAAATGAGTTTAAAGTCGCTATTTCGACTATCGAAGTAAGAAGAGTGATCCTAGAGACTAGTGATAAGCATGAATCTCTAAGAGAGATAAGTGAGAGCTCTGGAGTGATCAATGAGAAGAGGGCCATTAGAGCAATCGAACTAATGACATCTCTTTCAATACCAGAGGCAATCGCTCAGTCATTTATCGATATTCCTACAATTTAAGACCAATAATTTTTCTTAGTTTTATAGGTTTTTCTCCGATAGGTAGTAAGAGGCAACTCTAACTTATCGGAGTTTATTATGAGAACAAATCTATCTTTAATTACTATTTTAACTCTTCTATCTAGCTGTGGAAGTTATTATAAGAAGCCAGAATCTATTGAGGCTAAAATGGCACGCTATACATCTAAAGATGAAAGTGTAAATAATGTTCCAGACTATATGGTGAGTTCTTATAAGTACAAAGGCTCAAGATATCCAGCGAGTGCAGACAGAGAAGAAGTTAATGAAAGTAATAAGAGTGTTTACTTTCTTTCGCTCTATGAACAGTACCAAAGCATGGCCGAACTATATCCAACCAATAAGAAAGTCATTAAGTATTGTCCAACATTTCACCAAGAAATATTGAAGAAATCGCCTCGTGTATCGGTATACAAACTTAAGAACGAAATTGATTTTTCAAAATCGAGTATTGTCTCAAGCCTTGACTTCGATGGACAAGAAGCTTCAAAGAAAAACTTATCTCAAGCAATGTCAATTTATATGGATCAAACTTATGCGGAGTTAACACAACTTTGTGAATCAGGAGTGAGTAGTAATTACTATATTTACGAAAACTTTATTACCCTCGCTCAAAAAAATGGTGTCCTTGGAAAGAACCAAGACTCATTAAATGCACTATTTAAAACGACAGTGTTCTTTAATGATGCTTTGATTTCTTCAATTTCTGACAAAGAAAAAATAAGAACGAGAGGAAGATCAATTGCTTCGACAAAGAAGCTTGAAGTTGATTATACCCAAGAAGCTATTAGAAGACTAAGAGCAACTTGGGCGCAAGAATCACTTAAATAGGTAGAGACGATTACGGGATGACATCATCGCAAGATGGTCATCCTCTACACTTACAATTCCAAAAACTGCTGAGTGCACAGATCCAAGATCATATTTAGAAATCGTATTAAAGCTTTGATCAAGATAGATTAGTTCCTTACCAACAGTAGTAATCACATAACCATTTTTCCAAGAGCTCATCGAACTGATTGAAAGGCTTGATACTTTAATCTCTCTTTCAACATTAAAGCTTGAATCAACAACAACCAATTTTCCATCAATCGTTCCAAACACTACTGAATTGCCAAGGAAGTACGCATCTCTATTAGTAGTAAAAGGAAGTCTCTTGTGAAGAGCCCCACTTTGAGGGTCAATAACTTCAGCTTGTCCATTGATTGAACTAACAATTAACTTACCTCTAAAGTATGTTGGAGACATATCAACATCAACAAACTTGTCGGCCGTCGACATTTTCTTTTCCCAAACAACTTGTCCCTCTTCAAGAGAGAAAGCAAGTAAGAAACCATCTGCAAAACCAACATAAACTCTATTTTCAACAATAAGAGGATTAGAAGTTCTTTGCAGCGTCGAGAAAAATGGAATTGATCTCTTGTAAGACCAAAGAACTTTTCCTGTTAAGGCATCGATTGAGAAAATCTTATGATTTCTTGTATGAATAAAGAGACGCCCTTTTTTCACAGTCAGTGTTGAATCAACAGATGAACCGAGATCAAATTGATACTTAAACTCACCAGAAACAATATCTTTTGCATAGACTCGGCCACTAACATCACCGTAGATTAAAAGATTTTCATAAACGATTGGAGCACTTTGAAAACCATCTTTAATTGGCTCACTCCATAGAAGTCGACCATTCTCAAGATTATAGGCCTCCATCGCCCCATTATTATTTCCTGCATACACAATACCGTCATGAATGAGTGGACTACCAAGAGAGATTGGTAAGTTTCCAGTTTCATAGACAGGATCAAGATTCTTTATCCAAGATGGGCTAAAGACTTCTTTTGTTTCTTTAACTCCTTCAGGCTTGTAGTTCATAAGCTTCGCACAAGACGATGCAAGAACAAGAGAAAGAAATAGAAACGAAATTTTCATTTTATACATTTTTTACCAACGTTATTTTAAAGTTTGTAGATAATAGTCTGCTAGAGATTTAAATACACTTTCAGTGTTTAGAGTTTTAACAAATTCGAAACTCTTCTTCGCCATATCTGTATTACCTTTCTTTTGGTATAGTCTTCCAAGGTCAATATAAGTTTTCCCTTCTTGTACTTTCACATCAAGAGTTTGAAGCGCTTCAAGTTTTTTGATCGCACCATCAATGTCACCACTTTTCTCAAGGGCCACAGCTTGTCTTGTGTTAAGAAGTACGGTCTGAAAAGAGTTCTTAGAAGTTAAGTCTTTAATGATCTTTAGAGCTTGAGTATCATTTCCTTTCGAAGTTAGAGCATCAAAAGTTAATAGAGCTGAAGTAAATTTTGCATGATGTGCAGAGTTTTCTTTTGCAACTTTTTCAAAAGCAGCAACTAATCCATCCGCATCTAATTTAGACTCAGTAAAATCCTTAAGCGCCGACACTTCATAAGAGTGATAAAGATTAGAAGCCTTTGCTTCGTTCTTTAAATCCATCGCATGAAAAACACCTGCTCCAAGAATCCCTAAGATAACAAGTAACACGATGATGATCATGATCGCCTTATTTTTTAGGAGAAACTCACCTAGTTCCGTAGTTTTCAACTCTGTTTCAAAGTTTTGCGAATCAGCAGTTTTTGTAGTCATTTAATTTCCTTCCTTAGTAAATGGATATAATTCTCTAGGATTTTATATTTTTGAGAGTAAAGTTGTCAAAAATACTTCTACTAGTTACAATATATTTATTATCTTTTTTATGGAACAAGGCATTATGAATTTTAAAGAAAAAACAGTTATCACAGCAACTCTAATTCTTCTTTCTCTATCCTCAATGGCAACAGAAAGGATTGGAAGGCTTGGTCTAGGTTTCACTAACCAGCTCCAAACCAATATCCCGTCTCTTTCAGTAAAGCTTCAAAGGTCAAAATCGTTTGCCTATAGTGCTTTCTTTGGAATTGATACAGGGGATACAGGAGGATGGAATGCAGGCCTTAAGCTCTACCGTAACATTTTTAACGAACCGCAACTAACATTCTACACCTTTGGACTTGTTGGTCTCATCAACAAGAAATATTCTGACAATGAAGATGAAAGTGGTTTTGAAATCGATCTTGGCCTTGGAAGTGAGTTTTCATTTACAGGTCTTGATAGTCTAGGTTTTAGTGTTGATTTCGGCGTTTCGTTATATAAACTTAAAGAGTTTAATGTTCAGACCATGGGTAATCACTTCCTTTTAGGTTCCGTTCACTTTTACCTATAATAGTGATAAAATTAATTAATGAAAAATATATTTAAAATTCTACTTTTACTTAATCTCATCCTAATCACACCGGCACAAGATTTTGGTGGTGGGATGCAAGGAATTGATGATGACGACTTATCAGTTGGTGGAGATATCTTCAATGACTTCAATGAAGATTTAGAAGAAACTCAAATAAGTGAAGATGAAAGATTTTATAAGTACGGGCGCTACTTCACTTTTCAAGTTGGCTTAGGAATCACTGCTTTTGATGGTAACCGTGGGTCTGCTTATGCGAATGATCCCCCGACCTTCAGCCTTTCAATTAATTACTTCTCTGACTTTCAATCAGCTTGGGGTCTAGGCTTTGCCTTTTCAAAGCACTCTATGTTCTTTGCTGAAGAAACCAAAGGCTTCGAAGGAAAGAGCGCGGCTGGATTTATTGAGGTCTCGATGCTTCGAACATTCTTTAGCTACCGTTACTATATCGATACATCAAATCTTGGAACGGCCATTACTTATTCAAACCCTTACTTTGTTGGTCGACTTGAATATTGGTACGTGACTAATAAGTATCTTGACCAAGATGATATTCAAGATGATAAGGGTGGAGGAATTGGTATGGCGCTAGGCTTTGGTCTAGAGTTTCCTATTAAGCTAAAAGAGTCTTATCTCAACTTAGAATTTCTTCTCCATGACGTCGCTTTTCACGATAAGGAAACACGTGTGTTTACTCCGCTTGACGGCTCTGAAGTAGGATATGATAATCTTGCAGGTTATGGATATACGACAGTACTCTCTTATGTATGGAATTGGTAAACTCTCCACTAAAATAACAGGAAATTTATGATTGAAACATGTTTAGCGTTTTCTTTGAGTGAAAGTTTTGACTTTAAAGGCCTTAGCGAGCATTGCAAAATTCATTTTCATGCAAGATCTTTTAGAGAAGTCATTTCGGTGAATTTCCAAGATCAAGAATTTCATATTTTTGAATTTGGAGTTATCGTTTACTGGGGAACAAATGGTTACAATCCAGAACTATTCTTCTCTCAAATAAAGAAGTTTTTTATCAACCCACAGTCAGAGAAGACCTTTGACTTCTTTAAAGTTACAGTGATTGATGATTCGTCAACAGACTTTAGGATCAGACGTGATCATCTTCAGTTAAATTCCAGTGATCCTCTTCTTCGAATAGCGATATCTTTTGCGATGGCACAATCGGTAAAACTTGGAGAAATGGAAGAATTTGTTTTAAATGAAATATCTGAACATTCAAATATCCCTCAAGACCTTGCAAACAAGGGTGACCTCAATCTGACACGTAAAGAGATGGCTAAAATAAGAGGAAGAATCTTTGTTACAGAATCAAGAATTAATCTTAAATACGACCTTCTTGATAAACCAGAATTTCTTTGGGACCACCCAGAGTACGATGAATATTATAATAAAACCTATGAGTATCTTGAAGTTCATCAAAGAATGACTGTCTTAAATAAGAAGTTATCTGTTTTACGCGATATTTTAAATATCCTGGCCGATGAGCTTCAGTTCAAGCACTCGACTAAACTGGAGTGGATTATTATTATTTTAATTGCAATCGAGATTGTGATGACCCTAGGAGAATACGCAGTCAAACTGCTTAAGTAAAAAGAGGAAATCATGAAGAAAATTGCTTTTCTTGTATTAATTATTGCCTTAGCTATTTTTGGCTACTTTAAGTTTCAAAATAACTACGAGTATATCCAACCAAAAATTGGTAGTGTGACTGACACCATCTACGGCCTAGGAAAAGTAAAATCTAAAAATATTTACGAGGCCAAGGTTGGTATCTCGACAACAATTTCAAGAATTTTTGTGAAAGAAGGACAAGCCGTTAACAAGGGAGCTCCACTTATAGGTTTTAACGAAGCAGGCCTCTTCAAAGCACCATTTGCAGGAACTGTAACGAGTGTTAACGTCGAGGAAGGTGAATTGGCCCAGCCCAATATTGCACTCATCCAACTAAAGAATCTGGATGACAAGTATATCGAAGTCTCACTTGAACAAAGTGCTGCACTAAAAGTAAAGAAGTCCCAAAAAGCACAAATAATTTTCGACATCACAAAAAATAAAGTCATGGAAGGTGTCGTCACAACAATCTTTCCAAGAAATGAAGAATTTATCGCTCATATTGAAGTTGAAAATATTCAAAGAAATATTCTCCCTGGCATGACTGCCGATACCGTCATTATCGTTGGAAAGAAAGATGATGTACTACTCATCCCTCTAAAAGCAACAAGTATGGGACGTGTTACTCGCATAAGAAATCATCAAATGAAGAAAATCGACGTCACCCTAGGGCATAATGATCAATACTGGGCAGAGCTAATTGATGGGGACATCAAGCTCGAAGACAAATTATTGATGAAGAAAAACTAAGATGCTCTTCCTTGCACTAAGACAACTTATTTCAAAGAAAAAGCAGACTCTACTTATTCTACTAGGAATAAGTTTTGGAACAATGCTCTTTATTTCTATTTCGGGGGTCATGCTAGGACTTCGAGTCTATATTTCTGACGCCCTACTTAATAATACTTCTCATATTTTAATTTCAGGAAAAGAGAACTATGTTGATACGTCAAAAATAACAGAGTTAATATCGAATAAAGATGAGATTCTCAACTGGATTACACCCCCAATCGGAAAAAAGGACGAGGCCAAGATCAATAGCTATCAAGGCTGGGTAAAAGTCATTCAAGAAACTCCCCAAGTATTTGGGCACACGCCAAGACTCTCAATTCCGGCCATTGCCATTAAGGGTGACTTTGAAGTCAATATGAAAATTGTCGGAACAATTCCAATTGAGCAGATGAAAGTAAGCCAAATTGAAGACTATGTTAATTCTGGTAGCTTTAAAAACCTCATTGGTGGCGGGAATAAAATTATCCTAGGTGACAAGCTGGCTAGAGACCTAGGTGTTTCAGAAGGTCAGACAATTAAGATTTTCAATAAAGACTCATTCTTCACCTATAAAGTCGTTGGAACATTTAAATTTGGTGATGACTATATTGATGGAGCTTCAGCATTTGCCAATCTTAATGATGTCCAAATGCTCAACAAGACACCTGGAAGAATTTCAGAGATAGCGGTTTCCCTTTATAATATTGATGATGCCGATGAGATTGCACAGAGGTGGTCGATACTTAGTGAGGATGATGTCAAGAACTGGAAAGATGCCAATAAGATGTTTATGGAAATGATTCAGATGCAAGATGCGGTTCGCTTCTTTGTAACATTCTCTGTTCTTCTTGTCGCAGGCTTTGGTGTCTACAATGTTCTTACGATTATGATCAATCAAAAAAGACATGAGATCGCAATTTTAAAATCGATTGGTTACGGTCAAGAAAAAATTCTTAGCCTAGTTCTTTACCAAGGACTATTTCTTGGAATTACGGGAGGAATCATTGGGATGCTTTTAGGGCTAACCCTTACGACGATAATTGGAAATATTGATCTCGGCTTTCAGCTTGGAAAGAGTAATCACCTCCTCATTGACTATTCAGTATCGACATATGTACTGGCCCTTATTGCTGCCACGATCTCATCGATTGTCGCAAGTTTTCTTCCTGCGTATAGTGCGAGTAAGATGACGCCCATTGATATCATTCGGGGGCAAGTATGATTGAGGCCCAAAATATTCTTAAACAATTTGGTGAGCCTGCCCAGACAGTTCTCCACAATATTAATCTTGAAGTAAAAAAAGGCGAGTTTGTCTCAATCAAAGGACGATCAGGGAGTGGAAAGAGTACCCTCCTCTATATTTTGAGCACTCTTGATACACCAACCTCTGGAAAAGTATTAATTGATGGTATCGATATTTCAAGTTTTTCGCAAAAAGAGCTGCATGCATTTAGAAATTTACATATCGGTTTTATTTTTCAATTTCACTACCTCATCCCAGAGTTAACAGCACTAGAAAATATTCTCCTCCCTCCTCGAAATATTAATAAAATAAAAGAGTATACGGACGACGCCCACAAGCTACTTAAAAGGCTTGATATCGAAGATGTCACAAATAAGTTTCCTGCACAAATGTCGGGCGGGCAAACTCAGAGAGTGGCCATCGCAAGGGCACTTATCATGAAACCTAAGTATATTTTTGCTGATGAACCGACCGGAAATCTTGACACCGCCAATGGTGACACAGTCATGAATATTCTCATTGAAGAAAACCAACAGCGAGGAACGAATATCTGCCTCGTGACCCACGATCCTGATTACTCAAAAATGGCATCACGTGAAATATCTCTTATCGATGGAAGAATTGAGGACTAGTCGGACCAATGGCCCGACATGAAATTAATCCCAAAGTAATTCAGAGACACTAATATGACCTTCTACAACCGGGTCATCAATGCGAGGCCTTGAAGAGAGCTTCGCCCCATAGAGGGATGTCCAAATAAACCTAATAAGTAGAAAGCTTAGAGCAAAGAAGCTAAATACTAAATCAATGATTAATCTTCTAAAGCTTAAAAATTCGATTCTTAAATGATCATTAACGCCTAAACATCTTCTCATCTCAAACTCCATTTTCATAAATTAATATTTCGCTAGAATAGCTTCAAATAAGCAGAAGTCACCATCTGGGTGGTTAGGATTTGATTAGTAAACGGTCATCTTATTGTCACCAATACTTGACACAAGTGATCCAGTAAAAAAATATTGTCGATCTGTTTTAATTAGTGCCAAAATTAGTGATTGTCTAAATTGAATCGATATATTTTTTCAGGGAGGAAAAATGATAAGAACTTTTAAAACAGTGATGATTTCTTCACTACTACTTATGAGTACAAACTCAATGTCATGTGATGCTGATGGAAGCACAGGTTTCTTACCTGAAAATGATATGTACATTGGAGTTTCAGAAAAAGCTAACAATGGAATGACAGAAGAGATCTTCAATTCTGTTATCGATAGAGTTGAAAACTACTATTCTTCAGTTGTTGCTGCAAAAGGTGCAAACCTAGTAACACTTAGAAAATGGGAAGATGGAACAGTAAACGCTTATGCAAATCAAGTTGGTAAAACTTGGCAGGTTCATATGTTTGGTGGTCTAGCTCGTCATCAATCAGTATCTCCAGATGGTTTCGCACTTGTTATGTGTCACGAACTAGGTCACCACCTAGCAGGTGCACCAAAAACAACAAGAATGTGGGTACCAACATGGGCATCAAACGAAGGTCAATCTGATTACTGGGCATCAATGAAATGTTTCAGAAGTGTTTATGGATCAGATAATAATGAAGCAATCGTTTCAAATATGACGATCGATGCAGAAGTTACAAAGAGATGTGAAGCGAACTGGAATACAGAATCTGAAGTTGCTCTTTGTAAGAGAGTTTCTCAAGCATCTAAAGGTCTAGCGACTCTTTTAAATGGTGACAGACCAGTATCATTTACAACTCCAGACAAGTCTGTTGTATCTAAAACTAACCACAAGCACCCAGCAGGTCAGTGTCGTCTTGATACTTACTTCAACGGAGCTCTTTGTACAAAAGATATCACTGATGAAACTTCAAACTCAGATGCAAAGGCTGGTGTTTGTAACAGAAGTGAAGATTACAAAGACGGTGTAAGACCACTATGTTGGTTCAAGCCATCTAACTTCTAATTTTAATTAGTACATTTAAATAAAGAAAAGCCCTGCAATTGCGGGGCTTTTTTTTAATAATTAGAATTTGATTATAAAAAACAATCTACTCAAAAAAATAAGCAAATATCATTTAAAAGCGAGATATTCTCCCTCTGTAATCGCAAAGTGAACTTCTTTGACAATAGCTAAGACCTCACCGCTTTTTTCTTCTTTAATAATTTTCAATGACATTGTTCTATCGTCAATTTCTACTTGAACAGCATCAACGTAGATCCCATTTTCAGGAAGAGCTCTTTTACTTACAGATTCTCTGTAGTCTGTATTTAAGGCTCTAGTTCTACTCATGACAATCCCACTTCCATCATTCAATATTGTAGTGAGATCTAATTTATCATCGCCACCAATTAAAGATGTACAATTGATAACACCTCTACTAGTTATAAGTTCGATATCTATTTTATTTTCAACGATATTTTTGGAAAGCTTTCCATAAATATCTTGCTCTTTCGTTTTCACTCCTGAGCGATAATCTGAGATCTCAGTTTCAATTCTAGCGTATGTAATTTCAATACTCATAAAAACCTTACCTCGACGCCTTTGCTTTCACGAACCACTCGAAGACGCTGCTAAATAGTGGGAGTGCTTTTGATTTAAACTCATTATTAATAACTTCAAGGCTTGGTTTATAAAGCGTACCAATAAGCCCCTTTTCAACAATTAAAAGCTCATTCGTCTCTGGCACATACTTAAATACACCATTACTATTTTTGATCGTTAGAATATTTTCATTGCGTGAAGACCCTATCTCCTGTGCCCTTCTTAAGTAGTCTTTCTGAGACATTCCAGGAAATTCCTTTCCATGTTTTTTAAAGTG
>Ga0100393_10004574_pt1 | contig 12660 bp, 9 predicted proteins | sample CryGeymeta201517_FD_81546 | JGI IMG/M metagenome (GOLD analysis project Ga0100393, IMG submission 81546) | Groundwater microbial communities from Crystal Geyser aquifers in Utah, USA - Crystal Geyser metaG 2015-17 | ecosystem: Environmental > Aquatic > Deep subsurface > Groundwater | place: USA... | reverse complement strand
TAGAAATTTACAAGGGAACGCATAAGGATAAGGTTATTTATGTAGGGGGCAACTCAGCGGATGAGATGGGAACCCACATGATGTTGGAGAATTCCTCCCGGCCTTTTGTGGTGCATATTCCCGGATTTATGGGGTATCCATCCGCTATCTTCAATATGAACCCGAAGAAATGGAAGAGCCTGAATATATTTCAAACAAGTATTGTGGATTTAAAGTCGGTATCTGTGTTCTACCCTGCTGATGCTGGCGGTTCTTTTACCATCCATAAAGAAGAACGTACGCTTCGATTAGAACCGTATATCGTGGGCGATTTAAAGGACCCTAAGGCATTGGATATGGCCTTGCTCAAACAATATGCAGCGACCTTCGAAAGCCTAAACTATGAAAGTATTTACGAAGGTTTGGCAGCCCAGCTCGCAGACTCGGTTATCAGGGTAGATCAACCGTATGCGGTTATTAATCTAGACCGAGTGGATGGAACAGATCATGAATTGAAAATCTATAAAAAGCCCGTTACGGCCGATTCACCACAGTTGGATAATTTTGGTAATCCAGTGAATTATGATCTCGACCGTTTCTATGGAGTTCTAGATGGAAATACCTCTGATATTCTTTCAGTGCAAAGTTTTGTGTTTAAGAATATTTTTAAGAAGTACGGAGCGTTTTACGGAGAGAAGTATTAGCTTTTTCTTTCCTTAAATCACCTACTTAATGAGCGTAACTGTGCCGGTGTATTTTACAGGCTGCGAATAGTAAAATTTGTAGTTGAAGATGACATAATAGACTCCAGCTGGAAGGGTATAGCCATTTAAATCACTGCCCGACCAGTTTATCCCATCACGTCCATTTCCATCTGTTGTACTTTCATAAACAAGTAGACCAAAACGATCGAAAATTTTAAGGTCGTAGTCTTCTTCCCCTAATATATCAATGTCGAATGCATCATTCAATCCATCGATATCACCGGGAGTAAATACATTAGGGATAAAGATATGTTTGGGGTTTTTGAGGTGAAATGTCTTGCACAACTCATCTTCACATCCAAGCTCGTTTCTTGCTTTCAAGCAGACTTTAAAATAGCCTTGATTGGGGTAGAATTTTACAAATGGATCTCGGTCCTTCGAGGTTTTAAAGAAGTTGGTGGAGTCTATTCCTTCAAAAGTCCAATCGAAGGCAACTCCGCTGATAGAGGTGTTTTTAAACTGAATGTCTAATGGTTTCGAGCGGGAAGAGTCGATTTCAAAATTCGCCTCAATATCGATAACCTCAATTTGTTTTGTGGCCGAATCATAACAGCCCTTGCCATACCGAGGGTCAGGAGTATAGGTTGGTAAATACGAAATCATATAAGTGCCAGCTTTACCATAGCTATAGATGAAGAATTTCGAACTGCTACTTTTCGAATTCCCATCACCAAAAGCAAATGAATGATTGGTATACTTTGGGTCGGCTGTGGAAATAATATTGAAGATTTGGTCAACACATACCTTATTCGGAATATTGAAACTCACAGTCGGACGAGGCAGAACTACTACTTGCTTTTCAACCTGTCCGGGAACGGCCAAATCAGGATAGGTTGCAGAGCAAAATTGTTTGTTCTGAGTGGCTGGGTTATAGATGCTATCTGCACCGTACAAGCGCAATGTATAGGTGCCCGGCTGTTGGTAGGTAAACACCGCATTGCTATCGTATTTGGTTGGTAAGGTACTGTTTGAAGGGTCACCGAAATACCAAATCCAATTACTGCATTGGGTTGATATATTCTTCATCTCCACGGTTAAAGGAGCGCAGCCAACGGTATCTGTCACAAATTCAAAGGCAGGCTTCGGACCGATTATTTCTATATGGGTGGTGGCTGAATCAGTGCAGCCAAAATCCGATTTCACTTTCAAGCTGATATCGAACTCTCCAAAAGTGGTATAGAAATGATAGGGGTTCTTTAATTTTTTAATCGGGCTTCCATCATTAAAATCCCATGAATAATCGGTGATTTTCTCTCCCGATTGAGGTTTGATAACCCAAGAAGAATCAAATAATTGGATGATTTCTGAACAGAGAATTTCTGTCTTATGCTGGCGAATTGTGGCTTTTACACCTCCAACATTAAAGTTGAGCGTATCAGTTAGAACACAGCCAATGCTGTCGGTGCTGGTTCTTTTAACAACATAGGCGCCCGGGTCTGGAAAACAGTGTCGGGGCGACTGGGTGCTGTCTTTGGTGCCATCTCCCCATTCCCAAAAAATGCTTTCTTTATTGTTTTGTCTGCGGAGGTTATCCCTCCAGTATTCAACGCTATCGTTATAGTAGAGAAGGGTTTCTTGAAATTGAACACATTGTCCAGCACAAATTGCATCTGGCATACGTACCTGACTTTGAAAGCCAACGGTAATATTGGTCGTGTCGGTTTCTTCACAGCCTAAATCATTTTCTAGTCGTACTTGAACATGAAAAGGACCGTTTTTAAGGTATTGATGGGAGTAGGTACTCGCCATGGTCTGACCTGGCCCAATATTGATAGTGGAGGAATTGCCGTCGCCCCAATTCCAAACTACTTGGCGAATGCGTGTATCGCTGGTGTCATTTATGATAAATTGGGCATATTGGTTGTTGCAAAGATGGGGAGCAGTGACCGTAAAGGCGGGCTTGGGTTTGTCGACCAATTTTATTTTATGATGATACCAAATGGTGTCGTGGCAGGCGGGACCTGTGGTGAAGCCCGGACAAGTGGAGTTAGAATCGCTTCCTAAGAGAATTATTCCAATTGTGACAAAGCCGTCAGCGCTGCTTAAAGTATCATAATTATACTGGGTCAAGTTCTTATAGAACCCTTGAGATCCTGCCGAATCTGGATTGAGCAAATATTCGCGGCATGTACCCAACTCAAAAAAATGCGTCCGACTCAGATCCTTGCCAACACAGCCTTTTTCAATAGTTATTTTAAGCGTTGTTCCTTCTGGGTTTTTGCGACCAATGTAGCTGTTTTGATAGGCGATATCTTGACAATTCGTAATCGTATCCACAAGAAAAAGGGAGGCTTGATAACAGGTGTCGAGAGAAGCGTAATAATGCTTCGCATTGAAGTCTACAGAATAATTGCAATTCATGCCCACATTAACTCCGTTGGCAATATCGCTTGTGCAGGATGGAGCCATCTCATCATTAAAATACCAGATTCGCCGCACCCCTTTGGTATTCGTATAATCGCTGGCATCGCAGAAATAAGTGGTGTCACCAACCAGGCAGAGCGAACTGTTTCGTGATTTTATTCCCGCTTTCGGACCATTCACTTCGATCGTGTCTAAAAGGACCGTATTTGAACAGGCTCCTTTTCTGATGGTGAGTTTAATGGCATAGTCGCCAATCAGGTTGGGCGAATGATTGGTGAAAGCCTTATTGGATATTGAATCAAATACACCACCCACTGGAGCAATCCACCAGGTATAATGGTCCTTTGCGACGCCTAGATCAGCCATGGGAAAAGCAGTTCCCAAACATCCGGAAAGTATAGGGATGTCCTTGGCTATTGGGGCAGTTGCCAATTCTATTAAGGCTGTTTTAACCAAGGTGTCCACGCATTTTGGTCCAGTTCGAACAACAAAAGACACAGTATAAGTGCCCGGTACGGTATAGGTATGACAAGCTGGTTCCCAATTGCTTGAATCGATAGATCCATCGCCAAATATCCAATAAAAATTGGTGACTTGGCTTTCTTTGAGCATGCTGGTATTGGTAATACATAGCGTCGCCGTGTCGCAATTATTGGTGATTTTTTGATTGAAGCTAGCCGAAGCATTTACTGTAATGTCTACCGAATCATACGCACGGGCATAGCAGCCTTTGGTATCAGTGATTTCCAAAACGATAGGATATTTTCCAGCGGCACTATACGCATAGCAAACCGTTTTTTGAGCTGTTGGATTTGAATTGAAATCGGCATATCCATCACCAAAGAGAATGGAACGTTTTGCTAGGGGTGAGGCGGTTTGACCAGGACTCGATAAGTCTTCTACACAAATATTATTGCCCGTAAAACAATAGGAACTTTGTGAAGCGAATTGTACTGCTGCAACCGGCCTATCATGTACGAAAACGGTTTTGGTGGCCTTGCAGCTACCTCCGCTCTGCAGCTGTATGATGACTTCAATATTTTTAATTCCAAATGAACTGTATTGCGCAATTGGGTCGGGGAGATTGGAGGTTTTACCATCCCCCAATTGCCAAGCATAGCTGCTAATTTGCTTGCCGCCAGCCGATACCGAGAAGCTCAAAAAGTCTTCTAAGCAAACTACCGAATCCGACTGGATACTGCATTGACTCAACGCTTTATTGGAAATGCTGAGCAGCTGGATTAGGAATAGAAAGCAAAGGTATTTGGATAGTTTCATTCGAAAGGAAGACGTAAAAGTATGTAAGGGTGATGCTTTGAGCAAGAAAAATATGTTGAGACCTTCGACTCAGCAAAGGGCCTTGCACAGAATGATGAGGTTGATGCTCAGGTCAATTGTTGGTGATTTTATTTTTTGTTAGCATGTTGCAGCTCATGGTTCTGAAACTTTTTAATTTTTGTCCTACCTTTTCAAAGTGAATCTCATCAATATTAAAAGCTTTGATAACCCAGTGGAGGCCCATTTGTTCCGAACCATTTTGGAGGATGAAGGCATTCGGTGTGAGATTTTTGACGAATTAACTGTTGGTTTAAATCCACTCTATAATATAACGGTGGGTGGGATTCGGTTGATGATAGCAGAAGCAGATGTTGAGCGCGCGGCATTATTGCTGAAAGAGGTGGGGTCGAGGCCTTTAGTGAATGAACAGGAAGAGAAAATTGTTTGTCCGAAATGTGGCTCGAGCGAACTCTACCATGGTTTTAAAACGCTAAAGGGCATTAAAGGATTTTTTACTGGGGTTGTAACAGTGCTACTCATGGTATATCCATTCTATCTTCGGTCGCGTTACCGCTGCAAATCTTGCGGTACGGAATTTAAAGGAGACTAAATCCTGAAGGTGTTGGCTACTCAGAGGAATATTCTGTTATTATTTATGCTGTCTATATGCCTGCTGGGAGAGGCACAAGTTAATTACGACTCTACTTATACTTCAAAAAAGTCGGAAATTCGTTTAGCCCTCCGCGGAAAGGCCATTGGCTTTTTCATTTTTGAAGATTGGTTTTTTGCAACAGCGAGTTTAGGCTTAGAAGCTAGATTCAATGAAAAGCATAGCTTTGGAATTGATGCCACTTGGTTTCGTCACCGCATTGAGCACGATGAAGAATCGGATAGTGTGTTTTATGATCTCCTTCTGCCGCGATCCTATATGTATTTGGATTATAAATACACTGCATTTGATTTTGGCCCAACTGAGTTATACTTCAATGCGTATTGCAAGTTGGGCATACTCCGTACTTATACAAAATTCTACAAAGCGAATCCTGGAGTTGATTTGAGCTTCCTGCAATCACGAAGCTTTGGAACCTTCATTGAGCCAGGAATTGGATTTGGCTTTAAACGTTATTTCCAAAACCCAAGAAATGGGATTGACATCAATGCTAATTGGGCCTATCGTTTTAGTAGGGAAGATGAATACCGCGTCCTGTCTGCAACTGAGTCCTATTATATAGCGGATCAGAAAACACGCTACCCTGGTTTTTATATGCGCCTTGGCTTATTCCACTACTTCAACTAAGAATTCATGATATGTTCATTCGATTGAAATTTTTAGATAAGAATGGCGAGCTAATTTTCTTCCATTCAAACACATGGATTGAATTTGTCGTTAGAAAGGAAAAGAGCCTAGCATGACGAAAACCACCCGAATTAGCATAAAAGAACCCTGCTCCGAAAATTGGGAGAAGATGACGCCAGATGAACAGGGTCGTTTTTGCCAATCCTGCCAAAAATCGGTAGTGGATATCCAGACTTGGAGCGATGAGAAACTGTTGAATTTTTTGGCGGAATCGAAAGGGAAGTCCTGCATTAAAGCATCCAAGCAGCAACTAAATAGGGCGCTGATCCAAGCTCCTAATTCGAGCAACAAATGGAATGCCTACCTCGGCGGGTTTCTTGCGTTATGCATCGCCACAATCGCCCCAGCGCAGTCCAGTGATGCTGCACCAACGGAAATCGTTTTGCCAAACAGTATCAAATATTTAGGGAATCCATCAAATGAAACTCCAGACTCGGTGCATATGGTTTTTGCAGGTATTGTGATTGATAGCTTGACCAAGGAATCGGTTCCCTTTTGTACAGTGGTCCTAATCGCTGGAGATATAGGCTATGTAATTAATGGGGTTGTTACTGATGAAAATGGACGATTTAGTCTTGCGTACGACGGCGATACTCTCGCGAAATTGTTCTTGGAAATCTCCTATGTTGGCTATGAAAATAAAATAGTTCCCATCAGCCATTTTCAAAATAGTCAGCAATTTGAAATTTTAATGAATGAATCCACTATGGGAATGATGGGCGATTTAGTTGTTATTCAGCCCAAAAAACCATGGTGGAAATTCTGGAGATAAACCATCAATCTTTTTGCCGTCGTCTGCTGACAGTCGACTGTGGACCTTAAGCATCGGAACAACCAACCATACACCTCCGCCGAAAAGGCTACGGCGCACGCGGTGGTCCATGGTCTATCGACTATGGTCCAACTCAGTCGTCCAAATTCTGCATATCAGCAGAAGGCTTCATCCAAATCTCCCAGGCCGCTTCTGCTTGTAACTTCAGCATCTCCAAGCCTCCTTTAATTGCGGCTCCTCGCTGTTTTGCCTTTTGAAGAAGTACGGTCTCCTCTGGGTTATAGATTAAATCATACACGAGATGATTTGGTGTGATGCCTTTATAAGGAATATCCAAGCAATCTTCCACCTTTGGGTACATGCCAACGGGAGTACAGTTGATGAGAATTGGGTGGGTATTGATAAAGGTTTCGCTTAAATCAGCATAACGGGTGTCTCCTGATCTGCTAACAACGGTATAGGCGATATTCAAGTCGCGCAATACAGTTTGAACTGCCTTTGAAGCACCTCCATCACCAAAGATTAGGGCTGTTGTATGATTTGGTTTTAAAAGCGGCAAGAGTGAATTGCGAAATCCAAGGTAGTCGGTATTCCAACCCTGAAGTTGACCGTTTGGAAGGAACTCAATGGTATTCACAGCGCCAATCTTTTTGGCCTTCTCATCCAATTGGTTAAGAAAAGGGAGGATGCTCGTTTTATATGGAATAGTCACGTTTAAACCCTTGAGTTTGGGCATGAGTTTCACGACCTCCGTAAAGGAGCGGATATCATCGATTTCAAAGAGTTGGTAGTCAGCATCGCGGTTTCCCTCTTCCTGAAATTTATTCAAGAAATAGTCCTGCGAAAAGGAATGCGAGAGGCTTTTGCCAATAAGGCCGAAGAGCATCATACGCTTTCTTTCTGCATCTTCTTGCCAAGCATATCTAGTGCTAAAACAAGGATGAGTCCACCAAAGGCCAAGGCCAATGCGATAAAGAAGCTGCTATCAAATGCCGGAGGAGCAATGTTTTCTTGAACCAATGGTTTGATTTCACCATGACGATCCAAATACGTTTCTAATGTATTCTTCCAAGGCCATACCTTATTCAATGAGCCAATCATAAACCCAACAAGGGCGGCAACCACCACGTCATGGTAATGTGCCAAGAGCCATTTCAAGATTCGCGCAAAGACGAGGAGTCCGCTAACACATCCGATAGCAAATACAGCCAAGGATGGAATATAGGAAGTTTCAAAATTTGAAATCATGCCGAGGATATGCTCATATTTTCCGAGCATTACCAAGATATAGGAACCCGAAATCCCGGGAAGAATCATGGCGATGATGGCTACAAACCCAGAAAAGAAATCACCCACCAAATTATCAGGAAGGTGAATTTGTTTCATGGAAGTCAGGTACCAAGCGATGGCGGTTCCTAGAATGAGCATGCTTACTGCCACAGCATTCCATTTTTTAATCTGACGAATGATGAGAATAGAAGAGGCGATAATTAACCCAAAGAAAAAACTCCACAAGGCTACTTCATGATTTTTCAATAGGTAGGTAATCAGTTTAGCGAGTGATACCACAGCCGTTCCAATTCCAGCAAAAAGCACCAAGAGGAATTTATAGTCGATGGCTTCAAGGAAGTCCATGATTTTTCCGGTAAAAAGCATTTTTAAACTTTTTCCATTCACTGAACTAATGGCACCGAGTAGGCGATCATAGATTCCAGTGATAAAAGCGATAGTTCCCCCAGACACGCCGGGAACTACATCGGCAGAGCCCATGGCCACGCCTTTCAAATAGGTTAAAATCCAGTTCATTGCCTGCAAATCTACCGAATCGGAAGCTATATCGAAATATTTTCCCTCCTCGGTCGTTCTTTTTATAGATTTGTCCGCATGAAAGTACGCAAAACAGCCGCCCTACTTTTTCTAGCGCTGCTCCTAGCGACTAGCCTTCCTGCCTGTAAATCAGGAAAGGGATGTAATTGTCCGCAGTTCTCTGTTAGCAGATAGACCATAGTCCATAGACCATGGCTTGTTGGTCCGCAGCGTAAGTCCACAGTCCACGGTCGACCGACCACAGCAATAAGTTGTTCTCGCAATCTCGCTTCCTATAACTATCGGAACTCTCCATCTCGAAACCTCTCAAACTCGAAACCTCTCAAACTCGAAACCTCTCAATCTCGACTAATCGAAATTTCCTACCTTCGTCCAAAACTATTTTCATGAATAAAGTAGTAGCAAATGCCGCAGAGGCGATAAAAGATATTCAAGATGGCATGGTCATCATGCTCGGAGGATTTGGGCTATGTGGCATTCCAGAAAAGTGCATCGATGCCTTGGTAAAGCAAGGAACCAAAGATTTGACCTGCATTTCCAATAACGCAGGAGTAGATGATTTCGGAATTGGCTTGATGTTAAAAAGCAAGCAGGTGAAAAAAATGATCTCTTCCTATGTGGGTGAAAATGCAGAATTCGAGCGTCAGCTATTAAGTGGCGAACTCGAAGTGGAGTTGCTTCCACAAGGAACTTTGGCAACACGTTGTATGGCCGCGGGCTATGGTATGCCAGCTATTTTTACTCCTGCTGGTGTGGGAACAGAGGTCGCAGAAGGAAAAGAAATTCGCAATTTCAACGGTAAGGACTACCTGCTCGAATATGCTTTTGATGCAGACTTTGCTATCGTGAAAGCTTGGAAAGGGGATACCCATGGAAACCTCATCTTTAAAGACACGGCCAGGAATTTCAATCCGATGATGGCCATGGCTGGAAAGATAACGATTGCCGAGGTAGAAGAATTGGTGCCAGCGGGTCAGCTTGATCCAAACCAAATCCATACCCCAGGGATTTATGTGCACCGTATTTTCAAGGGCACAGAGTATGAAAAACGTATTGAACAAAGAACGTTAAGGAGCTATGCAAATGTTGGATAAATTCGGAATAGCAAAACGTATCGCCCAAGAATTGGTCGATGGATATTATGTGAACTTGGGCATTGGGATTCCTACCCTTGTTGCCAACTATGTGCCTGAAGGAGTGGAAGTAATTCTCCAATCTGAAAACGGTTTATTGGGCATTGGTCCTTTTCCAACGGAAGAACAGGTGGATGCTGACCTCATCAATGCAGGAAAACAAACGGTTACCACAACAGCCGGTTCGAGCTTCTTCGATTCAGCCATGAGCTTTGGGATGATTCGCGCTGGAAAGGTGGATTTAACCGTTTTAGGTGCGATGGAAGTAGCAGATAACGGCGATATAGCCAATTGGAAAATTCCTGGAAAAATGGTGAAGGGAATGGGTGGAGCTATGGACCTAGTCGCTGCGGCCAAAAATATCATCGTTGCCATGCAACATACTGATCGATCTGGGAACTCCAAATTGCTCTCGTCTTGCTCATTGCCCATTACAGGATTGCAGTGTGTAAGCAAGATAGTTACCAATATGGGGGTATTTGAAATTACTCCTGAAGGTTTCCTCTGCACGGAATATGCACCAGGCGTGAACATCGAAGATATCAAAGCAGCCACGGCTGGTAGGTTGACGATTTCAGCCGATGTGAAGGAAATGCAATTGGGTTAGTACTTCAATTTCTATAGTCTCACGTCTTAAATTTTTGATATTAAGACTTGAGAATTATTCTTTTACAAGTCGATAAATACTTCGGCCATCGCTACCCTCTACGTATAACAAGTAGATGCCTTTCGAGTAAGCTTGCAGTTGATCAAGGGTGAAATGTTCATGAACAACTTGCGTGCGAATCAGTTCTTTTCCTGTCGCATCAAATAGTATAACTCGGAAGGTTTCTGGACCTTGAATATGAATTTTGCTGAAGAATGGATTGGGGTAGATGGAATATTTTCCTTCTTGGAGAGCTTCGTTAAACCCCGTTCGATTTGCAGCTAGCACAGTAAAGGTATCTTCAGTCCGACAGCGGAAATTTTCTCCGAGTAAGCGCAAGTGATGATTGATGCTGTCGGCTAAATCCACCACCACAAAATTTCCAGAAGCAAGTGGAGTAGTTGCAAAATCCGCATACCAGGAATATTTCACCCCAACCATTGGATTATTGATGCTTAAGCGCAGGCTGTCTTTATCCTTCCATTCATAAAACCGACTTAAATCTGGCGCAGGAGAGGGATATATCCATATACTGTCTCGAAGTATACAGGATCCGTTTTGAATTTCAATGGAATAGGAGAGCGTATCGAATCCCAGGCTGATGACTCGGTTTCTTCCTGTGTATCCATCTTGCCAAGAATAGGAATATGTCTTTTTTGCTGAATCAATACCAATAATACGCTGTTCACCTTCACAGCCAGTAAGGAAATGGTCATTGATTTTATACTTGGGGGTTTCTGAACCTATCACGTCGAAAAGCGTGTCGTAAAACTGATAACAAAGACCGCCAACATTGGAGTGGAGGTAAACATAATAATTTCCCTTCTCGAGTTCGAGATGCTCAAAGGCTAGCTTACTCGAATGAAAAGAATGCTGTTTGCTGCTGTCAAGAATTTCCCAATTGTAATTGAGACCGGGGGAGCTTGGCGGAAATTGAATATCTATATCAAGACCTGAACAAATAGAATCAGTATTTTGAACCTTAAAAGAATAAGAAGGAGGTTTAACCACCTCAACTTTGAATACATAGCTATTCATGCCGTTTGACGGGCAATAATTATCAAATACATCTACGGCAAAGGTGTTTGTCGAATTGGTGGCATCTGTACTTGGAGTCCAGCAAATCTCAAATACGGGAAAGTTACCAAAGCCAGTTTGCTTGATTTGTGCATTATGCATGGCACCCATATGAAAAATCATGGTAGTGGTGTCTGTCACTTGATTGTCGTGGCTCTGTACCATGATGCATATTTTTTCGCCCACACAGGTTTTGTATGAAAACTGTGTAAAGAGCATAGGCGGTGTATTGATGTTTCCGGTTATAGTGATCTGATGCTCAATGTATTTCGTTGCGATAAGAAGTGGCTGACCATTCACCTTTCGATAAATTTTGACCTCCACAACAACGGAAGCAATCTGATCAAGTTCAGTAGGCATGAAATTGATGATACCAGTATGTGGGTCAATCTTTAAACTGAGGTTTTGATTTGGCCATCCCCAGAATTTTACCCAGCGATTCGGTAGATAATTGGCTGAGTAAGTAACGCTTTCATTTTCATTGGTCTTTGCAGAATAGAATGCATAGGTGATAGAATCTTCCGGTAAGGACTGATTGACCATCGAAAAATTCATGGATGTTGTGACGTTGCGGCAAATAAAAATTTGCTGTCCAGTTAACCGAGTTGGCGTAGAATAATCGGGGGCCTCACAGCGGTTTAGCACGGTAGAGATATAAATATACTTCCTATCGACTATCGTACTTGAATTGAAATTGTACAAGGAATCGCGAAAAAAGAAAACAACTTGGCAGGTGGAATTAGAAGGCAAGTCGATGATTCCCCGAAAACCAATTCTTTTGACTTTTCGTCGACCGGCAGACACAAGGCAGGGATCGGAATTATAACAAGAATTCATTGAACTTTGCACGTCTTCACTTGAAATGAGACTAATGCTATCAGCTAAAAAGACTTGCGTATTGAGTCGACATTGAATGCTCGGTTGAATATAGTTCGAGCCGCAGGGTTGATTCGTATAGGCAATCACTTCAAACCGATTATTGCCCAGTGAATGGACATCAATTTCCCCACCCACTATTTGTGAAAATGAGGTGGAATAAACGAGGATGAAAAAGAGAAGAATGCTATATTTTTTCATACACTATTGATGAAGGGCAATCCAATTGACGCTTCCTAACTTCCGAAGTTCGCAAGCCTATGTTCCTGAATTCCGAGCGAAGTGAAACTATTTTTTGACGATTTTTTCTACATGAATTCCAGTGTCTGTGCTTAGTAGTAACCAATATACGCCTTTTGGGTACTCCTGTAGTTCATCTAAAGTGAAATGTCCGTGTTCCGATTTGCTGCTCAATAACTTTTTACCAGTGACATCAAATAAGAAAAGCTCATATTGTTCTGGTCCATCGATATGGATATAGTCAGAGAATGGATTGGGGTAGATGGAATATTTTCCTTCTTGGAGAGCTTCGTTAAACCCCGTTCGATTTGCAGCTAGCACAGTAAAGGTATCTTCAGTCCGACAGC
>Ga0100393_10004559_pt1 | contig 12685 bp, 12 predicted proteins | sample CryGeymeta201517_FD_81546 | JGI IMG/M metagenome (GOLD analysis project Ga0100393, IMG submission 81546) | Groundwater microbial communities from Crystal Geyser aquifers in Utah, USA - Crystal Geyser metaG 2015-17 | ecosystem: Environmental > Aquatic > Deep subsurface > Groundwater | place... | reverse complement strand
CTCTTCAATGCAAAAAAAGATTGGTTCTTGTGAAAGCATTGAGTTCTTAGGCGTTGTCAGTATCTTTAATGAACAATTACAAATAGCAAACCCTGAGTTTAGTATCCTCGGTGAAAGTACAATAGCAGAAGGCTTGCGAATCCAGTACCCAACAATTTCTTCTGTAACTTCAACTAATTTCAAAAAGGTTATTGATAAAATCCCACTCGAGCTATGGGATACTTTGAATGAAATACTTCCAAGCTCAGTCTTAGAAAAAAATAATCTGATTCCTCGTTCAGATGCTTTCAAATATATTCATGGGAAAGTTGAGCTTTGCGACTGGGATGAAGATAAATTAAATCAATCTATCTATCGCTTGAAATATGAGGAATTTTTCCTCGATCAAATTAAAATAAGTATCAGAAAAAAAGCACGAATCGACCAAGAAGGAATTATTATTTCCCCTTCAAGTGAAAATATCTCTTCGTTTTTAAAAATGTATCCCTATCCCCTCACACATGATCAAGAGATGGCCGTTAACGATATTATTGTCGACCTCAAATCTGGGCAGCCAATGATGAGATTGGTCCAGGGAGATGTCGGGTGCGGTAAAACAACCGTCGCAGTCATTGCATCGGCCCTAGTTATTTCTGCAGGCCTTCAGGTTGCCCTCATGTGTCCTACTGAAGCACTCGCAACACAGCACTACGCAAGCTTAGTTGAAGTACTGCCAAGTCATATGAGCATTGGAATTCTTCTTGGAAGTACTCCAGTGAAGAGCAAGAATCAGATTCTCTCTGATCTTAAGTCAGGTAAAATAAATCTTATCATTGGAACTCATTCTCTTTTTCAAGACAGTGTCGAGTTTAGCTCACTTGGACTTTCTATAATTGACGAGCAACATAAATTTGGTGTTGAACAACGTTTAAAACTAGTTTCAAAAGGAGTTGGTTCACACTGCCTTATCATGAGTGCCACACCAATACCTCGTTCGCTAAGTCTTACTCAGTATGGAGATCTTGATATTTCAGTCATTAAGAATATGCCATCAGGAAGAAAGGGCTCTAAGACAAGAATTGTTACACCAGAGACCTTTCCCAAATTCCTAAGTTTTTTAAAAACTAGAATTGAAATGGGAGAACAAGCCTATATACTCGTCCCTGCCATTAGTGAGTCACCGGATCAAAATATAAGAGACCTTGAAAAAACATTCAAAAAATTTAAAGACTTTTTCCCTGAGTGTCGTATTTCTGAACTTCATGGACAAATGAAGTCAGAAGAAAAGGCTAATGTATTTAGAGCTTTTAAAGATCACGAGATAGATATTCTCGTTGCAACTTCAGTTATTGAGGTTGGTATCAATGTTCTAAATTCAACAATTATGGCCATACTTAATCCTGAAAGATTTGGACTTAGTTCACTACATCAGATGAGGGGAAGAGTTGGCCGTGGAGAAAAGCCTGGATTTTGTTTTTTAGTTACAGAGAGGAAACTTAACCCCGATAGCCTTCACCGCCTACAAGTAATTGAAAACAACACAGATGGATTTCAAATAGCAGAGGAAGATCTTAAAATCCGAGGAGAGGGCGATCTTTTTGGTCAAGAACAATCGGGTGTAATCACACAAAGAAGGATTGCTAATATTATTACAGACCAACCAATTCTACTTAAGGTCATTAGTGATTTTGGCGAAATTTCCGATGGCGATGAAGTAAACCTACTTCACGACCAACTTCAGACGGATGAAAAGATTCTCACTACTATTTAATTCATTTTCCATATAAAATGAATCCATGATTAATTTTAATATAATTGATTCACCTGATTTATTATCGATTGGAAAATATGAATTCAAACTTCATCATATTCGAATTGGTCGAAATCTTGGCAATACAATCGCAATAAATGATCCATCGATTTCAACTCGAGATAAAATTGTCCTAAGAACAAATAAATCCGGCTTAATTGTCGAAAGTAACTGCAATTTTCTAATTAATGGTAAAAAAGTTAATGGCGTCTTGAATATCAAAATTGAAGACCAAATAACATTTGGTAATACTCATATAAAAATAGCTTCATTTGACCTGTCTAATATCATTATTGCAGATGCATACTACGATAAGCTTGAGAAAATCAGCAATGATGATCCCAAACTTTCAATCCTTCTCGAAAATATTGAAGAATTCTATATAAACCTTACTAATGAGAGCCTCGATGATCTGGAAAAGTAAATCTAACTTTCTTCAAGTTGACGGGGAAACGACTATTCATTTTCATACGAACTTTAAAAAAGATGAGCCTGTAAATGATAGACCAGTAATTATTTTTAACTACGGACTTGTTTGCAATATTGAACATTTCAAATACCAAATTGAATTCTATGACAAACATGGTTTTAATGTTGTTTTGCATGATTATCGCTGTCATTTTGACTCTATCTGCGACACTGGAATTCAAACCTGCACATTTGAAAATATATCTCATGACCTGTGTAAGTTAATGGATCACTTAGGTATTAAGAAGTCCCACATGATTGGTCACAGTATGGGAGTTAATGTCACTCTAGAGTTTGCCCGCCTCTATCCAAAGAGACTCGCAAGTATGGTCTTGATTTCGGGAACAGTTTTTCCTCCTCAAGATGTAATGTTTGATTCGAATATTGTAGACCTCGCTGAACCAGCCATTATTGAACTTAGAAAACAACTAGGGCCAATTTATGACAACCTCTGGGTAAATACATATAAGAACCCACTGGCACGATTTATTGTGTGGCAAGGCGGATTCAATATGAAGAAAACTAAGATTGATTTTGTTGAACATTATATGAAAAAGATCGGAGAACTTTCCCCTGATTTATTTTTTCATCTGCTCTCAGAGATGAGAAAACATGACATTATTAATGAACTCGAAGTTATTGAAAACCCAACGTTGTTGATTGGGGGAGATAAAGATAAAATAATTCCAAATTACTTGCAAAGAGTTTTAAAGAAATACCTACAAAATTCCAGTCTCTATATTGTCAAAGATGGAAGCCATGTTCCCCAGATAGACTTCCCTGAGTTTATCAATCAGAGGAGCTTAAACTTTATCAACAAAAATTTAAATTAAATTCTTATAGGCTAAGAGTTCTTTAAAAACTCTCTTCATCGCAGACCTTCTCTGAGCCTTCTTATATTCGATGTGTGAAGCTTCTCCCTGAGTATTTTGATTATGAGACAAATCATCCACAACTTGAACTTCGTACGGATAGAAAAATCTAACATCTCTTGCAATTAAAGAAGTATCAAGATTCATAAATCTCTGAGATATTGGACTATCGGCATCTTTTTTTGCTTCTTTTCTAATACTTAAAAACTCAGTTAAAAATGGGTTCTTATATTTGATTAACTGTCTGCAAGTAAACTGTATCGACTGATAATTTTTTGAGGTATGAGCATTTCTCTCACTCTCTGTTCCTTCAAAGAAAGAACATTCATTAATTTCACGATTAACTGCCGCTAAGAAACGCTCCTCCGACAGGTTATTCCTAATTGCCATTTTTACTATACCAGAGTATTTCTTTTTAAATTTCTCGAGATCAATAATCGTATTCACCGAACGACTTGGCTTAATATTATGAGGGATTACAACATTCTTTTCGATGAGAAATTTGACGACATTAATACAATCAAACTTACTTTTAGTTACAAAGCGAATTCCAACTCTATCAAACAGTTCCTCTGCAACATTTTCAGCCTTATGAAGAAGTTTGATAATGACACTGTCTCTAGTTTTCTTAGATTTGGTTTCAAAATCTATAAGTGGAATATTGTACTCACCATGTTTCAAAAAAAGATTATTATCACTATCTCGATGTAAGTATTTATAGAAGCGATCGAAGATTTGAGTTTGAATAATATTAAAATAATTAGATCTTAGGTCTTTATCAGCGTGTAAAATTGTGTGCATAACCTTCAATACAATTTCGGCCCACAATCTTTCCTCATGCTCCGACTCAGAATTTCCAGTCGCCATTAAAAAAAGATCTCTTACATCTGTAATCATATATAAAGAATTTGGAATTTTCATGTCCAATCCCTCAGGATCACCTTCTTTCAAAAAATATCTTCTTATAAATTGCATTGCTTCTTGAAAGTTTCCAAAAAGTTCGGCACGACTAACGGGATCATTAGGGTCAAGGCCGTAACCTTTCAAGAAACTATTAACCTGCTCAACATTGTATATTTGAGAAATTAAGAACCTTGAATCCAAAGCTGATTTTCCACCTACTACGACGTTGAATAGATCCCAATCAAAAATATATTTATTTAAATAGTCTGGTCTCGACATTTGTTTTTCCAAATTAAAAAGATTACGTTACAATTTTCTACAAGATGTTAAAAGAAAATAAACCACCACTCAATGATCCTGCAATATTATTCTTAACTTGTCTTGGAGCTGGTTATTCACCATATTTCCCAGGAACAGTAGGAAGCTTAGTTATTCTACTTCCCCTTTATTTTCTTGGTCAAATGAGCCCACCTTTTTTCCTCTTTATACCATTTATATCAATTTTATCTCTAATGAGTATTTACATTATTGATATAGTTGAGAAAAAACATAAAATTCATGATCCAGGCTGGATCGTCATTGATGAAGTTGTCGGAATGTGGATCACATGCCTATTTCTACAATCGCACGACGCTATTCACTACTTCGTCGCCTTCATCTGGTTTCGTGTCTTTGACATACTTAAGCCTTGGCCAGTCAGCTATTTCGACAATCTCCAAAGCGCCTTCGGTACACTATTTGATGATGTCGTTGCTGGACTCATGGGCGGCGCAGCATATCTTCTTACATTTAAATTGTTAGAAGTTTTATCTTGACTTACGCAAAACTTACGCTAAAAATATACCTACTGAAGTTCAATTATTGAATTTTGCAAAAATGCAAACCTGATAAATCATAATGTTAGACAAATGAGAACGGGACGCTACTTTGCAATGGAAGAACAGTAATAGATTTGCTAACTTTCTAAAAGAAATATAATTTCAAAGGGGACACCACAATGACTAGCACTAATCAAACAGATGTAAAAAACAAGGCGAAGGCATTAGACCTAGCACTTTCTACAATTGAAAAACAATTTGGTAAAGGCGCTATCATGAGACTTGATGGTTCTAAACCACAAGTAAAAACTCCGGTTATCCCAACAGGATGTCTAGGACTAGACTTAGCACTTGGAGTAGGTGGAATTCCAAAAGGTCGAATCGTAGAAATCTACGGACCAGAATCATCAGGTAAAACAACTCTTACACTTCATATCGCTGCTCAGTGCCAACAACAAGGTGGAACGGTAGCTTTCGTTGATGCTGAACATGCACTTGATACAGGATATGCATCAAAACTAGGTGTTGATATCCCTAATACTCTTATTTCTCAACCAGATAGTGGTGAGCAGGCCCTAGAAATTACAGACATGCTTGTACGTTCTGGTGCTGTTGATCTACTTATTGTTGACTCAGTTGCTGCACTCACACCAAGGGCAGAACTCGAAGGAGATATGGGAGACTCACACATGGGTCTACAAGCAAGACTTATGTCTCAAGCATTAAGAAAACTTACAGGGTCAATCTCTCGCTCAAACTGTACTGTAATTTTCATTAACCAACTTAGAATGAAAATTGGTGTTATGTTTGGAAATCCTGAAACAACAACAGGTGGAAACGCACTTAAGTTCTACTCTTCAGTAAGACTAGATATCAGAAGAATTGGAGCGATCAAATCAACTGATGCGGTTATTGGAAATAGAACAAGAGTTAAGGTTGTAAAAAACAAAGTAGCTCCTCCATTTAGAGAAGTTGAATTTGATATTATGTATGGTGAAGGTATATCTAAAGAAGGTGACCTATTAGATCTTGCTGTTCACAATAAAATAGTTGATAAAGCAGGTGCTTGGTTCTCATATAAAGATGCTAAAATTGGACAAGGTAGAGAGAATTCAAAAGTTTTCTTAACTGAAAATCCAGAGATAGCGGAAGAGATCAAGACAAAAGTACTAAGCCTATATGGATTAGCTGAAGGTGTTGATGAAGTTATCGTAGATCAAAGCACTGGTGAAATTATTGAAGAAGAGATTTCTGAAGATGATACTGCAACAAAGTCTAAAGCAAAGAAAGCAAAGAAAACAGTTCAATAAAACATAATGATGCTTTTGGCTTGAGCTCACTGATGAATATCAGGAACAAAATAGCCAAGAGCATCTTCCAATAAACCGATATGACTAATAATCAGACCACATCTGAAGAATTTCAAAGAGCATATTCATATACAATCCGAATCCTTTCAAAAAGAGACTATTCCATACATAAGCTTTCTCAAAAGCTCAAAGAGCGAGGTTTTGATCAAGTAACGATTGATACTGTTATTGACGAACTTGTAGTAAAGAAGTTTGTGAATGAAGAAAATTATGCGGAGTCTAAAATTAAGGGATGGATGCAAAAAGGTCACTCTCAAGATCTTATTTCTCAAAAACTCGAGTTAGAAAATATTTATGTTGATGATATATTCATTCAATCCGTATTTGATGAATACAAAATCAGTGAGGACTCGCAACTAAAACAACTCGTTGAAAAAAAATGTCGCTCAATCAAATCAAAAGAGATGTTAGATTTTAATTTCAAGAAAAAACTGATACGCTATTTAATGTCAAAAGGACATTCATTTGATCTGGCACAACAGGCCATTGATAGTTACATCAGGAGACTTGATGAAGAAGAAATTGAGCATTATTAAAATCGTTTCATTTATATTCATAATCATGACTTTAAGCTCATGCTTAAAATCAAAAACAACAAATCATAAATCTCTTAATTTTCCACTATCAGGGGAAATATCTACTCTTGATCCTGCCAACTCCTTTGATACAGTTTCATTATCAATTGTATATCAAGGCTATGAGCAATTATTTGAATACCATTACCTACTTAGACCATACAAAATAACACCCCTACTAGCAGCAGATATGCCCAAAATTGAAAACCAAGGAAAGAGATATATAATTTCTCTTAAAAAGAACATTCCTTATCATGACGATCCTGCTTTTCAAGGGCAAAAACGCTTTGTGAAAGCTGAAGATTTTATAAACCAAATTAAAAGATTAGCATTTATTCCTCTTAGAAGTAATGGTTGGTGGCTGTTTGAAGGACGTATCAAAGGGCTTAATAAATTTAGAGATGAAGTTCAAGATGATTATAAGAAGTTACTTGAATATAAAGTTGAAGGATTAACGGCTCTAGATGATCACACACTAGTCATCGAACTCGAACAACCATATCCACAAATGATGAATGCTCTATCAATGAGTTTTACTTCACCTATTCCTAGGGAAGCTATTTTACACTACAAGAATATGCTTGATCATGTCATTATCGGTACAGGTGCCTATAAGCTTGACAACTGGGAACGTGGCTCTAAATTAACAATGAGTAAATTTGATGAGTATCATACGTCCTTCTATCCGGCGCAAGGTGACAGATTAGCACACAGCCGAAAACTACTTGTCGATGCAGGAAAGAGATTACCATTCATTGAAAAAATAAATTTCCATATCATTAAAGAATCACAAACAAGATGGCTACAGTTTATGTCTGGAAATCTAGATTTTCTTCGAGTACCTAAAGATAATTATCAAAGTCTAGTAACTCCAAGCGGAGAACTTACTGATGAATTTAAAGAAAAGAATGTAACACTTGAAATTTTTTCGACTCTAACTTTTTGGTGGATATCTTTCAATATGAATGACTCTATTCTAGGGAAAAACTTAGATCTTAGAAAAGCAATTGCACACGCTATTAATGTTGATAAGTATATTGAAACATTTACAAATAATATTGGACTAAAAGCAAACTCAATATTTCCACCAGGAATACCTGGATACGACCCAACAAAAATTCTTCCTTATTCTTTTAATCTTGATAAAGCTAAGGAATACTTAGTGAAGGCGGGTTTTCCAGGCGGAAAAGGCTTACCAGAGCTGATCTATGACACGAGAGGTACATCAACAACCCAAAGACAGAGGGCAGAGTTTATTAAAGTCGAACTCCAAAAAATTGGGATTAAACTAAAAGTACAAACAAATACTTTTCCTGGATTCTTAAAGAAAGCAAAGGAAGGGCAACTACAGTTATGGCTTGATGGATGGTCACTTGATTACCCTGATGCTGAAAATGTTCTCCAACTTTTAATTTCTAAAAATCATCCCCCTGGGCCTAATGCTACAACATATGACAACAAAAAATTTGATGCACTTTTTGAAAAATTAAAATTACTTCAAAATGGTCCTGAGAAGTTTGCTATTATGAAAGAAATGGAAAAGATGGCAATTGACGATCTTCCATGGGCCCTTCTCTTTTATGCTCGAGACTATATTGTTTATCATAACAGACTAAAAAACTTCAGATATAGTGATCTCATTACAAATAAAGTTAAATACTTAAGTACATCTGAAGACTAAAGTCATCAAAAACTAAGGGCATATTTTACCTACGTGCCCTTCAGTCCTTAGTCTAGGCAAGTTTTTCTCTACTTTGTCGATATGTTCAGTAGAGACAATTGCTCTTACTGCAACAAAGGACAAACAATGACTCTTGCACGAAAATTTCTATTTGTTTATTTATTCCTCTCAAATATTATATTTGCTCGAGAATACTTCATCTTTAGCGTGGAGCACGACCTGCCAATGGGCATGGAAGAAGAGGTTCTAAGAAAGAATTACTTTATCAATATTGGAGAAAAACAAGGTGTAACAGTCGGAACAACATTAGATGTTTTTAGAACTGTTGATCAAAATGATCCCTATGAAACGAAGAAAAGATATTCCTATGATATCAAAGTTGGTGAATTAGAAGTCATTCACCAAGACAGAGATGCCTCGATTGCTGTATCAAAAAACATCAGAGAAGGTGAGAAGATACCGATTCTAGAAGTACCAAATTTTATGGTCGGTGATGCAGTTAAATTAAAGTTAGCTCAATAATAAGTTAAGATCTCTGATGCAAAACTGTTCTGCGCTCTTTAATCATTTGAACTTGATTATTGAGTGCATTCAAAGCCTTTTCTTGCCTCTCAATAATTTTTGGCTCAAGTCCTTCAACTTCACGAAGATTTTTAAGGACGATATTAACCATACCTTGAGCGACAACGATATGGTTGCTTATATCATGCAGGAATTTTCTCTCTTCAAGAGCAAGGTCCTGTACTGTTAATTCATCACTCATTTTTGATAGCCTTTTAAAGAAATTTGATAGACTCTAATGTACCAATAATTTCTGTTTTTTCAACCTGGTAAATTATTATTTTACACAAACAAGGCGTTGGCCGACTTACCTTCTTTAGTAATAATTTCGTTCTAAGCCTGACTGTTTTAACAACACTTCCCTTATATACGCCATTAAAACCCATCACCAATTCACAGAAATTTTTATTAAAATTAATTTTCTTTGGTTCAAGATAAGAAATTAGATAAACTGACTTCATTTTTCCTCCAGTAATGACCATTATTGCAAGGTGATTATTGGAGCAAGTTCATAAATAGCTATAATTAGAAGATAAAATAGATGAAGAATAAACTTTCTGAACTGGCTACTTTGACATATAATGATTTTTCAAATATAAAATAATTTTGAATTATCATAGTCTAAATGACGGAGCGCAACAATGGCAAGAATTACGATCGAAGATTGTCTTGAAAAAGTAGAAAACAGATACGAATTAGTACACCTTTGTGTAAAAAGAGTGAAACAATTAAGAGAAGGCGCTGACCCACTAGTAAAAAGCAAAAACAAAGAAGTGGTAACAGCACTAAGAGAAATTGCAGCTGGAAAAGTTAAGCATGCTCCAATGAGTGAATACGATTCTGACGAATTTTAATTTTTTATTTAAATTTAATATAAAAAAAAGGACCCTTTCGGGTCCTTTTTTTATCTCTTCTTTCTTGGCATTGCCAACTTTAAAACTTCATCAAAATGTGCAACTGGAAAAAACTTCATTCCCTTTCTATGTCTTTCAGGAACTTCTTTTAAGTCTTTCTCATTTTCTTTTGGAAGAATGATATTTGAAATACCAGCTCTTTTTGCAGCAAGAACTTTTTCCTTGATACCACCAACAGGTAATACTTTACCTGTCAAAGAGAGTTCTCCCGTCATTGCAAGGTTGCTTTTAATTTTTATACCATTAGCTAAAGAATAAAGCGCAAGTGCCATTGTTATACCAGCACTTGGTCCATCTTTTGGTGTCGCTCCAGCTGGTAAGTGAAGATGTATTTCATGATCAGAAAGAAAGTCTTCTTCAAGTTCCTCTTCGGCTTCTACTTCATCTGACTTCTTTTTAGTTTTTGTTTTTTTCTTCTTTTGATTTGCTAGGTACTCTTCTTCTATTTCTTCTTGAAGAAGTTTTTTAACATAACTGTAGGCTATGTTTGCAGACTCACTCATAACTTCACCAATTTGCCCAGTGAGTTTAAATCCGCCTTTCCCAACAAGTGGAATTGTTTCAATATAGAGAATTTCTCCACCATATGAAGTCCATGCTAGACCAGTAGACATACCTGGCATTAAATCTTTTAGTGCTTTCTCACTTGTAAATCTTGGTGGCCCTAAATAGTCTTCAAGCTGAGCAATTGTTGGTGTAAATTTTTTCTTTCTCTTTGCTGTTACTTTCTCTAATGCTGCTCTTCTACAAAGTTTCGCAATTGTTTGTTCCATCACACGAACACCAGGCTCTCTTGCATAATCCTCGATAAGTTTATGGAGCAGTTTATTATTTAACGCCATATCATCTTTCTTAAGTCCGTGCTTCTCTAATTGCTTAGGAATTACCCACTTACTTGCAATCGACACTTTCTCTTCCATCGAGTAACCACTCAACTCAATTACTTCCATTCTGTCCAAGAGTGCCTCTGGAATATCAGCTAAGTAGTTTGCTGTTGCAATGAAAAGAACTTTTGATAAATCAAAAGGAACATCCAAATAATGATCAATGAAATTATGATTTTGTTCTGGATCTAAGACTTCAAGTAGGGCCGATGCTGGATCACCTTGGTATGATTGTCCTAATTTATCAATTTCATCGAGCATAATAACAGGATTATTTACTTCAACTCTCTTTAGTGCCTGAACAATACGTCCTGGCATTGCTCCAACATAGGTTCTTCTATGTCCCTTAATTTCAGCTTCATCTCTCATACCACCAAGAGAGAATCGATAAAACTTTCTTCCAAGAGCTTCAGCGATACTTCTTCCCATCGATGTCTTACCAACACCAGGAGGTCCTGATAAACATAGAATTGTTCCATCATATTTTGGCTTGAGTTTACGAACAGCTAGGAACTCAAGAATTCTCTCTTTCGCTTTCTCTAAACCATAGTGATCTTTCTCTAGAATTTTTTTCGCCTTAATCATATCAACTGATTCAGTTGTAGCTTTTGACCATGGTAGATCAAGAATCCAATTCAAATATGTTCTTGTAACGTTATACTCAGGTGATGAGTCTGGAATAACTTCTAAGCGTTCGATTTCATCTTCAACAGATTTCATCACTTCTTCTGGTAAATTTGCTTCAAGTATTTTTTCTCTGATCTTATTCATATCACGAGACTTATCATCATCTTCCATTCCAAGTTCGCTTCTAATTACTTTTAGTTGCTCTCTTAGAAAATATTCTCTTTGATACTTATTTACTTTATCATTAACCTCATCAGAAATTTTCTTCTGAATATCAGCGACGTCTTTTTCTCTTCTTAAATAAACGAGAAGCTTTCCAAATCTCTTTTTTACAACTAGTGTCTCAAGAAAATCTTGAGCCTCAGGAATATCAAGAGAAAGTGCAAAAGCAACTAAGTCAGCGAGGGCCCCAGGCGATGGCGAGTTAATCATCGCAAGTTTCATCTCTTCGTTAAAGTATGCGTTTATTTCACTAAGTTTCTTTACTTGGTTAATAACAGATCTTGTATATGCATCTAATTCTTCATCCTCTTCAAGAATATCATCAAACACTTCATACTTTGCTTTTAAAAGAGGTGCGCTTTCAATGATCTGAGAAGCTCTAAATCTCTTGATCCCATGAACCAAAATATTTACTGACCCATCAGGAAGTTTAAGTCTTTTTACTACCTTACAAAGAACTCCAACTTTATAAATATCCCCTGGTTTAATCTCTCTGTTTTCAAGATCATTTTGAATATCCGGGTCTATTTCGCCTTCTTCATTTTTTAAATCATACTTAACAAGGTTAAGTGCTAAATATCCATTCTTGATAAGATATTGATCAAGATCTGATGTATACTTATCTTCAGTTAAAACAATTGGCGCAATCATTCCAGGAAAGATCGGGCTATTCATAATTGGAATAATTACAACTTCATCAGGAAAATTTTCTTCTCCATTTGATTCTTGAATCTGTACTTTATATTCTTCGATTTCGCTCATATGTCCTCTTTATTAGTTATTAATTTTTTATATCGATCACTAGTCTTCCAGGATTTGTTAAATAGAAAATATCAATTGAATAATCTGCTTTTAATATAACTTCAGTTGATAAAGACTCATCACCAACAGGATAGAACTCTATTTTATCTACATACTTAGAATTACCGAATGACCCTATACCACTACCTATTGTCGTATTAAAAAAATCGATGAATATTTTTTTATTTTTTTCTGACTTG
>Ga0100393_10004558_pt1 | contig 12686 bp, 12 predicted proteins | sample CryGeymeta201517_FD_81546 | JGI IMG/M metagenome (GOLD analysis project Ga0100393, IMG submission 81546) | Groundwater microbial communities from Crystal Geyser aquifers in Utah, USA - Crystal Geyser metaG 2015-17 | ecosystem: Environmental > Aquatic > Deep subsurface > Groundwater | place... | reverse complement strand
GGCTGGGTTTAACCGCTGCATGGCTACGGTTGAAAAGGCAAAGCATCAGTTGGCCAAGACCCAATCTGTTAGGCTGGTTATTTGCATCCTACTTTATCCTACTGGGGTTGAGCGTTTGGCTTGGCCCCAACACCACCGAAGGTTTGATTCGTTATGCTTTTTGGTTAATTGTTGCGGCTATTTGGTTGGTAGCGGCTTGGGCAGCTCGCACCACCCCGAAATGGACTGATGCTTTAATTTGGTCAACTTCTATCACCGGCATCATCTTTTCCATACGTTACTGGCAAAGTTATTTCATTGATTACGGCACACCCAATTACAATATCCATGTCCTATTCTCACCCATAGGCCATGTGAACTTTACAGGCGATGTGTTGGTCATTCTGCTACCGATGTTGGTTTGGATATTGGCCACAACGCAGCATGCGGCATTGCGTGTGGTCAACTGGTTTTCGGTGGTCACCATCAGCACGATTCTGCTCGTAGCCAGCTCTCGCGGTGCGCTGGGCGGTTTGGCTTTGGCAGGATTACTCGTTGTCTTCATCCTGATTAAGCATCGTCTACACTGGCAAAATACATGGAAGAAAGAACAACACTGGCTTCCTGCAATACTTATCGGCTCTGCCCTGCTGATTTCATTGCCCATTTATAATGCCCTGCCCTTTCACTACCGCGATTTAGCGCGTGTATCGGCTTCCGCTGGTCAAGCAGTGACTGGCGAAGGCAAGCTGGAACTGACCGAAGGGGCATTGCAACCTCCCTTGGTCGAAATGTGGGTGGCGTTGTCTCCATTGCTTGGCGCCAGAACGCCCATTTATGCTTCCACCACAGCCATGACCCTCGATGCGCCTTGGCTTGGACAAGGCACTGGCAATTTTGCCTGGGTGTATCCTTATTACAGTAATCGTTTCCCAGATTTCAAAGATTCCTTAAGTAGCGCCCGCACCTTCACCACTAACCCTCATAATATTGTTCTACAAATCGCCTCACAAAATGGCATTCCCGCCATGCTTATCTTTATGGGTTTGCTACTCACCTTTTGGTACCGTTTACTCAAAGCATCATGGCAACAATGGGACCCATGGTTCACATCAGGACTTGCGGCAGTCACAGCTGCGATATTTGATGCAATGTTTAATCATGTGTTTTTTAACCCCGCCAGCATGTTCACCTTTGCCTTGCTTGCAGGCACTTGGTGGGGCACCCTGCCTGCTTCAACGGGAGATGAATCAAAACCGTCACTTGTTATTTCCAATCGAGTAGCAGCAATCGTTCTGATTGTTTTCACGCTAGCTTTGAGTATTTGGCCTATCCGCTGGCTAGTGTCGGAATGGTATACAGGGCAAGCTATGGCTCATGCCAGATACGCATCCTATGAAGCTGATTTTTACAACAAAGCCTATCGCTGGGACAAAGAAAACTTCCGCGCTGTTTTTGGTATGGGGCAAGTGGCGTACAAACAAAAGAGTTACGCAGAAAGTGCCGGTTATTTTGAGGAATTCGAATCCTTTTACCCCTATAACCCACCAGCATTAAACATGCTTGGTGCAGCTTATATGATGAGTGGACAATTTGAAAAAGCAGAAGCGGCCTTGCAACGCACACTGGATATTTATCCAGGCTTTGAGATGGCTGAACAAAACTTGCAACGGGTTCAAGCGATACTACAGCAACAAAAGTTACAACAACCACGTTAGACAAAAAAACACTTGGGGTGTAAATTGCGATATACATCACTTCGATAGCTTAAAAAGACAACATTGTTCACGATTAAATACGTTAAAACGAGGTCACGCACATGAAAATCACTGCTATTTCTTTATTCATTGCAGCCTTGGTGCTTACCGGTTGCCAAAATATCAGCAAACAAGATTTGGAAGCCCTACAAGCCAAAGCAGCAAGCTATGAGGAGCAAAGCCAACAACTGCAAGCTGAGAATGGCCAATTAAAGCAAACTGTAGATGCGCTAAAACAGCGCTTGGCAGAAGAGATTGAAGCCAACCAAGTGTTGGTGGAGCAAAGCGCCCAAGGCGATATCAAAGTTACCATGCAGCAAGCTATCCTTTTCCCTAGCGCCTCATTTAAAATTGATGATGCAGGTTATGCCGTATTGCAAAAGGTTGCCGATAGCTTGAGAAACCTCAATTCAGACCAACATATTCAAGTCATTGGCCATAGCGACACCATGCCAGTACATGCCAAATGGCGCGATATGTTTACCGACAACTGGGATTTATCAGCACGTCGTGCAGGTCAAGTAGCAAGACATTTGATTTGGGGTCAAGGTTTTGCCCCTGAAATGATTTCTGTGGTTGGTAAAGCACACACAGTGCCAGTAGCTAGTAACGATACTGAAGAAGGTCGTGCTCAAAACCGCCGTATTGAAATCTTTATTGAAAAGTAAGTTTTCAAATCAGAATCAAGGGATGAACACTGCCATTTCATGACGAATAAAGTTTCGGTTTATATCCCTGTGCTTAATGAAGAGCGGAAAATTGAAGATGCCCTTAAAACTGTGGCTTGGGCTGATGAAATTGTGGTGCTTGATAGTGGGTGTACCGACCAGACCATTCCGATTGCCATAAGCTATGGCGCTAAAATTGTCCCACATAAATTTGAGGGCTTTGGCAAACTACGCAATGCAGGTATTGATGCGTGCAGCCACGACTGGATTTTAAGCATAGATGCTGATGAGCGATGCACCCCTGAACTCATCCAAGAAATTCAATCCCTACTTGCCAATAGCCCGCAACATGATGCCTACTGGATACCACGCCGAAATTGGTTTATGAACCGCTGGATTAAGCACAGTGGCTGGTATCCGGATTATTGCCAACCAAAGCTGTTTAAACGGCAAGCTCTACGATACCGTGATGAAGATGTGGTACATGAAGATTGGGATGTTTCAGGCAGCATTGGTTATCTTAAACACGACGTACTTCATTTTTCATATCAACAGCTATCTGACATCGTGCGTAAGATTGATAACTACGCCAAATTGGGTGCTGATAAACTTGAAAGTAAAGGTAAAAGCGGTGGATTTTTTAAAGGCTTAAGTCGCGGCTTATGGGCATTTATCCGCATCTATTTTATCAAGCTCGGCTTCTTGGATGGTAAAGCAGGCTTTATGATTGCGTTGTTCAATTTTGAAACCACATTTTATCGCTATGTGATGCGGGATTGGAAAAACCAGCATTGGGATAAACCGCCTAAAGTTTAATCGAACGACTCAGCATGCACTTTGGTCGACATTAAGGTGTTGTGTTCAAGCGAATCCATCAACAACTGCACTTGTGCTTGTAGTTTATGCTCCATATCTGCTTGGCGTGATGCATCACCCTCAAATTTAACTGTGCGTTTAAGATTGTGCATCAACAAAGCACCATTCTCCACACGCCCCACCATATCATCACGAGTAATTAATATGCCGCGCTGCGTATGTTGCTCGAGCAAAGAAGTTCCCATACTGGCATATCGCCCGCTCCAGCCAGCCAAATCCATGAGTGTTGGAATTAAATCAAGCTGACCAGCCAACGTGTTATCAACACCTGCTTGAATGCCAGGGCCCAGCATGAGCAGAGGAATATGATGTTGTTCCAGTGTCGTTGGATTCTTTGCCAAGCCACTCACGTGATCACCTAAAATCAAAAAAATGGTGTTATTGGCAAAAGCGCTGGATTTAACTTTTTTGAAAAACTCACCCAAAACCCAATCGGTGTAATACATGGTGTTGAGTAATTTTTCCTGATCACCAGTAGGCGCAAACTTTTCCCAGCGCTTATCTGGCAGTTGCCACGGTGTGTGAGTGCTGGCTGTAAACAACATACCAAAAAAGGGCTGTTGCTGCGCCTCAAACCAATGCTGCGCTTTGTTAAATAAGTCATAGTCCCATCCACCCCAGTCTGGGGTGATAGCGTCTTGATGCGCAGATGGTCTCAAATCTTCAGCACCCATATAGGTATCAAACCCCGCCAAAGCGCTGATTTTATCCAGATAAAAGGACGCACGATACGAGCTCTGCATAAAGGCAGTACTATAGCCCTGTGCCTTAGCCAATTTCGGCAACCAGCCCATGGTATTAACTTCAATCCCCTCACCCAGATAACCCGCACCCGGCACGGTGGGGATACCTGCAATCACTGAGGAAATACCGTCAATAGATCGTTGGCCATTGGCATAGAAGTTGGCGTAAAAACGCCCTTCTTTTACCAAGGCATCATAATTGGGCGTGACACCAAAAGGCATTTTCCCTTCGGTGATTCGCGCAAAATCAACAAATGCACTGTCCCAGCTTTCAAGCAATAAAATCACCACATTGGGTTTGTCAGCCTGCTGCAAACCATCGCGCTGCCGCATCAACGGATAATTGGCATCAGGATAAGCATCTCTGCTGGATGCAAACAATAACTGCGAAGTCGCTATCGCATCTTCTTTGCTCATAAATTGCGGGGTGTGCATGGTTGATTTTTTAAGGCCGTGTAAAATGGAAAATGCACCGTTAAGCGCAAGGTGCCCCTGCTCCATCGGGCCTTCATCATAAGCAAAAATTGCTTGGATGGGTTTGCTGGTGACGCCGCCGCGCATACCCAAAAGAATAAGCAAAAACATACTCACAAACACAGGAATACTTAGCCAGCTCAGGTTTTGATGCACCACCTTTTTTTGCTGCGGCAGCATCCATTTACCCCAGAGTTTCGCACCCAAAAACACAACCACAACCATCACCAAAAGTTGCAGCCAGTATTCGGAAAAAGCGATGCCTACCATGGCCATGGCCGAAGAATTGAGGGTAGCCCCCACTTCGTGGCCAGCATGACGATGCACCAAACCAAAATACAACAAATCAGCCGCCAGCAAAAACACAAAAACACACAACACCACAAAGCTATACCAAGTGATGAAACTCAAATAACGCTGCGATACACACCAGCGCCAAGGCAAATAGGAAATAAGAAAAGGAATACCCAAAAATACAAGAGTAATGGATGTATCAAAAAACAGTGCCCCTTTGAGCAAGGCATACATGGTTTGCAACCAGGTTAAATCATCAAACTCATGGCTATAGATTTGTAAAAATAACAAGCGACAAAGAAAAAACACCACATAAAAAACCAACATCAGCTTTAAGAAAAACAGCGTTGGTCTTGTGTGGTGTTTGGATAACGAAAGCAAATGCTTCATGTTTTGCAGCAAACCGCCCTAAAAAAGCTGGCGTTTAACCATTCATATGTTGGGCATAATAAATGGCATAGAAAATCGCCAACCCAACTAATGTGCCAAACCAGTGTTTTGGTTCTTTATGACCCAACATCAATGCGAAGGAATATGGTTTACGTAATCTGTCTTTCCAAGGGGTAAGACGCGGAAGAAATAAAGGCACATATTTTGACCATTCAGCATATGCATCACCAAATAAACTCACCATACGCGCTGCTTCAATTTTGATGACGACCACGTAAATCCAAATAAAAATAACGGATGCAAATAGCGCCGGAATCAATTGATTGGCCATCACACAAAAACCAATAAACATCGTCGTGTTAAACACATACAAAGGATTGCGCGTGAATGCATAAGGGCCAGTGGTTGCTAGGGCAGCATCTTTATCGATATAACCCAAGGACCAAGTACGGCCAGATTCACCAAGCACCACAATCAAAGCACCCAGCATCAGCGAGTCTAAGGTGGGTTGAGCAAAGAGGATGACTATCAATGCAGCCAAGCCAGTGAGGCGTGGGCGGTGGTGATATACAAACTCTTCGTATTTGGTCAGTTCCATGGTGATTCCTTTTTCCTTCTCTTGTATTTTTACTTAAGTGTTTTTGCTGTAGCTGGTCAAATCAACCACGATACTGCCAATCTTTATCTTAGCCGTGATTTTAAGCGGAATTCTGCGCTCATCATCAGTTAACCAAACTTGTACCTTACCCACGCTGGTAAACACACCTTCTGTTTTCAATTCTGGCTCAATCACAATGCAATTGACCAGCTCACCCCATGGCGCCTGAAGCTTCGCTTCTTTCACCCATTTGACCACAAGGTCATATTTCTCCCCCGAATCAAACACGGGTATTGAAATGGGCGTATCCTTACTTGGCGGCGCCATCCTAGTCAGATAAAAAGCATCCAACACATTCAAATGACCCTTGGGCACATCGTAGATACGCACACGGCCTTTTTTGGTGTATTTCACCTTTCCTTCTTGCCACAAATACAAGGCTTCTTTGGTAGACGAATAGCTCCGCTCTTTTTGATCAGCGGTAAACACTGTACTTTGCATGGTCTTATCCAAGCAAATGCCCTCTGAAACAATCGTATCACGCACCTTTTTAAAGATATCCAAGAAGCGATTGGTGCGGGCAAAATTATGCACCTTATAGCCATCTTGACCTTCAGCAGTGATGTTTACTTCCGCGGTTCCGGCGTTTACAAACTCCCAGTCCACATCGAATTTCATCTTTTCACCAACAAAAGGAAAACAATCGTGAGTTGCCGCCGCACTGTTTTGCACTGCGCCAAAGGCTAAGAACATCACAGCTAAGCACAGACCAACAGGATGCCAAAAAGTCATAGGTGGCTCACAATATCATCGGCGCGAATCATATCCATACAAATAAACGCATTGCAGGTGCGTTTAAAGCATGGCCCGCAAGCTGGATTGGACTGCACCTGTATATCAGAAGCAGCCAGCGGCGATGAGCGCCAAGCGGCTGAAGCGCCCCAAAAGCTGATGGTTGGCGCGCCCAATGCTGATGCCAAATGCAACACGCCTGTATCGGCAGCCACCACAAATGCAGCTTGCTGTAGAAGGCTGCACAAACCATTCATTTCAAAACGCTTCGGCAATACCAAACCGATATTATGTTCATTGAGGTTAAGCGCTTTTTCAAACTCAGCTGTGCTTCCCCAGCTCCACACCACTTGATATCCCTTAGCCACTGCCCCTTTTGCCACAGCAAGCCAAGTGCTATTGGGCAACACCTTCGTTTCCCAAGCGCCGCCTAGGTTGAGCACCACTAAGGGTTTATTGGGGACAAGTAGCGCATTCACTGCTTCATCGCTAAATGTCTGGTGAATCGTAGGCGCTTGATAGGCCATCACTGCTGGTGAATCTTGAAGCCAAGGGCCAGCGGCCACTTTCTTATACTGCTGCACCACATGTTGTTCAAACTTATCAAAGGACACTGCCTGCTGCATCCACGATGCAGGTTTTTCTTTCATATACTTTTGATCAATGCCAAACACTTTGCTGCAAATCAAACGTGCCAAAAGCGCTGATTTCATCAAACCCTGCAAATCAAGGGCAACATCAAATTTCTCGGCGCGCAAGGCTTTCACCACACGCCAAACTTCCGATAAACGATTTTTTCCTTTCAGGTCAATGGTGTGCACTCTCACTTGCGGTGGAAACACTTCCGTCACAAATTGATAACGCACATCCACCAGCCAATGCACTTCGCTTACACCTGGGCGCGCCAACACATCATCCAATGCAGGAAGGCTATGAATAATGTCACCAAAGGCTGATAGTTTAACAATTAAGACTTTCACTGCCCCAAAGCATAGGAAGAAGACCTATAAATAACCATATAATTTTAGGCTTGCCTTCATGCCCCACTTCGCCCACATTGCCCACTCTTCCATACTTTTAACTTTGAATATGCAGGCAAAAACACAACAAAAGGAGTTTTCCATGGGTTGGATAGAACATTGGCATAGCTGGTTTATGATTGCCTCAGTGGTATTGATAATCGAATTGATGAGCGGCACTTACTTCTTACTCGCTGTGGCTGGCGGCGCATTTATCACCACAGTTTTTACTGCTTGGATGATGCCGACTATCACCATGCAAATCCTTTCTTTTGCTATTGCTTCAGCCTTGTCATACTTCTTATTGCAGTCTTTTCGTAAGAAAAAAAGCGAAGTCAACACCGATGGCACCCAACATATGATTGGCCAAAACGTGGAGCTGGTGGATGCCTTCAATCCCCAAGGCCGCGTGCGTTATAAAGGCGTGTTATGGTTGGCCAAGCTTGAAGCTGGGCAAACCGATGAAGAGATACCAACCAAAACGCAGCTGGTGATTGTGGCCGTCGATGGCAGCACACTTACCGTGAAAAAAGCAGCATAGGCGCAACTTGAATTTAGGAGATTTTACTATGGATACTGGATTAATCGTCACCATTTTCTTATCGGCAGTGGTCATATCATTTATATTCAAAGGCATTGTGGTGATTCGCAATTCTGAGCGCATGGTGATTGAGCGCTTTGGTAATTATGCCCACACCCTAGAGCCTGGCATCAATTTCATTATTCCTTTTGTCGATCAAAAGCGCGAATTCATTTGGGTAAAACCACCATCAGATAGCCGCTTGAGCAGATTGCTTGGGGAGTCCGACGATAGCTTATATCACACCACCCTAGCCACGGTTGATAGAATAGATATCCGCGAAACGGTGCTGGATATGCCATCACAAACCGTGATTACCAAAGACAACGTCAGCATTCATATCAATGCCCTGCTCTACATCGAAATCACCAAACCCCATGATGCAGTGTATCGCATTTCCAATCTTCCCAACGCCATTGAAAAATTAGCGCAAACTACGCTGCGTAGTTTGGTGGGCGAAATGGAATTGGATAAAACCCTGTCTTCACGCGAACAAATCAATTCACGCCTGCAAATCATTCTTGATGAAGCTGCCGATGATTGGGGCGCGAAGGTCAAGCGCGTAGAAATCCAAGATTTGGTGGTGCCAGCTGCCATCCAAGAAGCCATGGAAAAACAAATGCGCGCTGAGCGTGATAAACGCGCCACGATTTTGGTGGCTGAAGGCGAGCGAAAATCAGCGATTCTCAAAGCTGAAGGCGAAAAAGAATCATCCATCCTGGTGGCCGAAGGCAATCGCGCTGCCCGTATTTTGGAAGCCGATGGTGAAAAACAAGCCTTGGAAAAACTTAAAGAATCGTTGGGTGCGGAATTTAGCCAGTATCTATTGGCTGTGCGTTATTTAGAAACCATGAACCACATCGGCGGTCAAACCGCAGGTGATAAAACAGTATTTATGCCTATGGATGCCACAGCTACACTTGGCGCCATCGGCGGCATTCAAGAATTATTTAAAGGAAAAGCGTAAACCCCATGGCAGAGAACCCAACTCCAAGCAAAAAAGGCCTTCCAGGCATTAGAAATATCGTAGCCGTTGCCTCAGGCAAAGGTGGCGTGGGTAAATCCACCACAGCCGTGAATCTGGCTGTAGCCATGGCGCAACACGGCTACAAAGTCGGTCTCTTGGATGCAGACATTTATGGTCCATCCATTCCCAATATGATGGGCTTAAAGGGTCGCAAACCTGAAGTGGATGTGGAAAGCAAAGTCTTGTATCCGCTGGAAAACTTTGGCGTAAAAGTGATGTCGATTGGCTTTTTAGTGGCTGATGATCAAGCCATGATTTGGCGCGGTCCCATGGTGGCTGGCGCGCTGGGTCAGTTGCTCAAAGATGTAGCTTGGGGCGATCTTGATGTGCTCTTTATCGATATGCCTCCAGGCACTGGTGATGCCCAACTCACCCTTTCGCAAACCGTATCCGTTACTGGTGCAGTGGTCGTGACTACCCCACAAGACATTGCCCTCATTGATTGTAAAAAAGGCATTCAAATGTTTGATAAAGTGCATGTTCCTACGCTTGGCATCGTGGAAAACATGAGCGTATTTATCTGCCCACATTGCAATGGTGAATCCCATATCTTCGACCAAGGCGGCGCTGAAAAGCTTAGCGAAGAATTCAAAACCGAGGTGATTGCCAAAGTGCCCCTCAACATGGGCATCCGCGCCAACGGCGATGCCGGCACCCCTATCGTAGCCGCTCTACCCGATTCCAACGAAGCAGGCATCTACAAAGACATGGCCGAAAAAGTGATGGCGAAAATCATCACCCTCAACAAACGGAAAATCACCATTCCGATTATGACGGCGTAAAAGTGAAAAGTGTAATCTGCGAAGCAAATCTGACACCTTTTCTTTCATCATTTGCATTTCAAGATTCAAGACCTGACACCTTTTCTCCTTTCGCCAATATATGCCCTCTTACTCACGCCATCACTTAAAACGTACACCAATGGCCACTGATTGCTCGCATAAGCATTAGCCTTAATGCCATGCAACGAGTCACTGGAAAACGTATAGCGATTTACCTCTACCAGATGCTTCTGACTCATAGTTCTGTGTATTTCTTAGCGGAACCCTTTGACTTGCTAACAGGATACTTCTTTTCATTTAATGCAATCTTATCGAGAACAATTTGCCTAACGTCTAATTCATAGTTCTCAGCGAGCAACAAAGCATAGGCAATCACATCTGCCAACTCTTCTTTCACCTTTTCAACATCTGCTTCTTCAGGCTTTTTCCATAAAAAAGCTTCCAGAAGCTCGCCAGACTCAATACTCAAAGCTATCGCCAAATCTTTTGAGTTATGAAACTGTTCCCAATCTCTATCATCCCTGAATTCTTTTAACTTTTTTATGATTTCGTCCACTTTTCCTACCTATGAATATTTGTAGTTCACCTAAAGACCAAACTTTACAATTCAACAAAGAACAAGATCGATTTCAAATCATTCTTTTTGAATCGACAGCTTAGGCGAAGATTTTGTTTTCTGGAACTTAAAACACTTAAAACTGCAAAGTTGTCTTCTCAAGCAGGTCTCCATTGCGACCTTTGAAAAACTCAACTTCAACTTCTCCATCAATCACGGTGATTCTTGAGAAATTATTTTCAGTATGAATCAAGTCGGGTTTTGGCTGCGATGCCGCAAAACGGCGAACGCAGTAGAACCCCTTATTTTCTCCACAAGGCCGGCGCTTACCTATTGCATTTGAATAGGCATTATCCCATTTGCTGAGAGGTGGGCGGTTCAATTCTCTTGGCAGAAAATCAAAGTCAAAATTCGCTTTCTGAAGACCTACACCAAATGATGTAGACCAGTTAAAGGGCGAAGACACAACATTATAAATTCGGAAGTCTTTATCTTGTTCATGAGTCAACTCAGCAATAAATGACGTGTGCACGTCTCCTGATAAAAACACAACGCGCTTAATTTTACTCAACCGGATAAAATCTAGTATCCTTTTCCGCTGCTCAACGGCACCTCCCCACTTATCATCAGGGTCCCCATCGATTGCCCCGACAAAATCAGGTGGATTCAAGGTGTCAGGAAACACGGGGAGGGGAGAAACTATGAATTTAACCACGTTATCATCTGCCCTATCAGTTGAGATACATTTCTCTTCGCCTACCCCTGAACTTTTAGCACCCTCACATAGCCATTTCTTAAAGGCCAACTCTTGCGATTCACCTAAAACTACAGGCTCGCTTTTGTCCTTGCCAGACTTTTGATCTTTCGTGATGCTATTTCCCGACCTCGTATCCAGAACAAAAAACCTGTTTTGCCCATGGTTGAAGTCATACCAATATTTTTTATGACAAGTATCACCATAGGTTGCTGGCTTAAGTGCCTCGGCTGCATTATTGCCGAGATTCAAAGACGCTTGATAAGCTTCGTAAAATTTTTGCCCCGCCATCAGCTTGTCTTTACCTAACTTATCGTACTTAAATTGACCCATTGACCAGTCATTGGTTATTTCATGGTCATCCAACATCATATATGTTGGAAGCTTAGACATCACTGATGTGAAATTTTTCTTAGCAAATGATCTTTTATAAGTAGCTCTGTACCTATTTTCTGTAAGTCGTGCAAGTGGGTTACCATCAATGTAAACTTGATCACCTGCTTGAATAATAAAGTCAGTCTTTGCATCTTCCATGAGCTTCTCTTCATATGCAAGCAGCTCACGGATTCGAGCAAAGGTGTTTTCACCCATAGCGCTAAAAATTCCAAAATCTCTACACGACCCAAATATAAAGCGCGTAGCAGCTGACGCACCTGCTGCTGGAAATAACCTAACAGTGCCACTAGCTGCGTCCTTCCAATCGATACACTCACTTGAAAGAGACGGACAGTCCTTTTTAACCTCTGGGTACTTCAAGTATCCAACTTGGTACTCATAAGAGTCACTTGGCTGCGCGCCTTCAGGCAGCACGTCTACGACACCGACATTTTCATAATCCGCACTTATCTTTATTTGATCTGGATCGCTAAATTCTCCAGCGCCACCCATTTTCCTATACCTGATATAAACTTGATTATCTCGCTCGTGTGCCTTGATCCAGACCCGGAAACCACTTGATGTCGTCTTTCCAATCATTGGGCCAATGTCAGGCTTAGTTAGCTTGTATTTATATGATGAAATTTGTGAAGTAGCGCAACCCATCAGCACCAGTATGATTGAAAAAAGCACTAGCCTTAACACGTAAGTCATAAGCCCTCCCTTTGTATCCCCAAGGAAATCATAGCTGAGAGTTAAAAACACCACAATAAAACCAGCGCGGAAATGGCATAAAAAAAGCCCACGAACGTTGTGCGTTTACTAGTTTATGGTGCTCATTTTTGTATAAATAAGTTTACTATAGCCACGGAAGAAGAGGAAGAAGAGGGGTCAGGAAGAAGAGGGTAGAGTAGAGGACAGGCTAACCCTGCCCTCCCTCATCAAACCGTGCATACGGTTTTCCCGTACACGGCTTTCCGATGTTCTTCATGCCTAGGCATGCGCCCTCTTCCAAGGGGCTG
>Ga0100393_10004554_pt1 | contig 12696 bp, 14 predicted proteins | sample CryGeymeta201517_FD_81546 | JGI IMG/M metagenome (GOLD analysis project Ga0100393, IMG submission 81546) | Groundwater microbial communities from Crystal Geyser aquifers in Utah, USA - Crystal Geyser metaG 2015-17 | ecosystem: Environmental > Aquatic > Deep subsurface > Groundwater | place... | reverse complement strand
GTGGATATAGTGTCGAGCGATGGTCCTCTATTTCCGTATTTGACATGGATTCAGTTTCATCCAGATCTGGAAAACTGTCCTCCTCCATACCACCAATATTATCATCACCGGAAGCGGTAGTAGTATTGTTTCGATCGGATCTAATGGCTTCCGCCTCTCCGGCTTCTTCAATATCTTCGTCACCATCATCTGAATGTGCAATCTCTTCATCGTCACTTTCTTCCGGTCCCTTCTGGACACTTCGAAACATGGATCCTAAACTAAACGCAACTACAGTGCGCTCTCTAACATTCAGCGGCGCAATTGCAACATCAGCCTCTTGATCTTCATTGCCTTCATCAATTTCGTCTTCTTCCTCATCCTCGGCATCCTCCTCCGAAACGATATCAGAGTCATCATCGGCATAGTTACGATCACTAGCTCGCTCCAGAGCTGCTTCCAAACGCATCTGATAACGACGTGCAAGGATTCTGTAGACATCTCGTTCTTCTTCTGCCTGTCGACAGCGAACTTCGGCTCGTTGTCGAGCTTCGTGTGCTCTTGCCGCCGCCTGCTGCTCTTCGGCAAGACGACGTCGCAAACAATCCAATTCCGACTCGGGAGTCTCAAACCCTAGTATAAAGAAGGTTAATGAAAATTTTGAAGTATAAGACAAAAATAAAATACTAACCAAAATTCAAAAGCGTGCCTGTTGTCTACTCACAGTCACGATGTGTGTATGACAACACTTCTAACCACAAACATCGCGGTAGAATCCCCGCCGCATTCACTGCTGGTTTGAGTTGCTCGTCCTGTTTGGGGCGAGGTTGATGTTTGGGAGAGTGCGAACACAAAAGAATCTCGCGGCACGAATTGCGGAAGCTGTCTGGATATTGATGATGGATCGCTGGATTCCAAATAGTAGAGGGTAAAACAGTCATTTCCCCATCAGATCCCGCTTGTAATGTAGCAAAACGAACGGCGCTCAACAGCTGTTGAGTAAACTCAGTGGAAGGTAGGATGGTATCCGCATCATCCGTTTCCATCGAAGATGAACTAATGTTAGGCGCATTCTTTTTGGGGTTCGACCTGCATCCATTCCGGGTGATCTTTACAAGTTCATCCTCAACTATCACATGGACAAACAACGAAGAATAATGTTATAGTAGTCGAGGCAACACATGAAAGATACCCTTTTGAGGACAAGAAGAAAGAAAAAGCGTACCTGGACCAACCAAAATGCCACCGGGACGAAGTAGAAATGCTAATTTGGGCAGGTCTTGTTTATTCACAGAAGATCCAACATAAATCCGGTCAAATCCCACGACAGCTTCGCCCTTATTGTGATCAATTGTGAGCGCATTGCCATGGATCCATTCAATGCTGGGAAATGGTCTGTTGTGCGTACTCTTCCAGCGCTCCGTAGCAGCTTTTGCATGCTCGACAACATCTTCATGAAAATCAACTCCTGTACAAGAATAGAACAGTCCATGGGTGAGACGACAGCAAGACGACCTAGATTCGACGGCAGCGAGTAAAAAAGTACATTCAAGCGCACCATAATTATTTGAGTGAATGCCCAGAATCGAGGCGACAATGCAAGATAGGTAACCAGTCCCACTTCCCAGGTTCAGAAAGCTCAAGGAGGAGTTTGGACGAAGATCGAGTGCCTCCAATACGGTCCCATAAATATGAGGTGCTGAAATATGAAGATTTCCCTCCCTCAAAGGCTGATCCGTGTGGGCCATTGACCTTTGATTCTACGGAAGGAAACGAAAGAACAAATGAGAAGGGCTTACTTCCTTAGAACTTGGTACAGTATGATGTTGATTGGATAATAAACAAGAAATACCAAAACATACCTTCGGGACGAAATGGACTCTATCAACTTGTCGAAAAGCTGCCTCGATGAAGGGGGACGAAATCACTTCAAAGCCTGACAGAAAGCGAATCAGGAGAGAAAGAAAAAAGAATACATAAATCATTAATGAACAACTTGACGTGAGAATCACTTTGCGCGCACAAAAAGGACAGATATGGTTGCTCGACGTCCCTTCTAACATCGCCAGAAGGAATATGACATGTTCTGCTATTTGGAGGATATCTGGAGGGGCGGTTACCGTTGCAGAATCCTACAGAGTAAACACATTCAAAGTTCTTTTAACAATTCTACTTTTAAAAACTCACGCTTCAACTTGTCTACCATCTCGGCATTCGTTGTACCGCTGCTTCTCCAAGCACACATGTTAGCTGTTAGCTATCTCTTTGGTAAATGATTTTATTTGATTATTGGTAGGTTAATGTATGTTCGGAAAGTTTGTTTTAGAATAATCATGCGCATCGAATCTACGTAGTAAATAGTAGTGGCTTCTCATGGAAAAACTTGACAAACTCTCTAGCGTACCGGTAGCAATTGTTCTGAGAAAATGATGATGGCTTGATTCAACTCGTGAAAGCTTTGTACTACTTGTGTCTTGCGAGCAGTGTCATCACACTCTTGTTTTGTTCGGAAATGGAACTTCGGTGCCAGCGAGCTGCAGTGGCGCAGTAGGGCTCGAGATAATAATCTGCTTTTAACTACTCCGTACCAGGTAGTCGGAGTAAGTTTTACTACGTACTACTGTACTACTGTAGAGACCATAAAACAAGGAATCCGAATCTGAAGTATTCGGTCTCTTGAACACAATGCTTGGCTGCTGGTTTGTAACCCCGTTGCTTGCCCAGTTTTCGTATGCGTGTTCTTGCCAGTGGAAAAGGCTGGCACCAACTAATACTAGTTCTACTGAGCAACAACAGACTGCTGCCGAACTATCTCCTCTTTGACCTCCTGCTTCTTGTGCCCTGGCTAATAAGTAAAAAATTAGGAATTTTGTTCCCTTCTGCCTGCCTCCTGCCTGCCTCTTGCCTGCTCCCAGCGCACAAAGAAGAGCAACATAGCGCACAAAGAAGAACAAAATAAAACGTCCCATCTTCCAGCTTTCTCTTGCTGCTCACCTCACCCACCAACAAGAAGCAGGAGCAAATGCAAAAACGATGTAACAGCACCTAATTAACATTCATGGCGCTTGGCAAAGCGTCCAATTAGGTAGCGTGGCCTTCCAGCAAAAAAAGAAATGACCAATGCCGGACTTGAACCGACGACCTTCGGGTCTGGAATCCGACTGCAGAGTAATAGGAGTATGAGAAGTACTGAGTAAGCAGAAGATCGGACGACACGAGTTGATCACCAGTTAATATTCTGAAACTTACTGCTCTGCCAACTGAGCTAATTAGTCCAATCACGCTATTATTAGAAGAACCACAAATTTTTAATACATAATCTATACATTTTATTTTTGTCAACATGATTACAAGTATTATTATTATTTTTTCTTTTCCAGCCAAGCAAAGTAGGGTCTACTAGTAGTAGTCTAGTCTGCTTGCTATTGAAGCCATTTTCAAGTTTTTGTAGGTGAAATTCATGCGTCGACAGACCAGCCTTTTCGTGGCATGCCCGCTGAGCCTCGCTGCTTTGAAGCCGCGAACTGCGGTGCTTTTTTGCAAGTCGCTGACTATCACTGTCTTGGGATTGTATGCATGCCATAACTGGACCCTACTTTACTTGGTATTGGTCGACACAGAGCAGTAATCTATTGTCTTTTAAACCTCGATCTCGAGCAAATCCACTTTTGCTACGTACTGTTATTATAGCAATAATACAGCTACAGAAACCAGCTGCGAACAACTGTAGCTGCTACCTGCTGCTGCCTGCATGCTACAATGTGGTAACAGTCTGGCTCTTGAGCAAGCTCGCTGGGTGTACAGCCGACTTAATAGCAAAAATGCTGCCTAATCGTCGAGAAATAGTGCCAAGAAAGAGCACAATTCGGCACTGTAAACCACGAATGCGGTACAGACCCTGGAAGAGTTGCCAACTCACGAAATATCCTCATTGCTTTCCTCACGAATTCGTCAACTGAAGTAGTCCATCTTGGTTCCTTTCACTCTGCCAGAATCCAAGCCCTTCTTAGTCGCATTGTATGCACGGCGGAACACCTCAGACTGGGCTATTTTTAATGGCCGAATTCAATCAAAGGGGGGTTTCGGGGTTTCAGTCGGCAAAGACAGCCTCAGCCCTTTTGGTCGCCACTCTCTCGGATTTGCTGGACAACCTTGTGCTTGCGCCGAAGCCAGTGGTCCAGAACTCGCGAGTATCGTGGGTTGGAGAATTGCAAGTCCCATCCGCTCGCTTGAATCAACTACCCAGCTGCTGCGGCGTCCATGTCCACGTCTGCCTGCCTTTTTTAGAGGACGAAGCAGTGTCATCCAAGCGCGGCACAATTGGAGTTTCAAGTCCAGCATGTCGCGGTAATTTTGGCCAAGACTACCCTTCCTCTATCAGCATTGTTCTTGACACGATCAACAGCAAAACGTGCTTGGGATGATACGCATCACTGAGATCAACCTGCTTTGTTTCTTTTTAATGCTCCTGGGTGGCATTCTTATGCCTATTCAGGATAAATCGAGACTAACTAAAAAGAGCATAAACAGATTTGGGTAGAATTATGCCGTTGAAAGCAAATGAATGCACAATATTAAAAGAACAAATTAAATGCTGCTACTGTATAAGCCGTAAGAATATTGCGAGAAAACTCTTGGGTGGGCACATTGCCAGAATATTTTGGGCACTTTATCTCAGCATCTCTCTCGTTCTTTTGGCTCTTCGTGGTGGACGTTCGCCACTGAAACATCGGTTACAGCAATCGGGGAACTCACATTGCACCTCTGGAATTTCTCCACCACAATCTGTAAAGAGATCATCCAGAACGGCGTCCAGTCGAAGGTTGCAAAAGCTTTGAGGCACACTGCCTTGAAATAAGTTGTAGTTGAACAAAGCCTCATTTAACTCTTGCAGTCGACCGGGCTGCACTTCCGGAATAGTTCCACTCAAAAAGTTTCCATCGAGATACAAATCGCGAAGCCCGGGCGGGTCTTGGAAATTTGAGGGAATTGGTCCAATGAAGGAGTTGTTGGAAAGGTAGACAAACTTGACCGCTGGAAGTGCAAAGATGGATGTCGGAATGGCACCCGTCAAGAAATTCATTGAGACGTCCAGGTGCTCCATTTGGCTGTAGCTACCGAAGATGTTAGGAATGGTAGAGTTCAAATAATTTTGAAAAAGAATCAGGTTCTTCAAATTGCTGACTTCGGCAAGCTGATTGGGAATATTACCCGTGAATAAATTCTCACTCAGCCTGAGGTCGCCCAAGCCGGTGAGGCGTCCAATGTGTGTAGAAATTGTTCCTGACAGAAAGTTTCCATCTAGGCGGAGATCTTCAAGATTTGTCATTTGAAAGAATTCCTCGGGAACTCGACCTTCCAATATATTTCCATCAAGACGAAGGATTGACATTTCTGTCAACGCACCCATTTGAGAGGGGATATTGCCTTCGAGACTGTTGTCGTAAAGGAAGGACGTCTTCAATTTTTTCAAGTTTCCAATCTCAGTAGGGATGGTTCCGACTACCCTGTTGTTACTTATCCAGAATTGTTCCAAGTCTACCCATTTTCCAATAATTGTTGGTATACTTCCAGTGAACTCATTGCGGGACAATCGCAAGGCCTGAAGCTTTTGCAAAGGCACAAGACTATTGGCAATCAATGGACCCGATAGCAAGTTACGTTCCACGTCCAAAAAGATGAGACGCGTCAATGTACCGAGAGAAGTTGGAAGCCCTCCTGTGATAGAATTGGCAAACACATTTAAGTTCTCCAACAGTGGGAGAGCGACAATTTCTTCAGGAATGGTTCCCACCAGGTTGTTAAAGGCTGTTGCAGTATCAGTATTAGAAATGAAAGAGTGCATCGTTCTTGGTGTGAGTAAAAATCAGGAGAGTGTACGGTGTTTGCTGCGATCAAAGGTAGTCTTTCTCGATTGATTCAGACAGTTGAAGGTACTTACGAAGATTCAATTTGTATACTACTCCAGTCGATTTTTGAAGCTGACGGCGTCTATCATTGGTCTCTCCAGTGCACACAACTCCAGCCCATGTGCATTCGGAGGAATCTCCCAACCATCCCGAACTATTGGTCCATTGAGCTCCATTTGTCGCAAAATAAAGAGTCAAGAGACCGTATCTCTGAGTTGTGGTTGGATATTGGCAAGGATCCGGCTGAAAGACAGGATCCTTATTAACGATCCAATCAAAGGCCTGTCCCTGAGGTGAATTCGTATCAAGGAGAAGATCTTCGTCTGTAATAGGCGACAGTGTGCTCAAAAAGTACTTCTCACGTGTCACTCCTCCCTCTAGACAAAACCCAGGCGGTCCCAAAGTGGGTGGGGGAGTGGACAAACTCATGTACAAGTAATTCTGAAGAATCCGCTCTGCATTGATTTCGGCTTCAGCTGCCTCTTCCTCCCAAAGAACATCTTTTTCGTCGTGTTTGTTGTTCTCATTTTTGTTTTTTCTGTTTTGGGAAAAGAAATCACCTGCAGATTTCACATCTGTCGTGATTCGCTTTCGTCGAAGCAATCCCACTGTATTGTCATCGGCGAAAACAATGGCGGGCGATAGAACTGTAACTACTAAAGCAATGTGCCGCCACCACTGCACCGGAGACAACGATGAGGACGCGTTCACTGTTGTTGTTGCTCTTGTCGTTGATCTCATCTTGATGAATCGATCGTTTATTCGTTTCTTGTAAATCTGTAGTAGTAGTTGTGCGGAAGATTCCGTTTCACTTTGAATCTTGTTGAAATGAAAGCTATGTCTCCATAGTTGGTCCACTCGCTTGTTAGATGGATATCGGCACACGAGAGCCAAATTTGTTCTCTTGCATGGAAATGCATCCAACACGATCACATAAATTTTGTGGCAGAGAGCTTAACAAGTCTCAACGGCTCGAAATATCAAGATTTGGTTTCTTGAAAATATCATACCAAGACTCGTTGTGAGTCCGAATCACGAGTAGTTCTTCATAAAGATTAACCCTAATGAAAGATTCGAATTCTGATGCCCAGTTTGGACGTTAAGTTGTTCGCATGCGCACTGCGGTCAAAACATCACATCTGATTTGCTGATCGAGAGCGCGAACGCCAGACAGAGAATTTGGCAAAAAAGCTCCTTCCATCATCATCTTCTAAATCTCGTTCCAAACGTACTACGGTACTACACTGCTACACTAGACTACTACCTGCTATTTCTTATTTCTTTCCTCATCATTGCTTTTTTCCTGCCATCATACTTTTCTCACTCAACATAACATTAGTTCATAATTTATTCCTTAGACAATGGTCAAACGACGATCGAAACGCAAAGCTGCAGTCATGGAGTCCCTGTTAGAGGGAGGTAAACTTCGTCGATCCAAGCGCAAAGAAAATATTCGGGAAGACGAACACAAAATCTACGGAGAGTAAGTTCCAATTATTTACAGAATAATTTATGGAGTGCCTCTTTGTGCGCCTCGCTCCGCTCGATAATGCTAGCACAAATTTCTGCCGTGTTTTCCGCGGTAGTTTAGATTACGGCTGTTGAGTCACTACCTGTTTTTGACCTGCTCTTTCTTGGATGATTCATTTTTCATCTTACCCAAATTATAATCATTTTGTGCTATTCACTACTCTCCTCTCTCCTCATAGTGACTACGGCATTCTGCCCTCCGACTGATCCATGGTTGCCGCATCCGCTATTCCAAAGAGGTAAGCTTGCATTCATTTCTTTTCGTGTTATATTTTTGCCTGGTTTAAGTAAGATGGGATGGATGATGGATGGACCAGAGGGACAGGGACATCAGAGGTTACTGTTAACTGAGCTCCTTTTTCTCCTATCTTGATTGCCGTCGCTGTCGTGTTTCTTGCGTAGCTTCCACGTAGCTTTCAGTACTAAATGACGTGAAGAAGCGCACATTCGCTTTTTGCTGCCAAAGCTTCGTATTTCATTCGCACGACTGGGACTCAATTTGAGGAGTCTGCTATTGCCATCACCATCACTCTATTTTTTTCTACCCTTCACTCACCGAATCATGTTTTAATGATTGATTCTGTACATTAATTATTTATTATTTTGACTTGACAACCACGGATATACAGGGTACCTTTGGGTTTCGTATGCGGCTATCCACTCAACGGAGGGGAACTCTACGGTGGATCCATGTTCATTCGATCGGCGGCGCATGATACACTCCAAGGCAGAGCTATTCAAGCTGTGAACGAATTCTGGGGCGAAGATTTTCGAAGCTGGGGTGGCCGCGAAACGATTGGCATTCCCGTGTGCAAGAAGAAGTATTCACCCTTTAGCTTTAGCATTGCTCATCAGGAACAAGAAGGCAGAGATGACGATGATGGTAATGATGATTACGAAGATTCCAGCAGTGCTGCACGACAACGACCCAAGATGCAGGTGGTCGTCAATCGAATGTACGGTTGCAAGTGCCACTCCGATATCCGAAAAGCCATCATCGAGAAACATGGAGAACGCAAAGGATGGGAACCCTTTGGTCAGTGGTCTCTCAAGAAAGCACAGGATTTAGCTCGAAAAGAAACCGAACGTTTGAACCAACCCCGAGCGTCTTCGTCGAAGGCATCGTCACATCCAGGCTCAGATGCCGAAAGAAGCTCGACCGATGGAACATCCACCTCGGAAGACATCTGGACGTTGTCGTCGGATGAAGAAAAATCACCTAACAATAATTTACTTCCGTCGATGTGCAACAACGGGAGCTGTACGTGGAAAGTCAAAGCCAAATACGACAACATTTATCACGAGATTCATGGCCGTACAGAGTCTGATGACGAAGATTATTAGAAGAAAATGTTTGCTTTGCGTTGGAATGTGTGAGAGATGATTAAAAATTGTTTCTTCTGACTGTGAGAATTTGTACTGTCTCCCGGCCTTGGTGACGATTCAAGAGTACCCCTTTCTTGGAAGTCGCCGTAGGATTGAGTGATCATTGCTGGAGTTTTTCGCCGCCTGAATGACCCAGATTGGATGGAACTAGCCAAAATGAAGGTTGTTCTTCCTCTCTGGTGAGAATGGCGATGTATTGATTCTCAGCTAGTACGGTAGCAGTGGCTTTCAACACGGAAAAGTCTCGGTCATGGATTGCTTTCTTTCTTTTTCAACAAGACAGCTTGAAAGGACCACCCGCTTATTATTTGATCGGCTATTTTGTCAAGCTTAGTGCTGTTATAGAATTTTGTTTGCATACGGATTCACAGCAAGGTCAAGCTGCTTTGCTGTTAGCTACAAGTACTTAGAACTGTAACTATTACTAGTCGGTGAGCAGGATAGAAGGTAAAAAACAATTCAAAACTGAACACATGCTGAACACGACATGTCTGTTGGTAACTCTAAATTTTGAGATAGCGATAACCCCAATCTTGTCCCAGTCCCTATCATGACGAAAGCGACGATCCTTTGCTTCAACTCTCTTCAATGTCGCTCTCTGCCCAATCAAACCATCATGCTCTTTCGCACGCACAGATAAACCTGCTGTTGGCTGTTGCTACTACTAGACTAGCCACTACCAGGTACTAGAGTGAACCTTCACCATCGTCGCTTTTGTTAATTATTTTCATCTATTTAAACGTCAACTACAACAACAATGAAGATCGCCGCTGTTTTTGTCTTGACCGCAACTACTGTTGCGGCTTTTGCCCCTGCCCCTGCTGGCACCCGATGTACGTAAAAGTATAGAAGTAAACGTGAGCGAAGGTTAATGGATTGAAGAAGGGAGTGGAGCCCGCGCACCACAATCAGCCTGTTACAATGGTACTTTAGTATACAAAGGAGCAGTTTTAGCCACCAAAATGCGGGATGATTATTGATTAGTGCATTGCTTGAAGGCAGGACTCGTGGTGTAGAAGCCAGCGATCTACCATTCTTCCAACTGTTACTTCTTCGTCTGATCTAACCTTTTCCTTTTCGTTGGACACTTCTCTCACTATTTAGCCACTTCTGTCAGCATGGCCGAGTTCGACCTTGACTACGGTATGAAGAATGACTATGTGGCCCAGAGCTACGGCGACGGTGGCCAGGGAACATTTGGAGCCGTCTCTCCAAACGACTGGAGAGTCCCCGGAACTTCCCCTGTTGGCCAGAGCTCATATGCCGGCGCCCCTGATGGTGGTGACGAGCCTTGGTTCTCGGAGGCTGTCTCCACCGTGTCCTTGGATATGAGCAAAGCTGAAGAAACCCTCAAGGCCTTCACAAAGGAAGCTGCTTCTTTCAAGATTGATCAATTCGCCGCAGACAACAACATCAGTGACAAGGCTGGTGCTATGGACAAGTTGATTGGTGCCATGGGATACGATGCTTTCCTTGAGGCTTCCCCTAAGCAACTCGCAAAAGCCTGGGAGACTGCTACTGGAAAAAAGGAGTAAATACCTGAGCTCTGCACAATGATTCACAGTCTTTGGAGCTGTTGACTTTCTTCTCCCTGACACAATAAGTTTTAGAATAAGACTTGCTTTGAGACACGGTTTGCGCATAAATCACATACTATACATCTTTGTTGATCGCATAGAGACTGCGTTTGTATAGCATACTATCTGTGCGAATTCAATCATCAAATTCAACTGAATAATATATGCGCCAGAGTCATATTCAGTATGGACGACTTAGACGAAGCAATGCACAAATGTTTAGTTAGACGCTGAGAGAATAATATTACTTACTACTTATCCCCGGTCGATGTGTTTTCAACCATTTCTGATCATTGTGTTCTCGCTTTTCTTGCGTTTTCAACTGAAGTATTTTCGAGTTAGAAGCCTGTGCAGTCGCGCTTTTATTCTATGCACGTAATGCATGTTGCAAATCCTGCTTTTTTACAAAGAACGGCAGATATCGTGTCTCAGGAAGAATTATGAGCACAAATTCAGCAACGATTCTATAAACATATCCTATACTCTCTCATGAGTCCGCGGACGTTTCAACACAATGTTTTGATATATTTAATAGACAATGCTTGTGGTGCAGCTTCGTCATCCAGAGGAAGACGATGTCCGTTGGTAGCATCATGCCTAGAAAACAGATTCATATCCAACAGAAAAGTCACCACGCATAAGAGTATGGATGTTCGCATTTTATTTGTCGTATGCAAAGCACCAACAACTCAAAGTCAGCCTCGCCAAATAGCTGCTGCCAACGGTGCTAGTCGATTTTGCACAGTATGCAGCTATCAAAAAGGAATCTGGAGTGTCCTCGTCCGAACAATAACAAACAAAACCTGTCAGGCTACTGCAACCGTGATTTCTGCTTTTGTTTGGACGCCCAATTCCGTCTGTGTGTGTGCGTGTGTGTCTTGGCGGGTCAGAATGACCTTTGTGTTTCGCCCTAGAGCAAAATAGAGCTCTGCAATGATAGCGGTCATTGGAGAATCAGCAAGAACAAGTGGGCCCATAGTCTCCGTCCAGAAATTGAGTTTGATCCTTTGCCTGTCCTTCTCACAATAACTGATGCCTTCTTCGTGTGATAATATTGTTGGCTGTTTGTAAGTTTTCTAGTACCGCTGAAAAGCGCTCTATAAGTTGTTATTATGACTGCGCCATGCAAACTGCGCACCGCACGCAACAGTGATTTTCTGAAGGATATATTCTCGATTTGGTAAAAAAGTTTCCAAGGACACAAGCTTGGACGCAGTCTACAGTCTACGGTGTGGTTGGAGAGGACATCGATTAAAGAGCTAGGAATTGGGCTTGCTTCCACTTGTGTCGTTGGATAGGATAGTTTTACAGGAATTTTCATTCTCAATCTCATCATCGTTCTTCCTCGTCTAAATCGTCATCGATGATAAATGATAAATGCGATACCAAACCACCTCTCTGCTCCAAGGAAGAAGATTGACGATCGACCCGAGAAGAAGAGGTGGTAATGGCTTGTACGGCAACAATCGACACTTATCAAAGACATACTGGTAACACACAACAACGGTCTGCCATCTCATTTTTGTCCAGCCAGTCTACTCTCGATCAATCCTTTGTAAGGATTCAACATCCAGTTTCGACACATGACCAACTTGAAAGATCTTTAATATTGAATTAGACTAGACTACAACATTACTGTTGAGTAGATAGACTAGACTACACGGCCCGTACTCGTGTACTCTACTGAATATCTAATGGACTCTTCTCGTTTCCTCATATTTCCAAATAGAGAAGTACGTAGATAGTAGTAGTATTCTTCATCTACTACGTTTGGTATGTTGAGGTCGTTGGTGACCGTTCTCCTCGAGGGTTTGTGTTATAAAGACTGCACTCACATGTTGTATTGTTAACCTTTTACCAACAGATGCAACTTTCGGATAGTACAACATCGTATATTGAATTTTAAAAATAGCATGGCAGGCTTTCCATGAATTGATAAAGTAAGAATCGCCGGGTGATTCAACCTCCCTCCAAAAATCCGAACAAAATCATTCAAATCGAGAAATCGAGGAAGCCATGTTGAAAGTTGAAAGGCAATGTGTGTGTGTGTGTGTTCGAGAAAGAGAGGAAGCGACAAGAGAAATACTACTAGAACGTTCAAAAGATACAATTTAAAATTAAGTTCTGAGAAACGAAAATCCATACCTACCAAACAATGATGTTGTCCTTACATCGCCATCTCTGCCTTGAAGCGTCCTTTGTGTTCTTTCTGGTTTTTGCGACGAACCTGAGTGTTGTCAGTGCCGTGAATTTACGACGCAAGAGAAGTTTTCTCACCATTGTCGACCACGAGGATCCTCCAGTCACCTCTTCCG
>Ga0100393_10004552_pt1 | contig 12701 bp, 10 predicted proteins | sample CryGeymeta201517_FD_81546 | JGI IMG/M metagenome (GOLD analysis project Ga0100393, IMG submission 81546) | Groundwater microbial communities from Crystal Geyser aquifers in Utah, USA - Crystal Geyser metaG 2015-17 | ecosystem: Environmental > Aquatic > Deep subsurface > Groundwater | place... | reverse complement strand
GACCCCGCCGCCACCCCGCACCAATACCTCGGCAAGCTCGGCTACTACACGGACGCGGCTTCCGGCTTGCAGTTGCTGACGCACCGGTACTATGACCCGGCGGTGGGGCGGTTTGTGAGTGAGGATCCGGTGAGGGATGGGGGGAATTGGTACGAGTACGGTTCAGGCACTCCTGCTGCTCAGGTGGATCCATCGGGCACGCATGTTCTGCCTCCTCCCTACCCGCAGGAACCTCACCCCCATGACCACATGTGGCCTCCGCCCGGTCACACGCCCCCACTGGGCCATCCAGCGCCAACGTGCCCATCTTGGGATCCCCACTGCCACTGGCATGAGCCGGTTCCCGGTTACCCACACTGCACATTCCACATTACGGGGAGGGGAGGCTGCCTTTACGCCAGGGTTGTCTGCGGCCAGAACACCTACTATGTTGGCATGTGCGAGTACTATGGGGGACGAAACGAGAACTGGATTGCGTTCCCTCCGGATGGCCCGCCGCTCATGCACTGGATCAACCGCGAGCCACCAAGCGGGCCACTTTGCCACTACGTGTTCAACCTTGAGACCAAGCATCTCAATGTCTTCTGCTGTGACACGTACGACATCGAGACCGGCGTCTGCACGGGCTTCAAGCTGGTCTACAGCGGTCCCGCGCCGCATCAGCCATGGCCCACCACCGGAGTCCCCGGGAGTCCAGACTGACCCTCCGCAGCGGCCCGTGGAGCCAGTGCAAGGAGAATGCGTATGGCAAGGAACACGAGACTGATAGGGGTCTGTGGCATCATTGGAGTGGCGGTGCTGGGCGTCTGGTTCGCCAGAGCACAACACGAGCGTCCTGAACAGGGGGGCATCTCCGGGGCCCAGAGACCGTTCGTGAGCTGGTCAGGACCCCATAGTGGGCTTCCGGAGCGCTGCCACTTCCGGATCACATCCGAGAAGCAGTGGAGAGACGTCTGGACGAGACACGTCGGCGACGCGGCAGAGAAGGATACCTTTGGCTACGTCGTTGTGCCCGCCGTGGACTTCGAACGCTGTATGGTCGTCGCGGTCTTCCAGGGCAGGCGTGAGAACAACAACGGCGTCGTCGCGGTCTCGGTCACTGAGGATGGAGAGCAGATGAAGGTGCGTTTGCAGCCGAAACCCTACCAGACCGGACCCGTGGGCGACCCAGTCACCCCCTACGGGATTTTCGTATTGCCACGCTCAGCGAAGTCGCTGCTGCTGGAAGAAGATGCAAGACGCAACTGGGGGCCGCCAGTCTGGCGCGAGCGCGCTCGGTTCGGCGAGTTGGCCACGCGGCCGTAGAGGCGGACACCGGGGCCGCGTCTTCAATCTTCAATAATGCGGGGCGGCCGCAGTCACGGCGCCCCCAAAGCAGAGCACCTGACGCCCGGATGAGCAGATGAACGCTGCGAGGAGCGAATCGGCGAAGCTCACACATCCAGAAGCAGGCAGGATTCCCGCGGTGCGGGCGCCGCTGTGCCTGCTCCCGGGGGAACGGGTTCACACCCGCGCCCTCGACCCGGCAGAAGTGCTGGTCCGTGCGGCGCGGTGCTTCCCAGCGAGCAGGAACCGAACGTCGAACACCGAACGTCGCAACGCCGAACGCTGGAGGACTGCGAACCGCAGAAGGAGGAGTCTGCCATGCCGATCCCCTGGAAAGCCATCCAACGAAAGAACCCCCGTGACCCGAATGCCGCCCCCAAGTACTACGCGATGGACGTTACTCGCTCGTTGTTGGACGAGGAGGACGCGGCCCACGCCATTGCCGTCCGCAGCGGGCTGAGCGGTTCGATTTTGGATTTGCGATTGTCGATTTGCGATTGAAGGGCAACGGCGGGAAGCCCGGAGGGGTCATGTCCTTTGCGCGGCGCGGTGCTTCCCAGGGAGAAGGAACCGAAGGTCGGACAGCGAACACTGAACATCGAACATCGAACATCGAACACCGAACGTCGCAACGCCGAACACTGGACGACTGCGAACCGCAGAAGGAGGAGTCTGCCATGCCGATCCCCTGGAAAGCCATCGCGAACTCTGCGAGTTCGACGAAAGAACCCCCGTGACCCGAATGCCGCCCCCAAGTACTACGCACTGGACATGACTCGCTCGTTGTTGGACGAAGAGGACGCTGCCCACGCCATCGCCGTCCGCAGCGGTCTGAGCGGTTCGATTCTGGATTTGCGATTGTCGATTTGCGATTGAAGGGCAACGGCGGGAAGCCTGGCGGGGTCATGCCCTTAGCGCGGCTCGGCTCCTTCTCAGCGACGCTCAGCAGCGAAGGCGGGGCCGTGACCGCCGAGGAGGTCCGCCGGCTGCCCAAAGACGTGAGCGTGAGCTTCCGGGCGGCCCCGGAGCTGCGCCGCGCCCTGGAAGCCGCCGGCGACCAGTTCACCGGCGAGACCACCGAGCTGGCGACGCCGTAGCCCGGCGCCCGTCAGCCCGACCGGCCGGGAAGTATGGTACTTCCTGCCGGGAACTATGCTACTTCCGCCCCGGAAGTACGATACTTCTTGAGGCGAAGTATCATACTTCTTGCCTGGCGGCGCGCGGAGGCCGGTAAGGCGGGGCGGAGAGGGAGTTTGCACCACGGAGAAACCCGGTGGTTTCAGGAGACAACTGAGAGCACGGAGAAGGAGTTGGTCTGAACCGCCAAGACGCGAACGACGTGAAGGTTCGCCGGGAGGCGCTTGGCTTTGGTCGCGGGTCTTCCCGGGCGGGGCGCCGTTGCGGTTGCCGGTGCTTGTCGTCTCCCTGCTCACCGTGTCTCTGTGGTTGCCCCAACTCCGTTTCGCGGCCGGTGGGCCGCCGCCGAAGACGGTCACGCTGAACTTCAAAGACGCCGAGATCCGGGAGGTGCTGAGCGGGTTGTCGGAAGCCACCGGGGTCAACGTGGTGGCCGATGGCACGGTGCAGGGGCGGATCGGGTTGAGCGTGAAAGGGGTGACGTTGGAGCAGGCGATTCAGGCCATTGCCCGGATGGCGCAGCTTCAGTGGGCGGAGCAGGGAGGAGTGTATCTGCTGAGCCGGAACCCGATTCCGAAGCCGGCGGTCATCGAGGTGCGCGACGGGAAGCTCACGGTGGACGTGGCGCGGATGGAGATCCGAGAATTCCTCCAGCAGGTCTCGGCCAAGAGCGGGTTGAGCTTGGTGCCGGAGCAGTCGCTTTCCGGGCAGGTGACGGTGGCGGTGACGGGGGCGCCGGTGGAGGAAGGGGTGCGGGCGATCTTGGAGGCGCAGGGGCTGGAGGTGCTGGAGCGGGGCGGAGGAGTGCGGGTAGTGGGGAGGAGGGAGCCGCAAAGAGGCGCAAAGGAAGGGCAGGGGTACGGAGAAGCCACAGAGAGTGCGGAGAGCTCAGAGAAAGGGCGAGAGGCAGGGGAAGGGCAAGGGCGGGACGGTAACGCGGAGACGCAGAGAGGCACAGGCGCAGAGGAAAGGCAAGGGCAGGGCGATAGACCTGGGCAGTCAGTCTCTGGGATCTCTGTGGCTGGGAAGTTCGATACGGTGACGGTGGAGCTCAAGGACGCACAGGCGGCCGACATCCTGGCGGAGATCGCCAAGCAGACGGGTGTGGAAATCGTGGTGCTCACGGCGCCCGAGCTGACGCGGACGGTGCGGTGGGCGAAGGTGACGGTGGAAGAGGCGCTGCGGAACTTGCTTCTGGGGACCAAATACGCCTACGTGAAGGACGGGGCGCGGTACGTCGTGGGGGACACGACCCGCAAGTCGGGGGAAGACGGCGCGGAAGCGGCGCTGTTCCTGACGACGGAGACCATCCCGCTGAAGCACCTGCGACCAGAGGAGGCGCCGACGCTGCTGGGAGCGGTCGTCAGCAAGGACAGCCAGAGCCTGATTCCCTTGCCCGACCTGGGAGCGCTCTCGGTCACGGGCACGGCGGAGCAGCTCGCCCGCGTGCGGTCTATTCTGGAGCAGATCGATGTGCCGGCGCAGCAGATCATGCTGCAAGCGGTGCTGCTGGAAACGTCGGAGAACCTGGACAAGGAGTTGGGCTTCCAGTATCTCGGCGAGAAGAGCCACCTGAAGGGACAGGGGCCGCTGCAAGGGTCGCTGGTGTACGGCACTGCCGGCGAGTTCAAGGAGTTCCTGACCACGACCCTGACGGCGTTGGTCAGTGAAGGCAAGGCGCGTGTGTTGGCGAACCCGCGGGTGGCGACGCTCAACGGCAAGAAGGCCAACATCGAGATCACCCAGGACCGGTACTTCCGCACTTCCGGCATCCCGGCAACCAGCATTCCCAGCGGCGACGCCGGGGCGGGCACTGACAAGGACAGCACGCTCTTCTCGCCGTTCGTTCAGTCGCAGATCCAGACCATCAAGGCGGGCATCATGTTGGACATCACGCCGTGGGTGGGCGCCGAGGGCGACATCACTGTGGAGGTGACGCCCACCGTCAGCAACCTGACCGGCGTCAGCGCCGACGGCCTGCCCGAGGTCAGCCAACGCACCGTCACCACCACCGTCCGCGTCAAGGACGGCGAGACCATCGTCATCGGCGGGTTGAAGCAGGAAGAGGAAACGGTGTCCGTGTCCAAGCTGCCGATTCTGGGCGACCTGCCGCTGCTGGGCCCGCTGTTCCGCCACACCCGGAAGGCTAGCCGGCAGAGCGAGCTAATCATCCTGGTGACGCCGCGAATACTGACAGGCTTGCAGTGAGGGAAGGCTCACCACTGAGACGCGGAGAGCACGGAGAGACTCTTACCGTGTTCCAATCGACGTTCGACATCGACTGCCCGTTGACGGATCCGCGACTGCTTGGGTTTGAGGTGGACTCGAACCCGGCGGGGTTGCTGCTGTCGCTGGAGGGGACGGTGACGGTGGGCACTGGCAAGCGACGCGTGCGCTTGCACACCGCCGTGCTGTTGTTTGCGGTCGAGTGGCTCACCTGGCTGCGGGAAATGATGAACGGGAGCCGGGAGACGTGCCGATTCTTCGGGAAGGAAGCCAGTTGGCGGGTGCGGCGACAGCGGCGGCGGGCGGAGATCGAATGGACGCCGGCCGCGGCCGCGGAGGGCGCGCGGAAGTACAAAGTGCGCGCATCCCTTCAACACCTGGCGGCGGTCAGTGTGGACAGCGGGTTGGGATTGGTCCGGCGGCTGCTGGAGGTCGATGATGACCTGCAGGACCTGCCGCCCGTCCAAGATCTGCTCCACAGCTTGCGCGAGACTAAGACTGCGTTGACCGCCTACGAAGCCGCGACGGCGCCATTGCCCGTCCGGTTGATGCGCGCGATCCGGTCGCGGCGGGGACGCCCCGGCGGCTGGGTGGCGGCTGGGCTGACGGCGCTGGTGGTTGCGCAGTCGTTGGCGCTCCTCGGGCTGTGGCGGCGGGTGGAAGAGCTGCGCCGGGAGCCGATCGCCACGCCGTCCCTCGGGGCGAGCCCGCCGGCGAAGCCGCAAGCCGGCGGACCGGACAGTCCCGAGCTGCCCCCGCCGGCGTCGATACCCGGCGGTCAGCCGGCGCAACCGGCGCCACGGGCGGACGCTCGCGGCTACGACGCGACCGGGGCGCCGTCAGTCGACCTGAGCGGCGGAGCAACGTTCGGCGCCGTCGTCCCCGCACCTCTGCCCCCGCCGGGGCAGCCCACTGTACCACAGGGCACACTACCAGCTCCGGTCTCACCGCGCCAAACCTCTGCCAAGCTCGTCGGCGTCATCGAGACGGAGACGGAGAAGTTGGCACTCCTCGAACACGACGGCCGCACGGACAAGCTGCGGAAGGGAGACACACTGACCACCGGCGCAAGCGGGACGGCGGAGTGGCGGGTGATCTGGATCACGGCGCAGAGCGTCCAGCTCGAAGGCGTCAGTCCCCGGTCCCCCGGCAAGGCGCCCGCGCGAGTGGCGTTGACGCTGGGGGAGGAGGCGAGGCTGAGGTGATTTTGGATTTGCGACTTTGGATTTGGGAAGATCATTGGTGAGTGGTGAGTTGTGACTGCCAATCATCGGCGCGGGATGATCGCAAATTGCAAATCGAGAATCGAGAATGGTCTCTCGCTCACCGAGGCGATCATCGCCCTTGGCTTACTGCTGACGGCGGTCTATTGCGCCTACCGGGTGCTGGGCACGGCGCTGCAGGTGGGCGGATCGTCGGGGCGGTACTTGCAGGCGGTGTACGCGTGCTCGGGGGCGGTGGCGCGGGTGCAAGGCATGCCGTTTTCGGAGTTACCGCCGGTTTTGGTTCGCCTCGATGACTTGAAGGCGTTGCCGTTGACGATTGGGCTGCCCAACACGAACATCGTGCGGGACAGTCAGAAGCTGCGGTGGACGGACGGCGGGGCGTTCGAGGGCGAGTACCGGCTCGATCCGGCGGCCGCCGCCCTGACGATTCTGGGCACGCGGCGGTCGGGCACTGTGGTGGTGGAGTACGCCTTCGAGCTTGACCACGCCGCGGCGCCGACAACGTCCGGCGAGTCGCTCCCGGGAGAGCGGGTGCAGGTAACTGGGCGGTTGTACGGCGAGGAGGTGGCTTTGAGCTCGCCCAAACAGCTTACGGCTGCGCTGTTCTGGACCGAGCGCGGGAGAGAGCGTTGCGTGCGGCTGGAGACGCTGAAGGTGAGGTAGAGCGCCGAATGAAGGAAGGCTGGAATGGCGGAGCACTGCGGCGGCTCCCTGCCACCCGTCACCCATCACCCGCCACTCGCTCCGTCACCTGGAACTCCGCTGAGTTCCCCGCGGCTCGGAATGCGGCGCGCTGTCACCAGCCACCTGTCACCCGGCCCGTCACCGTTGCGGCTCGGAAAGCGGCGCCCGGCATGACCGTGCTTGAATTGCTCGTCGCCATCGGCGTGTTCGGCGTAGTGCTTGGGCTGACGGTCCAGTTGATCTTGCAGGCGCTTCGGCTTTCCGACGAGGTCGCGGCGCGAGCGGAGCTGCAGGAGGACGTGGCGGGGCTGGTGGAACGAATGGCGAGGGACCTCGGCGAGGCGGACCACGTGGAGACGTTCGGGCGTCGCTTGGTGGTTCACCGACCGGGCGACTCAACCGTCGAGTATGCCTTCGTGCCCGAGGAGCGATCCCTGCTGCGCGACGCCGGCAAGGCGAGACGCTGCGTGCTGAAGACGACCCTGGTGGACGACGTGGCGTTCCGGCTGTCGCCGCCGTTCTGCGAAGTGCGCGTCGCGGTCAGTCGCCGGATGCCGCGGTCGGTGCGGTCGGCGCGGTTCTCGTTGGCGACGACGGTGCGGCTCCGCCATTGAAGGGATGACAGGCGACAGGAGCGAAGGGGGGTGAGGGGCCGGAAGTTGGCCGTTGAGAGTTGGACGTTCGATGTTGAGTGTTCGAGGTTCTATGTTTGGCGTTCCGCGGACCGGGCAGGCGCTGGTGCTCAGCCTGCTGTTGCTGCTGTTCGTGGTCGGGCTGTCGGCGGTGGTGGTGAAGGTCGCCCGCGACCACGTGTCCTTCACGACCACGATGCGCGACCGGGCGCAGAGCCGGCTGCTCTGCGACGCGGGCGTCGAGTACGCGCTGCACCAGTTGGACCGGGGGGACTGGCTGGGGAAGCTGCAGAAGGCGAACCGGCTGACTCACGCTGCAGAGGTGCCTGCCGGCCAAGGCGACAAGGGGAGTCCGAGCCGAGGGCGGTTCCGGCTGGTGGTGGAGCGTTGCGGGTGGGACGCGCCGAGTCCGGTGCCAGGCAAGCCCCTCGCAGAAATGCCGCCTCCGCTGTTGCGGATCACCTCCACGGGCTTCGTTCGCGGGCAGCAGTACACCCGCGCGACGTACGCCTCCGACCCGACGGACTTGTGGTTGTATGCGCTCAACGTCTACCAGGTCGACTGGGCGAGGGACATCCGTCGAAGAGACGCCGTCACGGACCTGGGCGATACCGGCGCCGAGAGTCTGATCCAGGAACTGCGGACCGTTCCCGGCGGCGGGCGGCTCGCGCTCGGCGCCCGGTCCGAGCCGGTCTTCGCCGGCGTCGATCCGGCCACGGTCTCGGTGCTGCTGCGCGGGAGGGACGACCTCCGCGCCCTGCGCCGCGCGGAGGCGGAGGGATCCCGGCAGGGGGAGTACCGACTGGACGGTGCGGCAGGCACGATCGACTTCTCCCCCAAGGACGCCGGGAAGACGGTCCAGATCCGATACGACTACTTTCGGCGCATCCCCAAGTCGCCGGGTCCGTTCGCCTTCTCGGTGCCCTACACCCCCATGGTCCCGAACACAGAGGCGGTGTGGGACGCCAGCGGACGGCCGCTGGTGCGCGAGGCGGTCCGACCCCGGCTCCAGGGTCACTACGGGCTGGACGAGGCGCGCGGGCGGTTCTTCTTCACCGAGCACGACACGTGGATCCCGGTGCGGACCCCGCACGCTTTCCGGGGTACGCGGTTCACCGGCCCGGTGCGCGTCAACGGCGACGTGGAATGGAGCGGACGCAACCTGCTTTACCTGTGCGAAGGCGAGACGGTGGCGGCCGCGGGAAGACATCGCATTCAGGGCATCGCCGAGGGCGGGACAGGTCAGGCGACCTGTCCTACGGAGGTGTTCATCGTCGACGAGAGGGGAGCAACCTCGGTCCTTCGTAGTCCCAGCGCTCACTTCCTGGAAGGCGCCCCGTGGCATTGGCCGCCGCCGCTATCGGTAGCTTTCTATCGAGGGCTGACCGACCGACGCTTGGGCGGCGATGGGCTCTATCTCGACAACTCCGGTCAGCGACAAGACCCGGCAGAGGCGGTCCGCGAATGGACGCGCGAGTCGTCGCGCAACTGGCACGGACACGTGTATGACCCGCCCGGCATCGAACTGGACCTCAATCGCAGGGAGCCGCCCGCCAACGGCGTTGTATTCGCCGAGGGCAACGTGAGAGTGCGAGGCATCCAGGCGTCAGGGACGCAGTTGACCGTCGTGTCGGGTGGGTCGATCTACGTCGAATCGTCCGTCGGCCCGCCCGTGCCGGTTGCCGGCCAAGCCGAGGGAGGCAGTCTGGCGCTGATCGCCGCGGAGCACGTGTGCGTCAACACGACGAAGCTCGCGCGGCCGATTGCCGGCACTGGTTCCAACGCCTACCTGCGTGCCCTGGTCTGGGCGCGCGAGGGCACCTTCGCCGCAGTCACCGTGTCCGGCGGACCGGGGCAGCACAGTCGGCGCAACCGGTTGCTGGTTCAGGGAGCGGTGTCGGTAAACGTTTCCTTCCCGGCCGAGCACTGGGCCGCCGCATTCACCAGCGTGGAATACATGCACGACCCCTCGCTGCGCAGTCCGACGAGGAGACCGCCGTGGTTGGTAGGTGAAGCGACCGGGGGTGCAGGACGATAGCGACCTCGCCCTGGCCTCCGCCGGGCGCCAAAACAAATGCCGCCGGCATCGCCTTGCGGGGAACCGGCGGCAACAGGGGTTGTGCTACAGGTGGACAGTTTTGCGCCGTGTCCGGGGCTACCTACACTTGCCCTCTTTGCAGTGGGCGATGGAACGGAGCATCCACTTGCGCATTGAGAGACACCTCCTCCGGCCGAACATTCGGCATACCCACAGTTTGAGGCTTTGACACGCGGATGTCAACAGCGGGGGCGGGAGCGGCGCCTGCCGGGTGGTCTCCAAGAGGTGTCGCCGCTTGGTCAGGAAGCGCCTGCGGGCGCTACTGCAGGTTCCTGGATAATTGCCCGTGCCTGCGAAACCCAGTATAATGGCTTGTTTGCCGAATTGGGGCCGAGAGTGCCTTCGTGACGGTCACTACGCCCATGGACCATCCCGTTCTGCCCAAAGTCAACGCCGCCCGGGTCCGTGAGGATCTCCTGGTCTTGCTGGCGATCCCCAGCCCCGCCCTTCGTGAGAAGCTGGTGATGGACGCGCTCTGCCAGCGGTTGTCGGCGGCCGGGTTTGCCTACGAACTCGATGGCGCGGGCACCCAACTGGGCGGCGAGGTCGGCAACCTCATCGTCCGCATTCCGGGCAACGGCGGCCGCGACGAGGCGCTGCTGCTGAATGCGCATGTCGACACGGTCGTCCCGTGCGAAGGGGTGCGACCGGTGGAGCGCGACGGAGTAGTCTATTCCGCTGGCGACACTGTGCTGGGCGCTGACGACAAGACAGGTGTCGTGGCGCTGCTGGAAGCCATCCGCACCGTCGAGGAGCAGTCGGTTCCCCACGGTCCTATCGAACTGGTGTTCACGGTCGCCGAGGAGACGGGGCTGAACGGCGCCAAGCGTCTCGATATGAGCCGTCTCCGCGCTCGCCGTGGGTACGTGTTTGATGGAAGCGCCAAGATCGGCTGCGGGACCCTCGCGGCGCCGTCCCACGACAACCTGGAAGTACTCATCCGGGGCAAGGCCGCCCATGCCGGCATGAGACCGGAACAAGGCATCAGCGCCATCACCCTTGCCTCCAAGGCAATCGCCCAGATGAAGCTCGGCCGCCTCGACGCAGAGACGACCGCCAATGTCGGTGTCATCGAGGGCGGCCAAGCAACCAATATCGTGCCTGAGGAGGTCCGCGTCCGCTGTGAGGCGCGGAGCCACGACCCGGCCAAGCTGGCCGCGCAGATCCGGCACATGCAGGAGCTGTTCGAGAGCTGCGCGACGGCGGGCGGCGGCACAGCCGAGTGCACGATCGACCGCAAGTACCGCGCGTTCGCGGTACCTGAAGACGACCCGTTGGTGCGGTTGGCCTCCAGGGCTGCGGAGCGTCTGGGGCTGCGCCCCCGGTGGAAAGCTGGCGGCGGCGGTAGCGACGCAAACGTCTTCAACGAACGCGGCCTCAAGACCGTCATCCTCAATTCCGGGCAGCAGAACCCCCATACCACTCAGGAATGCACGGCGTTGAAGGACGTTGTGCTGGCGGCGCAGCACGCGGTGGCGATCATCGCGCTCTTCGGTGAGGAGACCTACTCGGGGGGGACCTGAATCGGGCCGCTGCAGATGCGGCAGGCCCGCCGGCGGGTGGAGGATGCGATCGTTTTGGCTTCGACAAACCCTCTGATTGTGCAAAGCGACAACTCCGTGCTGCTCGAAGTCGACAACCCTCTCTATGAGGCGGCTCGAGACGAGTTGGCGCGGTTTGCCGAGCTGGAAAAGAGCCCCGAGCACATCCACCACTACCGCGTCACGCCCCTCTCTCTGTGGAATGCCGCGGCCGCTGGGCTCCCCGCGGAGACCATCCTTGAGGCGCTGGAGCGCTACGGCAAGTACGAGGTCCCGCAGAATGTGCGCGCCTCGGTGCAGGAGGCGATTGGGCGCTACGGGGTGCTGAAGCTGTACCAGCGCGACGGGCAGTATGTGCTCCATGCCGAGGACCAGTACTTGCTGACGGAGGTTTCTCGGGAGAAGACCGTTGCCCCCTTTCTGCTGGAGCGGCTGGACGAGGACAGCGCAGTCATTGACCCGATGGCCCGCGGCCGCGTCAAGCAGGCGCTGGTCAAGCTGGGCTTCCCGGTGGAGGACCTGGCCGGCTACGTCCAGGGCGACCCGCTGGACGTGTCCTTGCGGGAGACCGCGCGGACGGGCAAGCCCTTCGGCTTGCGCCACTACCAACGGGAAGCCGTCGACGTGTTCCACGCCGGCGGCACCACCCGGGGCGGCAGTGGCGTGGTCGTGTTGCCCTGTGGCGCGGGCAAGACCGTCGTGGGCATGGGCGCCATGGCTCAGGTCCGGGAGCGGACCCTGGTGTTGGCGACCAACATTGTCGCCGTGCACCAGTGGATGACCGAGATCCTCGACAAGACAACCCTCGCGGAGAGCGACCTCGCCGAGTACAGCGGCGAGTCCAAAGACCTCAAGCCGGTGACTGTCGCAACGTACCAGATCGTCACCCATCGCAAGAAGCGAGGCGACCCGTTCCGGCACTTCGAGATCTTCACCCGGGAGAAGTGGGGGCTGATCATCTACGATGAGGTGCACCTGTTGCCGGCGCCCGTGTTCCAGGTGACCGCGGAGATCCAAGCGACGCGCCGGTTGGGACTCACCGCGACGTTGGTCCGCGAGGATGAGCGGGAAGACGATGTCTTCAGCCTGATCGGCCCGAAGCGCTACGACGTGCCCTGGCGCGACCTGGAGAAGCAGGGCTGGATCGCTCAGGCGCACTGCCACGAACTGCGGCTCCCGCTGCCTACAGAGAAGCGCCTGGCGTACGCAGTTGCCGATCACCGCAGCAAGTTCCGAATCGCCTCGGAGAACCCCTACAAGCTCGCCGCCGCGCGCAAGCTGCTGCAGCGGCACGCGCGCGATCAGGTGCTGATCATCGGGCAGTACCTGGACCAGTTGGAGGAGCTGACGCAATCGCTCCGCCTCCCCCTCATCACCGGGAAGACGAAGACGGAGGAGCGAGAGCGGCTCTACAATGCGTTCCGCGCCGGGGCGATCAAAGCACTGATCGTGTCCAAGGTGGCCAACTTCGCCATCGACCTGCCCGACGCCAATGTCGCCATTCAGGTGTCCGGCTCGTTCGGTTCGCGGCAGGAGGAGGCCCAGCGGTTGGGGCGACTGCTGCGCCCCAAGCAAGACAGCTCCCCGGCTCAGTTCTACTCCCTGGTGACCCGCGACACGCGGGACCAGGAGTTCGCCCTCAATCGGCAGCGGTTCCTGACGGAGCAGGGGTACCGGTACACCATCGAGGATCTCAACCTGGAGGACTTGGCAGGTGCCTGAGCAAGCCGACGCACGGACGCCGTGTGAACGAGCAGTGTTCCACCGCAACGTCGCGCTGGTCGAGTTCGACAGCGAGGCGCGCGCCCAGGAGATCCTGGACGTCAGCGGG
>Ga0100393_10004536_pt1 | contig 12740 bp, 11 predicted proteins | sample CryGeymeta201517_FD_81546 | JGI IMG/M metagenome (GOLD analysis project Ga0100393, IMG submission 81546) | Groundwater microbial communities from Crystal Geyser aquifers in Utah, USA - Crystal Geyser metaG 2015-17 | ecosystem: Environmental > Aquatic > Deep subsurface > Groundwater | place... | reverse complement strand
CCATCATCTCCACGCAGGAAGTGATCAAACTCTTCCTCGACTCCAGCTTGCCCGATAAAGTCACCAAGCTTATAGTCGTAGTTATCACGCTTGATATACTTAGGAAGCTGAGTTTGTGAGATTTCAGAAATATAACCAAGAAGATGACTTCCAACATTTGCATCTCGATACTCTCTCGAAATAAATGTTTCAACTTGTACACCGGGCATTTTCTCATTTTCTGTTTCAATGATTGCCACTTCTTGCTTCGAAAGATTCTTTTTAACTCTGACGGGACGATACTTTGCCTGTCCTCTAAATTTTGCCAGAGTATCTTCGATATCTTTAGTCTTCATATCCAAGATTTTTGAAAGCTTTTCAAGTGTTTGCTTCTTATTAACGAGATACTGAGGAATTATAATTGCATCAAAACGAGGAATATTATGAACGAGAAGTTGATTATTTCGACTAAAGATCATTCCTCTTGGCGCAGTAATAACTTCTTTACGAAGACGATTATTCAATGAATATTGATATAGCATATCACCTTGGTATATCTGTAGATACCAAAGCCTAATAAGGATAATTCCAAAACACAGAGTAATTAGTGTTAGTAGAATATCAGCTCGTCCCTTATGGGACTTTACAACTTCTTCTTCTCCAAACATTAATTACGATCTCCCATCAGTCCTTCCTCTCGAACGCCCCAAACCTTGTCGAGGACAGAAAAGAAAAATGGTGCTACCAAAGAGATAACAATACTCTCAGGAATAAATCGCCAAAATTTTTCAACGATATAATTAAAACTTCCAAGCTTTAAATAAAGTAACGATGAGAGAATGACAAACCAGATAAATTGGAACATCTGCGTAACTAGAATTGTTACGATACTACTTGTAAAATGAAGGATATCCCTGAGATAAGAAATAATAATACAAATCAGTACTCCCGAAATTGTTCCCATCTCCCATCCCTCAATTGTAAAGATTGAATGGAAGTATTGAACCACAACAATCATTAAAGCAAGGTATGGGTTTTCAAGCTTGAAGCCTAGAAAAAGAACAATCAAAACATTGAAGGGAATCATATATTTGCTAATTCCAAACAAAGGTAAGAAAGCACTAGAGATCACCTCTAATACGATTAGGATTAATATAGTTATAAATAGTCTTGGCACGATTTCTCGCGATCTAATTCTCATCATTTGTCATCATCTCCGTCAGCTTCATCCAGCGCTTGCCACTCATTCATCTTTTTCTGATTTCCATCTGAGACAAGAACTGCGACCTCTTCAAGTTTTGAAAAATCAACAGTTGGTGAAACAACAATATTTTGGGTAATTCCATAACTCTCACGTTCTACACGTGAAACTATTCCAACTTTAAGTCCTTTCGGATAAATATTACCAAGACCAGAAGTTAATACTAAATCATTTAACCTAACAGGATCTGTTCGTGTCACATATTTCATCATACATTTCCCACCAGCAAAACCTTCAAGAATTCCGTTGCTTCGTGTTCGATTTACAATGACGTCAACTCTATTACTTGGATCTAGAATTGTTAAAATGTCCGCAAAATGCTCAGTCAAACGATAGATATACCCAACAACCCCATTGGCAGTAATAACTGTTGATTGAAGTCTAATACCGTGTGATGAACCTTTGTTAATTCGAATTACTCGAAAATCACTAGAAGAATCCCAGGCAACAATCTGGGCCAAGATCTTCTTATAGGAAACTTCTTCACCAAACTCGAGAAGATCCTTAAGCCTTTTATTCTCATCCTTGATTTGCTCAAGATTAAAAACTTCTTTTTCAAGCTCTGAAACTTGTGAAACAAGGCTTACATTTATTTTTGACGCATTAACATTAAATAAATAATGATCGAAGAATGAAGCAATTTTGTTGTGCGTAAAGGTTACACCTCTTTGCAGTGGTGCAAGAGTATCCATCATAATATTTTCAAAAATCGTTGTTTCTTTTACATTTACGTCTCTTTTTGACACACCCCACAGGGCTAAAGAGAGGACCAGGACATTCACAATAGACTTTAGCCTTGATCCTTCATTGACCGATAAATTCATATTTCCCCTAAAGTTTAAAAAACAATCAATAAAAGAGTACAATCATTATAAGCAACTGCCAATATTCTTTACGATATGAGCTATTTAGATAATAATGATCCCCACTAACCTTTTCATGGAGAAAGAAATGTCAGCTAGTTTTCAGAAAAAATCGTCACAGATATTCCTGACCCTTTTTATCGGGATTATCGTTATATCATTTGTGATGAGTGGACCATTCTTTGGTACAGGAACACCAGATACAATCGGAACAGTTGGACCGCACGATATAAAAGTAAGAGAGTTCAATGCAGAGATACAAAGACAGTCTCAATTCTACGCTCAAATTTTTAAAGGTGGACAGCCACTAACTTCTAACGAACTTGCACAGTACAAAGTGTACGATAGTGCTGTAAGAAATCTAGTTTCTTCAAAACTTAAAATGATTCTTGCAGAAGAAAGTGGAATCGCAGTTGGAAGCGAAGCGATTAAAGAAGACATTAAGAAAGCTCCATATTTCTTAACTAATGGTCAGTTTGATATTACAAAATATAAAACACTTCTTTCTTACAACCAACTAACTCCAGAAGATTTTGAAGAAGATACTCTTCACAGACTTAGAGATCAAAAGCTTCAAGCTCTAAATTCAGAGATCTCATTTTCACCAGAGCTCATTGCGACTTTAAATACTCTTTATAAAGAAAAGAGATTAACAAATATCATCACAATTAGTGCTGAAGATATTAAGAAAACTCTGACAATTTCAAAAAAAGAAATTTCTGACTACCTTGCAGTTGATGTTAACAAAAAAAGAATTGAAGCAGCATTTAATGCGAGAAAAGAATCACTAAGTCAAAAAGAGCAAATTCAAGCAAGACATATTCTTATCACAGTAAAAGATGGAAATGAAAAAGCAGCTCTTACAAAGGCTCAAAATATCAGTAAAGGCCTTACAATTAAAAACTTTGCCAAAAAAGCTTCTGAGTTTACTGATGAGCCAAGTGGAAAAACAACTGGAGGAAATCTAAATTGGGTAGCTCGTGGACAAATGGTTCCAGAATTTGAAAAGGCCCTATTTGCAATGAAGACAGGTGAAATCTCGGCTCCAGTTAAAACAGAATTTGGTTACCACCTAATTCTTGCAGAAGCTAAGAAAGAAGCCAAAGAAGCAAAACTAGCTGACTTTGAAGCAAAGATCGCTTCTGAGTTTATTCAAAAAGAAAAAGATGTGAAAGACCTTCTGTCTCAAGCTGTAACAGAAGTAACTGAAAGACTAAATTCTAATAGACCTCTAAAAGAGCTTAAGCAAAAGTATAATCTTAGCATTAAAGATAATATCACTGTTAATAAGCTCGAAGGCTTTGGTGCAGACCAGGCGTTTAAGCAAGATTTTGTTAGCGAAATTTTTTCGAAAGAAAAGGGTGTTTTCACTGTTAATGAAGGTACGAAAGTTATATTAGTACAGAGTGCACCAACGACTGACCTTGGAAAAGACTATGACCTTTCCACTTTAAAGAATATGGTAGCGACTAAGACAATAACAACAATGATTGAAAAACTTGGTGAGAGTTATTCTTTTAAGCAAAATAAATTTGCAAGACTACCAAACCAATAAGAAGGAATAAGCATGGCCGACAAAAATTCAAAATTTGCACTAAATGCACCAGGTAAGTTCTACGTTGATGACCAATGTATTGCTTGTGATGCCTGTGTCATGGAAGCCGAGAGGTTCTTTGCAATGAATGATGATGATGGTCACGCCTTCGTTAAGCTTCAACCACAAAATGCTAGCGAGCTTGAAGAGTGTATTTCAGCCCTTGAAGCTTGCCCCGTCGAAGCCATTGGCCAAGACGGAGAATAAGAATAAGTAGCCAGGTTAAACCTGGCTTTTTTTATTTAAATACTACTGAGATAAAAATAACAAAAGGCCAGATTAACTGGCCCTTTGCTTGGAGTAGTATTTTAAAATTTAATTATTGGCCATTAACCTTTCATTCTGAAAATTTCTTGTAACATTTGGTCAGCTGTTCCAATTGTCTTAGCATTCGCTTGGAAGTTTCTTTGCGCTGTCATTAAACTTACAAATTCGTTAGCAATATCGACGTTTGAAAGTTCGATAGATTTAGAAAGAACCTCTCCACGACCTGCGTCTCCTGGTTGTCCCATTGCTGGTTGACCAGAATTTCTTGATTCTTTAAATAAGTTCTTCCCTACTTTGAAAAGACCTTCGTTATTTTCAAATTTTGCTACTGCAATTTGTGCAATATCTCTGGCTTCACCGTTATCATAAACCGCTGTCAAAATTCCCTTATCGTTAAATGATAGAGAAGCAAGTGTCGCAGCAGATGAACCATCTTGTGTATGTCTTGCTAGCGCTGATCCTGACCCATATTGAGTTGAAGCATCAGTACCATCTCCACCTTCAGAAATTGATTCACCAAAATTGAAATCAATTTGTTGATTGGCAGCAGCACCCTTATTAAAATTAAATGAATTTGTTGTTGGTACTTCTTGTTGTAATTGACCTTTGTCATTAAAGATAAGGTTACCTTCAGCTTGAGTTACCATTTGTCCAGCAACTCCACCGTTAACATCTGCACCATCTGACATAACTCGATATGTCCAATTATTGTCAGCTGTCTTATTAAAGAATGTTGTCACTAGTCTAGCTGTACCAACATTATCATAAACAGTCATTGAGTTAGAGAAGTTTGAAGTCTCTTCAGGTTTTAATGGATCAAATTGTTTTACTTCAGCACGTGAATCTAAGTTCATCGATACTTTTACTTTTGCTGTTGCTTGTGCTGCGATTGTAGTGTTACCAAGTCTAATTGGTCCTTCTTTCGTCGTTACTCTACCTTCTGCATCTGCTTTAAATCCAACAACTTTATATCCGTCAGCATTCGTTAGGTTACCATCTTTATCAAAGTGCATTGAACCATCTCTTGTAAAGCCTGGTCCAAATGGTGCTTCAACTTTAAAGAAACCATCTCCGTTAATTGCTAAATCTGTAATTGATTCTGTTCTCGAAACATCACCTTGTGACATTAGAGGCTTAATGTGCGAAAGCTTTACCCCAGCACCGAATTGGTCACCACCATCGATACCTTTAAGAGATACTGCAAGCACGTCTTGAAATTCTGCTCTTGAAGCTTTGAAACCAGTCGTTCCAGAGTTAGAAATGTTATCCGAGATAACTCCCATTCCCTGTCCAACTGCGTTTAAACCAGATACACCAATGTTAAAAGATCTTAAAATACCCATTTATCGTCCCTCCTAGACTTTAAATTACGCCGATAGAATAAATGGATTTTTTTGAAAACTGTGTTTGCAACTACGGGCTAAACACCAGGCTTCCGGAAAGGACCAGCCAATTTCACCATTAAACTACGACAGTAGAATCAATTTTTGTAAATACGTTATCTTGTATGCTTCCTTTATCAATGGCCGTAACAACTTTATTTCCCGGCACATCTACAATATATGCAGCTTTGTCAGTAATCACTAAAGAGTCTCTGCCACCTTTAGATCTTAACTTTTCCATCGCTTCTTTAATTTTAAAATACTCACTACTATCCATTGAAAGATTTCTTTCTTGTAATCTCTTCGCTGCATGAATAGAAAGGTTGATTCCATGTTCTGATTGAACATCACTAATCTGGTCTTGTAGAAGATTCTTAAATTCATCTTTCTCAACACCACCAAGACGCTCTCTAAGGTCTACCTTTTTATTTCCAGGTACCTTATTGACGTTCGGTATTAAAAAATTTGAAACCTTATTTTGTGTCATCTTCTACTTTTATTCTCACTACTCAATTGTAGTGATTCATTAATATTATTATAAGCTTTATGAAGATCAATATACAAGCTAGGACCAATTTGCCGCATCACGCAAACCAATATACCAAGACGCTGTTTTTACTATAGAAAATCCACTAAATAAACTTTAGTAAGTGGTATAATAACTAAAGAGGTCCAAAATATGTCTTTAAAAAACTTGAAAAAAACACAGCTCTTTCTCTTCGCTAACCTACTACTTTTTTGCTTTGTAAGTTTCCTTCCTTCTCTATATTTGAATAACAAGCTTTCCCCTATTATTGTCGAGCAAGAAGAAAAAACGAAATGGAAAAACTCGTTCTATGAATTTGAATTACTTTATTCAAAACTTTATATACTAGAAATTAAAATTTCTGAAGAAAAGCTAGAAAAACAAAATGTTTCAAAATGGGAGAATAACGCGCAAGAGTTATTAAAGCTTAATAAATTCGTACTAAATACTGATTTAGAAAGTCGAATTAATAGTTTCCGAGACTACCATCATAATTTAGTCTCCCTTGGTAAAGAGGATTTAGGAGTTATTGGTGATTTTCGTATTCAAATTCACAAGTTCGAGAACCTGATAAAAGATTCTCCCAAAGTATTAAATCTTTTATTACTTCTTAGAAGATCTGAAAAAGATTTTTTATTAAGACGAAATACAAACTATCTCACAAAACATCAAGAAATCTATGAGAAACTATTACTCCAAAAAATTGTAGCTAATAACAAAACGATAAAATCATATTTAACAACATATAAATCACTATTTGAACAATCGGTTAATCTAATAAATGCTCAAGCTGGACTGAAAGGGATTTACCTCGAACAAAACAATAGCTTCACTAACAATCTCGACAAAATAAAGACAGCAGCAAGTAGTGAAAATATAATACTTAAGAATGAACTTGAGAAAATATCAAGTCGAATAAACTTCGTAAATTTGATATCGCTCTTTCTTGTTTTCTCGATCATTGCATTCATTTATAAGTACATTTTATTTCAACAAAGAGAAAACGAAGATCTCCTATTAGATTTACAAGAGCAATACAAACAGAAGATTACATTGCAAGATGAGATAATCTCTCAAGCCAAGCTAGCTTCACTTGGTACACTTACAGCAGGAATTGCTCATGAGATTAAAAACCCACTTAATATAATTATTAATATGGCAAAAATTGTAACGATGAAAATAAACGCTAATTTTAACTTGTTCGTTAATAATATGGATGATTTTGGAGTCATTAAAAAATCAAGTACCTTAATAGAACAACACTCATTGAGAGCAGATCAAATAGTAAAAAACATGCTCTCTCTTGTAAGATCTGAGAACAGAGATAAAGAAATGGTAAACATTGAAGAGTTGATAAAAGAAAATTTCAGTCTCTCACTACAATCACAGAGAGCTATAAAGGACTTTGAAGTTACCCTCATGACGGACTTTGAAGTTACCCTCATGACGGACTTTGTTAAATGTAATGATTTACTTATTATTAGATCAGATTGGTCGAGATGCTTTCTAAATATTTTCGAAAATTCATTTCATGCAATATTAAAAAAACTTGAGTCTGAAAAATATATACCTATTATAGATATTCAACTTAAAAAAAATAAAAGTACTATAGAAGTCACAGTTAGAGACAATGGTGCTGGAATGAATGAAAACTCACTTAAGCATATCTTTGAACCATTCTACACGACAAAACCACCAGGGCAAGGAACAGGACTTGGAATGAGTCTCGTGTATGATGTTGTAAAATCTGAAAATGGAATTATTACTATTGATTCAACTGAGGGGTTATTTACAAATATACATATCATCATCCCAACTAGAAATTAGTTTGATTTTCCTGATATGCTTGTGCCGCTTGTTGAGGCTTAACTTTCTCGACGGCTTGATTTGAAGGCATCTTGAAACTATCAACGTCTCTAAGGAATATTTCTTTACCATTTTCAAGAGTAAGGACAGTCTCACCATTATCAAAGTTAACACCAGTAACTAATCCCGTCGCACTTGTCTTGGCCTTAAATTTATTCATCTGCTCATCGTAAGCAACAACTTCAAGAGTATAGTTATCCTTAACGGCCCTAACCCCATCAAGCTGCTTTCCATTCCATCTCAAAGTATTTTGCCCTCGAGATAAACCATCAGCACTGACCTTTCCAATAAGCTGTTTTTTAGAGTCAAAAATATTTACTGTAACATTCTTCGCTGATTGATCGAGATAGAAAGGTAAATCTACATTTCGATCTTGCCCATTATAGTGAACAGATGAACCACGAGTTACAATTTCTTTTCCAAGAAAACTTGCCCCATAGAATTTTGTTTCTTGTGGAGCATTGGCACCAAATTTATCAAACTTGGCATTCATATTTGTTAATTGTTCTAACTGAGAAAATTGCGCAAGATCTGCGGAGAATTGCTTTTGATCCATTGGCTTTAACGGATCTTGATTTTGAAGCTGATGAGCGAGAAGCTTTAAAAAACCATCTTTACCCATTTTATTATGTGTTTCTTTATCAACAAATTGCTTTTCGTCTTCAACACCAGCGATCTGATTTAGGGTATCACCTACTCCATTTGGATTAACTTTCTTAGCCCCTGGCGCTTGCGCTGGAGCTTTTGAGATTCTCGCAAAAGGATTTGATTGTTGCTGTTGAGGTTTACCGATTCCTGGCATTAAGCACCTAGTCTTTCTCTATATTGATCCCAGAGCTCTTGTCGACGTTCTTTACCCTGGTTATGAGAGCCACTTCCCCCACCACTATAGTCTCTCGCAAATCCTTGACCATTTCCAGAGTTATTTTGACCGGCAGAATTATTCCCACTTGAATGTGTATCTGCTGAATTCATTGAGATTTTAATATCTGAGACCTTTACTCCACTTGAGTGTAAGGCCTTTAAAAGATTAGTTTCTTGTTGATTGAAGAAATTATTACCCTCATTAGTAGAAGTTATAATTTTTAAATCGATCAACTCACCATTCCCTGACTTTTGTGCATTTACTCTAAACTGCCCTAAATCTTTATGAGTCACAACAACTTCTAACTCTCTTCCATTTTGAACTTTTGATGTTTCAATATATTTTGTAATTTCACTAATAATCTGTTCCTTACTTTGGACATGATTAAGGTCAATCACCTGTGTATCTGTTCCCTTTGAAACAATACTAACACTCCCTTCGACCTTCGAAGTTGACTTCGTCAGATCTGTGGCCTGTGCTTCAAATATATTTAAATTATCTTCTTTAGTTGTTAACTTTTCTGGACTTAATGAATCAGATTTTGCTTCAAGCTTATTAATATCGAGATGTGATTTCTTCTTAATAATTCCATCACTTCCTAGTACCGATTGCTCTTTTTGAAAAACATTGAAAGCGTGCTTTTGAGACACGACCTGCGCTCTATTGGCACCATTTTTCAAATTGTGTTGAGCTAAGAAATCTTGAGATGACTGAACACTTGCTTGACCCACTTGCTTTGTCTCTAACTTCTTTGGAGAAGCAAACTGCATTAAACGATGATCAACCTTCTCTTCACCCAGGTTCTTCACATCGCCACTTACAACAACATTTGGATTCTCTTTAGCAACTTGTTCAAGCGCCTTGTTAGAGTGTGCTGCCCTAAGATTTAAAGGTCCTTCTGTTTTTGCCCCAAGCTCTACAACATTAGACAACTCATCAGTAGGACTTTGCCCCTTACCAAGAATTGATTGCAAAACTTTCGGATCAACTTCTGAAAGATCTGCTTCTGCAATTTGATCTTCAGTAACTTCACCACTAACAAGCATTTCCTTTAATTTTGCAATTTTCTCTGCTGGGCTTTCACTAGAGTTTAAAACACCCATTAGGTCATCCTGACCACTTTTAGCTATACTAGCTTCGGTGCTATTTTTTGCATCTGCCTTAAACTTTCCAGTCAAAACAGACATCAAATCCTCTTGTTTACCAACTTGCCCCGCCATCTTAGCAGAAAGCTCTTCAGAGCCCTTGAGAATCGCCTCAAACTCACCCGCGCTACCAACCTTAGTTGGATCAACACTCTTTCCGTCTAGCCCTTTAAGAGCCGATGGTGTCGATGAATTTAAGCCTTTAAGCATATCAAACATTTGGTAATAACCTCGGGCATCGAAATTGATGCATTAAGTCATTATTCCACACTATAGTATTATTTTCTAGGGTGGAATTTGTTGCCCTATTGGCAAAGATTATATAAATTCAGTCACTTAAGCACAAAAAAGGCCCTTTCGGGCCTCAGAATTATTACTAGTTACCCATTTGAGCAACGCAATCTTTTTGATAGTATGCGTTTGTCGAAGTCATTACACACGATCGAACAACGTCTGCAGGAACTCCACCCTTCCCAGCGAGGCTCACACACTCCACTGCATAGGCGTCATTTTTGATATCAGTACAAGCTGCAACTTGGTCTGCAAAAGCATTATTTTTCCCAGCTTCCTCTACACATTCTTTTGCATAGTAAGAGTTGTTAAGTTTTGTACAACCTTTAATTGTATCAGCTATAACTTGGTACTTCTTCGCAGAGCTAGCGCACTCAGATGCATATGATGCATTCTTTATTTCTCTACAGGCCATTACAGATTGTGCTAAATCAAAGTATGGAGGAAGTGGATTTAATTGATCTTCAAGATCTCTAACTCTAGCTTCGAGATCAAGGATTTGTTGATTCTTAGAATCGATAACATATGTAAGACTTGAAATCTGTGCATTTGCGCCTTCGAGTTGATCTTGAGTGTCTTTAAGTCTTAATCTTAATTTTTTAACTTGTTGATCACGATCGTTATTATCATTTGCATATTTACACTGCTGTAATTCACTTCTTACAGAGGAAAGTTCATATGTAAGTGATGAATTAGACGCTTGAAGGTTATCAAGATCTCTTTTCATAAGAATATTTTCTCTACGAACATCTTTAAGAGTGTTTTCACACTTCATCTCTCTATCTCTATCTTTACCACCAAAACCAATGATGATACTTCCTCTATCTGCCATAGCTGATGAAGCAGCAGTAACGATAATCATTCCAAGAATAAATTTTTTCATGTTCTCTCCATTTTTGTGTTTGTGCTTATTAATTTGAAGACTCATAACACAGTGCAGGGTGATTAATGAAAAAACATTCACTTATTGTAACAATTACAAACTGATCCAGTTAAATGGGGATGAAATTTGTACTCTCACTCACTATTCTAATTAGTTAAGTACTTAATTTTTTTGCGGCAAATAAGAAATTTAACTAACAATATGTAGTTATTAAAGAATCGAGATTCTTATCCCCACTTAAGTGGAGCAGTTCAAAGAACATAAGATTACTCTTCACATTAAAAGATTTGGGTGATAAACAAAAGTAACTAATCATGGACTAAAAAATGTCACTATTCACTTTTATCAATATTCTAATCCCTCATATCTAGTTCTCGAAACTAATCATCGTTTTTTATTAGATAACAAACCTCTACAAAATGTGGAGAAGGGATAATTGTATGAAAAATTTAAATGCAGGAGCTCATGCGTCTCCAAATATACAGACAGATAGCGATATTTACGAACTTGAAAATAGAGCGTGTGACCCTAATTATAAAATAGAGTCTTTCCTTGAATTAAAGTTTAGATGGGAGAATGGTAACGTTCTGGATATAGGGTGTGGAACAGGTTTTCACTTGCCAATCTTTGCAAAGAAATCAAATCACGTGTTTGGCATAGAACCACATGATGAATCTCGTATAAAAGGAATGAAACGCTTAGTTGATGAAAATTTGAAAAATGTTTCTATTTTAAAGGGAACAGCAGAATCTATAAGTTTAGAAGATGGTTTAATTGACCTTGCATATGCTCGTTTTGCTTATTTTTGGGGAGCGGGCTGCGAAAAGGGAATCGAAGAAGTATTTCGTGTTCTCAAGCAGGGTGGATCATTTATTATGATCGATAATAATCTTGAGCGAGGAACTTTTGGCAATTGGGTGAAGCGAAGCTTTAACTTCTCTAGCTCTAAGCAAAGTGAAACTGATGAATTCTGGAAGAACCAAGGATTTGAGCTCAAAGTTATAGATTCATCATGGAAGTTCAATAATCGAGAGGACTTAGAATCAGTTCTAAAGATTGAATTTCCAGCAAAAATTTATGACGAAATCATCAAAGAGCACAGTGGATTAATTATAGATTATACTTTTAACTTATACTTTAAATCTAAGGTATAACTTTTGGGCCCCTGAATCAGGGGGCCTTCTTAGCTTAGGGCTTGATAGACAATACAGGTTTGAATTTCTGTCCTATAAATATAGATTTTAAACTGTTTCATGTTTTCAAAGTCAGTTTAAAGCATAAAACTATCTTCAGCCTCGATATAACACTAAAAAGTCGACATGCTTAAAAGCACATCGACATATTAATTAAATCGTCACTCAACTTACCTGGACAATCTTTAAAGAGAAGCTAACTCACTAAATAGTTCTACATAATTAATAACTTGGTTAGTTGAATCAAATGTCGAATTAAGCGTACGTATCTCAGAGTCAAATGAAAACAGAATACTTTCAAATCCAGTTCTTATATCTCCAGTATAAACTTTGCTAGATACGCCGTTAATCTTCAAAGAAGCTGCTTTTATACCATAATAATAGTCATCATCTAATGCAATTATTTTTCTTCCATTAACATTTTTTGAAGCAAGTTCTAGTTTATATTCTACTCCATTTCCAAAGAATGTAACTGCATCTTTTTCTTTATCAAAAATAATTTTTGCGTTTGAAGCTTGCCCAAGGTCTGTACCATAATTATGCGAATTAAATTTTAGTACCTTTTTACTACAGTCAAAGTAAACTACATCCGTAATATCCTCATCCCTATCAATATTAATCAACT
>Ga0100393_10004534_pt1 | contig 12743 bp, 8 predicted proteins | sample CryGeymeta201517_FD_81546 | JGI IMG/M metagenome (GOLD analysis project Ga0100393, IMG submission 81546) | Groundwater microbial communities from Crystal Geyser aquifers in Utah, USA - Crystal Geyser metaG 2015-17 | ecosystem: Environmental > Aquatic > Deep subsurface > Groundwater | place: USA... | reverse complement strand
GAGCTCTCTCGTAAAACATTTTCGTACCATAATTAAATGCGGATTGGCTTGAGAGTTTTCGATTCCGAGTTGCTTACAGCTACCACTTAGCTCATAGGAGTACTGTAGCAAAGTTGACCAAGCACAGATTACAGGGAAGCAATCGCAACGATAATAAAATCAGGTAGACTTAATACTGTATACAAGAAGAAAAAATAAGAGTTTCTCTCCAGCAAGGAAACAAGTTTACTTTACTCTTCATCTTCAAACGTTTCGGCTGGAACCTTGAAGAGACTCAAGGTTGCCTTGTTGGGGTCTCTCATCAAGACATATTTGCCATCCGGTTGTTTCTGGATAAGTCCCACAAACATACGCATCATGGCCCACATTTGTCCTTCCGACAGGGTAATCTGGACCGCAAAGTCCTTGGGACGGTAAAACTGCGTTGCCAAAATCTGGTGCTCGTAGGCATTTTTGGGTTCTTTTCGAGAAACGAATCCAATCTTCATTTGTTCCGCACCGGCCAAAAGGGACTGAGCCGTCCATTTGGCAAGCTTAAAAGCATTGTTCTTGAGTTCCGTGGCAAGAACGGCACCGCGTTGCGAATCAATTTTATCTCTCCAATTAATCACGTTGGGAGTGGGAGTCTTATTGTCCTTATCTCCACTTGGAAGCGGGGTATACTCGTTCAGTGCAAAGGCAGTCATGTACTGGGTTTTCTTGACCAGACCGTGCAATTCGGTACGACAAATAAGCGTCGTTTTGTCGTCGAGTTTAAATTTGCGATACCTATAGGCAACACTGGCTGGTTCCATGCCGTCGGCATCCTCTTCGTCAAAGAAGGGATTGGGTAGACCCATCTCCTTCCGGCCGCTCTTCCTAAGAATTTGTTGCGAAAAGTTCTGATTAATCATGGTAGCTTCCAATCCCAGTCGTTCAGGAGTATTGATACCCGTTTCATCGGAAGGAGGACTGTACGACGTTTCTGTTTCGGGTAGTCAGGAACAAGGGTCCAAGAAATAGAGGGAGAGAGAGAGAGTCAGAATTAGAATCAAATCGATGGACCATTCGCACACGTCATGTTTATCATCGTACGCGGTATCATGTTCCGCAGCAATTCTATTCAAATTCAAGAACAACGCTCCTGTCCTCCAATCCAGACGTACCGTTGACAGTCAAATAATCAAACGACGACGAATCTCGCTTGTCGAAAAAGATGGTTCCTCCCGGCAATTTTTGAATGACCAGATCCCAAGGGAATACGGAACGTGTACATGTCATCAAGTGAGCCATAATGGTATCCGAAACAAAGACTTGTCCCATACCATCAATGGCGAATTTCTCGAGTACAGGATCGTCGGTAGTTGTGACGGGATAAAACTCCTTGTTCTCCATGCGTTTGAGAGCGGGGGGTTGACGAGCTGTGACTTTATCGTAGGCTTCGTTGTATTGGTCCAAGAACCCGCACATGAGAATATCTTCCGGTTCTGGGACCGCAGTCGATGCCGCCAGACTCTTGGTAAGTTTGGCAAGATCCAATTGTTCCACGAGTTTCCAGTCGTTCCCAACCGCCACCGAGGCTTGACGGTCCACTCGGTTCTGGTATCCACGACCTCCTCTCCAGTTTCCTCCACGACCGCCACCCCGGCCTCCTCCACCCCGACCGCCAGGTCCGCCACCAGGACCACCACCCCGTCCACCACCTTGATTGGACGTGAGCTTGTCGACACCAATATTGGCACCGGGACCTCCACCTGCGGCCTGACGTCGCGCATTGACTTGCCGCAACTTGGCCGATTGCTGCCGACGCTTGGCAGTAGGATTGACAAATCGCTTGTTGGTTTGCGCCTTGGTCGTGTCGACCAGCTGGAAGGCCTCTTCGTTGTCGGGTGCTTCTTCCTCGGCGACGCGACGCATAAAGTCCTGTTTGCTGCTGGCGGCAGAACCTCGACGATTAAAACCATCACCACGATGGTACTGGTTGTTGCGTCCACCTTGTGTGAAATCGGCACACCGGCCCAATCGATCGGAACGACCAAAGGGAGCGTAGGGAAGTGAGGCGAATTTTACTACGTTGCCAGGACCACCAGCATCATTGGAATTGGTGGCTTCCTTGTTGTTGCTGTTGTTGTTGCTGTCGATGTTCTCGGGAGGACCCCACGAATCGGAATTGCCAGCCACGTGGGGTACGGCAAAAGAAGCTGTCATGATTGATTATCACTATTATTTATTCAGATAAGAATTGCTGTTCAGGCCAAAGAAAGGTACGTCGTCAAATTCATAAAACAAAGGAGGTGTGTTGGTTGTTGCTCGTCTTTTGGTGGGAGCAGGTTTCGTAGGGCTGGAGGGAGAGGCTATGAGCCACAATTGCTTTTGGAATAAAAATAGATCAATCAATCTTTTTCTGCTCCCTCTACTAGTCTAGTAGTAGTCTACTACTAATACTAGTAGTAGCTAGCTACTACTACGTACTCGAGTACTAGCTAGTTAGACTACGGTACTAGCTAGACCTACTACTAGCCTTGTAGTAGGTTGGCTACCCTAGTAGTAATCTAGCTACCGTAGTCAACGAACGCCAGCGATGCGCCGACGAAAGAGAATAATATAGTGCAGTATTTGAATAGATGCAACAAACATAGTTTGCTGTATTTTATGTAATAGGGCGCGAATATTCTGTTTCAAGTTGTACTATAGCAAAGCAGGGCTCTGGGTGTTTTAAAACAGGACACTCAGCAAATTACTTGATGTAAAAAATATGTATCGTGCACCGGCGAACAAAACGTGGGCAGCTGCTCCAGCAAGATAATAATGGTCAAGTCGTCGCAAAGAAGCAGAATGGAACGGAACGAACGAAAGTTGGTACATACACGGAGATGAAATAATACACGCGCTGAAACTTTGCGTTGTTGATGGCGCGGCCTGTACTGTCAGCGTTTTTATGCGCGAGCAGGATGTTGTTCAGCATCTTGGCCTTGCACGAGATTTTTTTACGAACTCTCCAACTCTTCTTTTTTGAAGTATTGTCTAAGAAAGACTCCTGAAAAAGAAAAGATTCAAATATGTACATGAGGGATGACTGTGCTCGTGCTGCGGCAAACTTGACCTGGACAAGCTGAAGGGACTCGCAAAACGAGTTGTATGGTTTTGGCTGCAACACTTTTCATGCTTCTTTTATCGGACAATCGAACTTTATGAAGAAACATGCAAAGGAAGCTGCCGTGTCAGCTTGGACGTATTGTTTCCAATAGAATGGTACTCATCAATCAGCAACTAGCTAGTCAGCTTAAGCTAGTAGTTGATGAAAATTTTACATTCTCAAAAGGGGTCGACGAAGACGCCTGCGATGGACAGAGAGAGTCGATGTCGACCAAATTTTTGTAGCTCAAACAATTGCGCGACGATTCCATTCTTCCCAAAAGGCAGGCGTCGATTTGTTCTCTCGGTATAGCGACCTTTTCGGAACTAAGGATGAAGGCAACAGCTAGGAGTCGCTCCTTCATTCTGACTTTAAAAACTGTGTTCTCGTCTGCATTCAGCAGTGCTCCCAGTGACCCTCTCATCCTGCCAGACCACGTCGGGAGCACTCACAAGCCACTACAAATCGTAGCGCCAATTTACGCTCAGATTGACAACATCGCGACGATGTTGATGAACGTTCTGGAATAAACCAACCTTAAGCTGCAGGACTGGTTTCTCCAACAAACTTTACATTACTAGGAGGAAGAAAGGTGCAAAGCCAACTGCGACAGTAGTGCCACCAACGAACTTATCGGTGCACAGTTTCAAAGCGCAGCCACGATTTCTTGACCTCCCGCAAATGTTTTTGCCGCCTTGGCTCACAACAACTACTCGATGTCAGTCAAGAATGGCGACTCCACTCTTGTGATTAATTACCATCCATTTCTTTGGATTGATCAAGGTTTGCCTCTCCGAAACTCGACTTACTACGGGTTTGTACCAGATGAACTCTTTGATCTTTGATGCACAGCTGCACAACCCAGAATTGAGATCAGCCGCACCACCACAGTGGAGCGTTCCGCTGGCTCGAAAACATCAATTTTTAAAACTTATACAGAACACCTTAAAAGACAAGCAGCATTTAAAAAGTCATCGCTTTGGGTACAGTAGTATACATTACAGTGGTGGTAGTCTAGTCTACTTCATTGAGAATAGAGAATAGTCCATCCCAAATCCCAACAGGTTGAGATTTTTTGTTCCCATTACTACACTATCGTCCGAATCAGAATATGTGTGCGTTCTATGATGACGTTCATTCTTTTCACGATTTAAACTTTGGTTATGGGCTTATCTCTTGAAGTTGAAAGAAAGATCGGCAATTGCTTTCCTGACGTATCTTGCCTTCAACACTCCATCAACAACAGGGCTTGCCTCTTACGTTTTGACTGCTGCTGCAGTAGAGCTTGTAGCTTGCCTGCCTCAATGGCAACGACGATTGTACTTTCATCACTTTCAAATTTTCCTCCGAGTCCATACATAGTCGCTATATAAACAAACACTGTCACCACCATGATTCGCGCTCTTTTCCTTTTTGCTCTGATCATTGCCGCCGCTTCGGCCTTTGTAACCCCCGCTTCCAATGCCTGTGAGTTCCAGTTTCTTGCGCGATATGGTAGCAAATAATAGCAAACAGCAGCCACAAAGCAGCCAATTTTTGTTTCATTGGGCACATGCCCAGTTGATGACTTTCAGGAGAGCAGGTTACACAGAGACACAGGAATATGATGATCTTCCCTGGTCTCTTGTGTTCTCGCTGCTATCTTTCTGAAAGATTGAGAAACGACCACCTCCTCTCACATCTCACACCTTTCCTTTTTCCTCTCATGTTTGTTCAACAACCTACCACAGTGAGCTCCCCTGCTTTCACTCGGGTGGAGGCACCCAAGATGTCGCTTGATAGTGTCGTTGATATTGCCACTAGCAGTATCGCACAAACTTCGCAAATGGTCGCAACCAACTCCGGAGACTTTGGAGGAGCTCTTTTCCCTGTGTTCGGACTTGGTATTCTCGGTGCCATCATTCTTTTCCTTGCACCCCCTCTTGCTGACGAGTAAAGAAAGGAAATACTTTACATATAAAAAATTCAACGATATGGAGGAGTATGTATAACATTATTTTCAACTAAAGATCCTTGAAGAATGTGTTTCTCGGTCGATTGCTTTTTCGGTGTATGTATGCCATGCCAAATTCGCACGAATACCAATGATTCTTTTTGTCCGAGAAATCGATTCAATTTTGGTCGAGAATGGAATAGCGTAGACTTTTTGCCTGCAACTGAGGATGACTTAACCTAATTAGAGCTACATTCATGGTGACCAAAGACAACTGAAGCAGTCCTGACAATTTTTCCCAGCATTTTGTTTGATAATATGATTGGAAGTAGCGAAGGTATAGTACTGCGTTAGGAGGACTTCACAGGCGGATCAACTCTTGTTTCCCTTCAACTTTCTCATGACATTCGGCGCAGTAGCAGGTAGTAGGACCATCAATCCTACTACTTGAGAGCCGGTAGCTTTGTAAAATGTCAATGGGGAATAACGCATCCACAGTAAAAACGCAACAGTAAAAGTACATCGGCGTCCCTATGGTAGGCAATGGTATTAATGAATAGCAGTTCGTGTGTAGAATTTGAGCCAGCATAAGTCTGGAGAAATGCTCCAATCCAAACTAGATGTATCAGTTCGGACCTTGGTTTGCACGCGCGCGATCAGGATGCGTAATTCCATCATCTTCATCCCAATGCACAATGTTGCACTTGAAATACCAGACTTATAATAATTGTGAATTTGATTGTTGATGATTTCACATCCACTCACCTTTTTTCTAGTAGGCATAATGTTGGTACTGTTATTGATTACAGTAGGAGAAGGCTTCCGCTCGATTCTCTGGAGTGCAGGAACACGATACTTTCGCATAACAATGAAGAAAGTATTGTGCTGGCAGTCAAGGAATAATTACTGCTGCTCTGCACCACTACGAGCATTCCCATCTTGGACAGCCAACACAAGTAATAATGCTTGAGTAGTTTAGTCTACTACATGCGCTAGCTACTAGCTAGTACTCCTAGAGAGGTCTACTATTGTTGGTGTACTAGACTACTACTAGTAGTAGAAAATCCATGTACATACCACTAAACCAATCAAAAGACTATCCTCAACCCTGACAATCTATAGAGGCTAGTTCTACGTAACGATGACCTCTTAATTATTACTGTACTAGACTAGACTAGTAGTAGCTACTACTGTAGTACCTAGACTACTACTCGTAGCTACTACCAGCCAGGTACTAAACCACATACTTCTACTGGTCTTCGCCGTTGCTTTACCTTGTATTCCTTCGAACAACATTCAAGTTGAGACGATAAGCACCACCACCAATAAGAAACAAGCTGTTGCCATCACACACAAGTGCCAGAGGCTACTGGCACTAGAAAATGCCCAACAAAGCTATTTGAGTAGGTCAAACGGAAACTTCAACAAATAACAACGCCCTCACATTAACAATAACATAGAGATAGATCAACCAAGGTGAGTAACCGAAAAAGAATTGGAAATCAATAGAAGTTTTTGGCCGGGATCTTTCTTATCGTTGTTATCCATTCTTCATTCATTCCCACTCGACGGCAATCGTATTTTATCTTTTACGTTCAAACGTATTGTAGAACGCTACAGTAGTATGGTTGCCTTGGACGCATCCAATACTGGAGGCTCCAGTAGAGCTCCAGCTACCGCAGATACAACTACTGGTAATACTACTACCACGACTTCAAGTAGTAGTGGTGGTGGTGTCGTCCTTCCCTACGTACTACCTCCCGAGCGAGATGTGGCGCGTCCCGTTTCCAATTTGGGCAACACGTGTTACATGAATGTTGTACTCCAAGCTTTGGCTCATGCACCCGAACTGTGTTTGGCCATGGATTGCAATCCTCATCACTTGACTTGTCCTACGGCCATGGAAAATCGTCGTCGTCGACGACGCCGTCTTGCCGCTGCATCTCCCGAAACGGCTTCGTCGTCGTCTCCTTCCGATCTACAACAGGAGCAAGAAAACAATATTGATCGTGACGACTTGTTCGACAACAACATCACCCTGAATACGACGCTCCTGCCACCAACCGGAGTGTTGGAAAATGAAATTCGTCGGACAGAACCAGGACGAAAAGTTTTGCGGCGTTCCAGTCGCAAGTCGCCCACAAATGGAATGTCGGCAAATACCACGATTACTGCTACTAATAACAACGAGTTGACAGCAGACGGAGGCGGATCTCCCACCAACAAAAGTAACGGCGGAAGTGCACAAGACGATGATAATTTGTACTGTGCCCTTTGTGAAATGGAATGGCATTTACAGGAAGTACACTCCTTGTCTTCTTCCAGAGACGTCAAAGACAGTACCGCGGTAGCCCCTTCGTTTTTCGTTCACGGATTTTTGAATAATGTCGCATCTCATTTCAAGTTGGGGTACGTTTTTGGTTTTGGTTTTCTGCGTGAAATTATTTTACCTGCATGTTTTGGTTTGGACTTTGGATCACGCAACAACTGGAAGTCGTTTGGACTGGAATGGACTGGATTGGATTCGACATTTTTTCTCATTCGTTTCTTCTTATACATGTCACGCACAGCCAACAGGAAGATTCCCACGAATTTTTGCGTCTTTTGATTGAAGCCATGCAACGTAGTTGCAAGAAAGCAAGAACTGCAAGTATCGACGATTTGGACATCGCTTCTCGTGGTATGGAAATTGATGGTATGAATGTCGACAAGGAGACTTTGGCAGCTGCAGCAGTAGTAGATGATGATGGCAATGATGAGAATGCCCGTAACACCAAGAATGTGGGGACTACCAAATCCCAAAAAGATATTGAATACCCCTTTGAACTCTTTACCGGCACGGTCGAATCTTGTGTCACGTGCAAATCTTGCAAGGCCTCAAGTTCCACGCTGGACCCCATTGAAGATGTTGGACTGGAGGTAACAGTGCCTACCTCCTCAACTTCGTCGTCGTTGCGCACAACGCCTCCGCCCAACGAACCTCTGGCAGATGTCGCCTCGGCCTTTAAGCGATTTGCCTGTGTCGAAGACCTGGATTCCTATAAATGCGACAAATGTGGCAAGAGCGGAAGTGCGACGAAGCAGTCTCGTTTGGCATCGATTCCGCCCATCTTGACGTTGCACCTAAAGCGATTTCGTTACGGAGCAGATGGAAGGGGAACAGCGCAAGTGCCCGCTGTCGCTTCCAATCGCCGTGGGATGAAACAATCCGGATCGGCTAAGATTGAGGGACACATCAAGTTTGATCAGATCTTTAACCTCAAGCCGTTTCTCACGGCCGAACTGCAAGCGAAACAAAAGTCCAGCTTTTGTCGATTGTTTGCATTGATTGTTCACAACGGTAAGAACTCGCATTCCGGTCACTACATTGCCTACGTTCGCAACATCCAAAAGAACGAATGGTGGAAAATGGACGATGCTCGAGTCACACAGGTCACTATTGAGGAAGTTATGCAAGCTGAGGCTTACATGCTTTTTTACCGTGTCGTGGAGCATCCCACGGCTGTTTCTCTGAAGCAAAGGGCCAAGGAACTGCAAGACGAACGCGAAGCCATGATTGCTCGTATGGCGGCAGAGGAGAATGAGGCGGCTGCTGTAGCTGCTGCGGCGACAACAGAAGGCAAAGTAGGTGACAAGGAAAATACGCCAGAAAATGATGAAGCGACTGCCGACTCGCCGGACAAACCAACGAACAGTAACAAGACAGGAACTGCGAAGTCTTCTGGAGGAGGAAGAAATTCTAACAAGAGGGATGGTGGTGCCAGTGGTGGCGGTGGTGCTGGTACTTCTACTGCTTCTTCTAGCTGTCGCAAGCGTGAACGGAACCTTCCTGACTTTTTCGATGGCAAATCGTGGGCCAGAGCCAAGACGAATCTCAAGGCACCCCAGATCAGTAAACTTCGTAGTGCGGAAGAGTACGTGAACGAACAGGTTCAATTCACTCCAGAATTTTTCAAAATTATTACTGAGGAGGGTGCGAAGGACAGTGCCAGAGTCGACCAATGTCCCATTAAACGAGTTTCTGGTGAGTGTCGAATATTGAATGTCGTGTGCTCAATTTTCTTGTATATACATATATATATATATATATATATGTCTTTTGTTTGATTTGAAACGAATTTTTCTCTCTTACAATTTTTATAATGTGTTTCCGTTTTTTCCCGTTTCAGGCGAAGACATTGTGAACGACAATGATCAGCTCAAGCTGGGTCTAAAAAAAGTGATTCATCGCATGGCCCTCCGGTACGAATCGGAAAATGGTGAATCCTTTTTTCGTGCCCCGGCTGCTGCTGCTGCTGCTGCTGCTGCTGCTGGCAAGACTACGACTGCGGCGGTAAGGGATCAATCATCATCGATAGTTGCTCCCGATGAGATAGTGACTAGCTAGTGGTTGCTCTACAGAAAAAGAAAGAAAGAAAAAAGTAGCTATAATAATAATAATATTATTGTCTATCACTTGGCTTTGAGACTTGCGGAATCTGCGTCCACAAACGATTTTAATCCCAGAAATCAAAATGTAGATATTTTTGTGTTTCGTTTGTTGCGGATGGTGGACTACTCTTTGCTATTTATTTTTACAATGGAAGGAATTCAACAACAACAAACTTGGAATTTCTAATTAAAGGGGATCACAACAGCTAGTAGTAGTATCCTCCCCCACTAACGCCATACCCGTTACTATACATGCTGCCGTAGGGAGACACGGATGAACCGTAATTGTTCGAGTATTGTGGATATGGAGAATATCCAGCAGGCGATGCCGCCGAATAATATCCTCCTTCTGCTGCTGCTGCTGCTGCTGTTGAATATTGGTTGCTGTGATTGTGGTTTTGATTGAAATCAAGTGGCGCCGTTGCTGTTGCTGTTGTGGAAGCAGGTGCTGCTACTAGTAGCTGTCGATGCCGTTTTTTGTTTCTTCGCGTCGTCACGATACTCCGCATGAGTCGGTAACTGGCATAAGTAGCCGTCAAAACAAAGGCCCACCGCAGAGCTTTCAATCTTCGTCTTCTTAATTTTTGTTCTTCTGTTTCATTGGCCGAACTGGAAGCTTCGAGAGTCCGCATTTCTCGAAAGGTAGTCACAGCATGATCAATCATTTGTTGCAGTGCCTCTACCAATTGTTGCAAGGCGTGCGTATTCATACCAATAACTTGAACGGCCGAACTCAGCGAATAAATGACGGCTTGAACACCAAATAAGAATTGATTGAGAGAATTTAATAGGGGACCTCCTCCTCCCATTCCGCCCATCATCATACTACCAGAACCCATGCCCATGCCCATGCCCATGCCTATGCTGCTGTAAGGTGATCCCATCATCATTGCACCTGGTCCACCGTACATGCCCATTCCACCTAAACCGTAGGGACTCAAACCAGCAACACCCAAACCACCAGTAGTGGAGGAATTGCCTTTGTCATCCTCCACACCCGCAGCAGTAGGTGTTGTGGCTGCTAAGGTTCCATTTACAGTCCTTCTCTTGCTGTTGCTGTAATTATTCTTACTATTTTCAATTGTGGCTGCACTCGTCATCGTTCCACTTTCTGCTCCTCCTGACGTTCTTTTCAGTTCGTTTTTTCGAGTCGGCGTGCTTTTCTTCTTCTTCGTCGTCGTTGTCGTCGTCGTCGTCTTGGGAGCTGTTTTGGTTGATTCCGATGATAGAAGTTTCTTACGTGCTTGAAAGTCTAGTAGAGCATCGTTGTTGTTGCCCGTTAGTAATGATGTTTCGGCAGCTTGTCTGGGAGGCATGGTACTCTAGTTGTTGGAAAAATTATCGTGTCGTTGCACAAACACGTTGCAAACACACACACACACACACTCTCTCTCTCTCTCTCTCTCTCTCTCTCTCTCTCTCTTTCTACGATGGTTTGGTTGTTAGAATCCTCCTTAGCTGTTCTAATAACTGGTACAGTAGTAGTAGTAAATTGGGCACGGTCTATGATAACGAATAATCCACTCTCTATTATAATAATATTGTATGCTTGATCGTTGATCGTTGCAATATGGGATTTGTGTCAAGAAGCGCTACTACCTTGCTTTCAAGATACTGCGTATTATTAGAAGCGCAGAAGCAATAGGTAGACTCCACGGTATTACTCCTGCTAGCTAGTAGTAGCTACTACTACTAGCTGCTAGTGGTAGTCTAAAGCTAACAGCAGGTAGTAGACTATTATTTAGTAGCTAGAGTAGACAAGTAGTAGTATCTGCATGGCGCAAGGAGTAGTAGACTATTCTCCTGTGCATATCGCCGCACACTTGTCCAAGCTTTGAACCCACATTTTTCATGACTAGACTACGTCGTAGTCTAGTAGACTACTGAAGTGTTGGTGCATGACATGATGCCATCTTTTCGGAGGTGGAACTTGCTGGGAGTGACTCGTTGTTTGTTGAAAGGCTGGTCAAGTAAGTAGCTTTTGTTATAGGCATTCTTAGGGAGCGATGCAACTGTGGCTCTATTATATTTCTTACTCACTTCTTTTCGTTGGCTATCAATGTCCGTTCGGCTACCGATAGAGAAACGCTACTCTAGTACGAAGTAAGATTTGCAGCCTCAAATCTCAAATCAACACCCAGACCATAATCGATCCGCTGACGACGTGATCCAGGTGGATGCTGCGCAGAGAATTGAAATAGTACTACTACTACTATACTGCAAGCTTTGGCTTGCACATCCCACTCATGAAAGGGAGTCCCTTGCTAGAGAATGAAGAGCATAACTGTGAACAACAAAGACAAAGAGCCCTTCCCAGAAAGTGCTGGAGGGAATTATGCATTTACGTCGCACTATCTTTTCTACTCATTTTGAAGAACTCGGCATGATTGTTTTTCTATTATGCAATACTTTTGCCGTTTTATCAACACAAACGGACGGGCATGACCTACAACAAAACACAAAGTGCCAACAGAGTGGTAACAATCCGTAACGTCCAAACACCATGCCAACATGATTCTATGGCACTACTTTCCTCTGTAGGAGCAGCCGTTTCTGGCGCTGTTGTTGTATTTACTGTTTCAGGTGTCGCTGTTGCATTTGGAATCAATGTTGTTGGTATTATTGGCGTCATCGTTGCTAGTGCTGCTGGAGGTATGGCTGGATTTGTAGTGGCCGGAAATACGGTTGCCGAAGTATTAGGGAATAGTGGTTGAACACTTTGCTGCGGAAAAATTGTACTGGAAATATTGGGAATGGATGTCCCTCCAGGTACAAATGTCTGGGGTGACTGCGTCTGTATTTGTACCTGCGTAGGCTGCAGAGTGCTTCCGGGAGTTTCTGTATTTTGAGGAGTAGGTTGAGGAGCAGTGATAGCACCAAGTGTGGGCCTTGGAGTTTCGGACGCAGGAGGGCCACAACACTCTGGTATAGATAATTGGACTGTCCGACACAAGTCCGGTTTTACGACATACGGTGCCAACTCCGACAACTCACGACAAGGAAGAGAATTTGTACCGTGAGTTCCGCTCGACACGGAAACTTCGTTGGGCATTTGAGATTCCGATGAAACGACTTGTCCCTCTGGACAGAAAGCACATCCATCGTCCCGATCCAACGATGCTTCCGTCGGTATACAACCACAAAAACCGGCGACATTGATGGAAAAGCTAGCAATGGCATCAGCACACTGATCTGTGTTCCTTAACGTCAAAAAGTCGTTGACCTGTCCGCAAGTCATTCCCAATAGAGGAATGAATCTCGACG
>Ga0100393_10004505_pt1 | contig 12790 bp, 6 predicted proteins | sample CryGeymeta201517_FD_81546 | JGI IMG/M metagenome (GOLD analysis project Ga0100393, IMG submission 81546) | Groundwater microbial communities from Crystal Geyser aquifers in Utah, USA - Crystal Geyser metaG 2015-17 | ecosystem: Environmental > Aquatic > Deep subsurface > Groundwater | place: USA... | reverse complement strand
TGAACAACTAGAAGGTCTAGTTTGGGACGATGTTCTGTACAAGTTCTTTCATCCCAATGTTATTTGGTGGCGATACTTTACGGATACGTTTTTGGGACATGCCGCCTGGGCCTATTGGCTGCCATCGACACCCGAACAAAGACGACGATTGCTACAAGCAACTCTTCATCTCGACAATGAAAGCGACGCACAGCACATTTTGTTTTCTCCCGGAGGGTACAAACATGTCGTCTTACCCAATTTCGTTTTGAAATGGTTGGATGGTGCTGGTAAGAACGATGTCAATGTCGCGGCTACAAACGAAGCCACTACTACCAATCAAAACTCGGTAGAGACCATATCAATCGACGAAGATCATGTTGTAATCGGTGGAAAGCCTACAGTCGAAGGAGACACGGATAGCTCTGCTTCATCAGTATCAGGGCTGGTAAACGAAGCGGAGTTTCCGGAGGAAGTCTTTTCAAGGAGCAAAGGGAGGAATCTTGCTACGAGTCAAAGAACCGAGAACAAATCCAAAGAAAAGAAAACATTGACAGCACCAGCAGATCCGTCCCTTGCGGAGACGTTTCAAGCTGTCCTGTTCGATACTGTCACCGAGTCCGTAAAAAACTTGTTATCGTATACTCCAAATCAAAAGCAAACAGCTGCAGTTGGCTTGGCAGCCGCTCTATCTCTGGGTGTTCAGCTGCGATACAGCAAACGTTCCCGTGCGATTGCCTTGGGATTTTTGGAAGCGTCGTCGGTTGCAGGACTTTCGGCCGTAGCTGTGGGTTCAGGTAGTCTGTTGTTGACCAAGATGCTGTTTTCCAACCAATTGCACGAGGGAAATATTGTGTCGTACATGTCCATACTTTTAAAGTGGAGAAAAAATGTGAGAAAGTTGTTATCCAGCGCAGACAGTAGTGTTTCAGGTGGGCAAGGAGATCGTTACAAAAAATGGGCATGCATACTAACAGCTCTGCTGATCATCGGTGTGAAACAGCTCAGAGGAGCCCAGCGACAGCGTTCGATAAATACTTAATGCGCAAAAAACAAATTGCATATGGAGCTACTTTAGTAATATCGAAATCGAATTGAATCTAAAGGAAACAATATCAATCTACCATCTGTTTCGTCCCATGGATAACTTTGTATGCCCGGGCATAGCTGTTTACAAGTTTGAACTTTGACACAAAAGGTGACAGTCTCGTAGCTAGCAACCGTACTTTTGCTACTAATGATACGCTCATACACCTGAAGTACCAAAAAGGTATCTTTCTTATGCGAAGCTCGATACCGTAGAGCATACTAGCTAGTACTAGTAGTCGAGAGAGTAGCCATGACTTTTTATGTGCTCTCACTTTTTTTAATCTTTACTGTATGGTCAAGAATCAGAACATGAAGATCGCTATCATTGCTACACTTGTCGTTGGAGCTGCAGCGTTCGCCCCAGCTCAAAATGGTCGCACATCCCCAGCTCTAAACTTGAATCTTCGCAATGAGATTGGCGCCCAAGCTCCTTTGGGTTATTTCGATCCCCTCCAAGTGTACGGTGATCCCGATAATGCGCCAGAAGACGACTTCAATAGACAACGTTGGGTTGAGTTGAAACACGGCCGTATTGCAATGCTGGCTGTTGTGGGATATCTCACTACATACGCCGGAATCCGTTTTCCAGGAGCTGAAACCATCCCCGGCGGATTTGCTGCACTCAGCGAAATCCCTGGAATGGTCTGGGCACAGATGATTGCCACGTGGGCAATGATGGAGGCCGCCAATCAAGATCAGAGTAAGACACCTTGGGCCAGTAATGAGAAAGTCATCAACTTCAAGGCTGATTTCATCGGAGACTTCCGCAATGGAGTCCTGGACTTTGGATGGGACAAACAATCCGAAGAATGGAAGCGAAACAAGCGAGCTGTTGAATTGAACCAAGGTCGCGCAGCTATGATGGGGATCACTGGACTCATGGTTCACGATCTTCTTGGAAACGTAGACGAAATCATTCCAAAATTTTGACTCGAATAGTCAAAGTTGAGTCTCTTCATGACAAAGACAATGGCATAATACTGTTTGAAAAGTCTTTCCAAACATGTTCCAATAATAGTTTTCGTGAATCCGTTTAATTCTTAGCATGCAACAATCTGATAGACGACATGAGTCACAATGCAAGTCATTAGGCTGTTGCTGGTAGCTTGGAAATTGGAAATAGCAGAAGTACTCATCCTAGCGGTAGAAAATGTTTGCCGTGGTTTCCTTCAACCCCCGTCTCAGGGCTCACAACTTTCCTCGTCGATGACAGAACCATCCTCGCGGAATTGCAATATACTAGCTTGAACGAACTCTGCAGGGAAATGGATTTTGGAACACTTGATTTTTGTGGCCAAACTACACGATTTGCAAAAATAAATTGTGCATTGCAGGCTCTCATGACAAAGAAAATTGTGTTAACGGAAAAGCCATTGGCACCCAAGCGTGATGCTTGCAATCAATTGGTATAAGTTTTGGCTGAGCTAGTATTGTCCAAATCGACTAGAATGCTCATCATTGCAGGAAACCCCCCAACTGGCAAGAACTGGTCTTGGCCTGACAATTGATTACGAAAGACCAAGCCAATGGTCAGTCACGGCTGCATTTTATCGGTGCGAATATATGGGAGATGTAGACGTGTCCACTGGTCAGCCCAAATCTCATCCAACGAAACGTTCACGGGGGAGTCGTTATGTGATTCAAGAGTATGGGAATAGTTGCTCCCTCGCGAAATTACCGAAGATGTTGCGATGAGTTGTCTCGGCGTTGACATGGCTGGCTGTAATCGTAGACTCTTATACTTTTGAAAGGTTGCACAACGAGTATTGGAGTGGCAAGTTAAGACCGCCCAAGTCAAGATTGCCCCTCCGATTCCTCTTCGGCGAACCGTGAACAGCGCCGAACGTCTGGAGCTCCTCCGAACACTGGGAGCGTCACCTCGGACTAATCAGAAAGGCGTTGGTAGCGTTTGTGTCATCTTCGTTACGCGGCGCTAATTCCGTCAGCGGTTCCAGCAAATAAATAATCGTAAAAGTATGTACTGTCTGCTCAGCAACCTCGTCGATCGAATGGTGGTCCGCGAGAAAAATATATATGTGGAGCGAGCCGGGAATATATTTCCTTAGTGGTGTGTGGTACGTCTCGCACCGAATGTCCGGAGTGACCGAGCGTGTCCTCCATTAAAAAACTGGATACAAGTATCGATTTTGAGATTTTTTAAGAATAACTAACTAATGAAGAACACTAGGCGTATTACCGTACTCCAAGGTTCTTTCGTGCATATTGTAAAGAAGCGACTCCAGGTCTAATTGTGAGGGCCCTCTCTCACTGTCCGAGTCTAGAGTTGAAACGGTGCGGCTGCTCGCGCTAGCTTTCGTCGCCATATTCATAGCTTGATTGATCTCTTGTCCACTCGTGAAACGTCCGCTATTTTCAGAGTGCATCATGAACGTTGTCGAAACTTCTTCGCTAGCTTTCGCGAAGCTTTCTTGCTCGCCTAGCCGAATAAAGCTGTCGGCGCTGTCTATCGATAAGGTTGGCTTAAGTAGCTGCACTAGTCTAGACGCCCCTTCAAGTGACATAGATGATAATTTTGCGATGGCAGTCAACGACAGCGCCTGCGTAATTCTGCCACAGACGCGAATGTCGCCATTCTCGGACGCTTGGGTCGCTAAACCCACCGAAGCTGGGTAGCAGTACCGACAGAGCCCGTACGCCGCTGTGTGAGAGACAGCCGCCGTGTCAATTTCCCCATAGATCTTGAGCTTGGCAAAGAGCTCTTCTTCCGTAGCGCATGGGTCTAACCCAACCAAAAGGACAGTGTTGTTTTCGACCGCTGTGTTAACTTCCAAACCTAATACAAGGGCCACGTTCACCAAAAGCTGACAGGCATCTGGTGCCGAAAGGTTTTCTCTCCTAACGGCAACCATGACACCGTTAATTTTTTCTTGGAGAAACTCAAATCGCTCGGTCAAGTCAGCAGCACCATAATCGCTCGAAGCACTGATCCAGGCATACGCTGCGGCCACGGCATTCGCTTCTAGTTGCAAGGAGTGCTGAAAGAAATGGTCTGATGGTGTCGAATCCGAAAACGAGTCTGGACCTGAAGACGAGTCGCCGGAGAAAAATGCATTCATAATCGCCCGTGACACCATTTCTTCCGTCTTCGGAATTAATTCTGTGATCCTTGTTCGAAGGACCTCAATTGTTAACGAGTACACGTCGGATTGGAGTTCGTCCAGTTCGTCAACAACTTCGTTGACGCTAGGACTAAGACCCGCCATGGAAAGACGAAAGCCTAAACTTCCGGGGCCATGTTGGGGACTTCCAGGTGATAATGGTGTCGCTGCGGAATCGTCACAGCCAGAAACAGCACCTCCGGATAACGCAGACACGGACGATTCGGCACCACCTGATAATGTCCTTGTGAACAGAGGACCCTGACAGGATGATTCTTGTGGCCCCCTAGCCTCACCCGACGGAGACGACAGCGGCACTTCATACTCTTCTGGTTCTTTCGCAACCTCTTCCCCTTGCACTGTGAAAACATTACGCCCCAATTCGCCAAGCAATGGTAATTGAGCAAAGCCAATACCACCAATGTAAAACTCAAAATGAGCCTTGCCCTGTGGAACGTCTCCGGATCGAACAATCACTTGAAAGACATCTCCCCTTCTCGCCTGCCAGGCAAAGCTTATCTTGTCCAGCTTGTGATTGGCATCTCGAAACAAGTGGGTAATATTGCGTTTGTTCCAAAAAATACGAGTTTTTCTGGATCGCGGATATCGAACGAGGCTGACTTCATGTTCCTCTCCTCGACAATCGACACCCGTCTTGCCTTCGTTCAGAGCATCTGTATTAGCTAGTCCAAAGCTCCTGTTGTCATTATCAATGAACAATAGTAAGAACAGTGGTAATGAGTGGTCGTGGTTATACAATTTTTTTTCCGTGTTATGCGGAAGTGAAAGCACGAAGAGAGAAACATGTGAGGTGTTGAAAGTGGTAAAAAGTACTCGAGTAGTTAGCAAGTACTGTAAAATGCACTGCAAGTATGCGGAAGTGAGTTAACGTCAGCCCTAAATCCACGCGCCACAAAAATTGCAACGGCTGTTTACGTGCGCTCTTCGGAGTTGAACTTTCATGTTTCGACCACCATGTTCTCATGATGATGGCAGGAACCCTTACGGCCAACAACGACAAAAACTAATCATGTAAACGCACCATCTTGCTGTCCATTTCGATCGTCGTCGCAGAAAGGAGCCCGAAAACTCGCAAGAGTGTTTTATTCTGTAAGCTTTGTTGGCTGCGAGCTGGCCAACAGAAAATGAGGCAGACATGCCGCGAAGGCTTTGTGGTCGACTGCAATTGGAATACGGTGGTACGAAACCCTCCATCTTTGCGGCGTTGTTGTGGTGTGCGAATGCTTGAGTGTTTGATAGATGATGGTACAGTTGAGTTCCTATACTATGACAACTGATTAGGTTGTGTTGTTTCGGTTTTTTGTGTTCGTCATTTCATAGCTAAAATAATATTATGATGTTGTTGTTGAAATAAATAATATTATTATCATTATTTATTTCTTCGAAGCCGAAAACACTCGGAAAGGAAAGTAGAAAAACCCTATCAAAACCGGTCGGTAATAAACAACTGGGACTCTCACTGGCTTGTGATCTCAACTGAATTTGTTGGAGCCTGAAAAATTACTTAGAGGGATAATTTCAGTATCACCCTAACGTCGTCACTGGAACGACACTGGCTCTTCGAATTTCATAGCCTTAACTGAGTCGTGATTTTAGCCGCAGTAAAAGAACGATTAACTGAACTCAAGTTTCCAGCTACAGTACTATCGAAGCCAGTATCCTGTATCGAAGAATATTCTCACTACTACATGGAAGCATCGAGAAGATTGTAATGGTGAGTTTGCTGATAAGAACGATAACATAAGTGAATGCTCATTTGAGGGCGGGCGAGCAAAGCTCCGCTTATAATTAAGATTAACAGCACGTTCCGGGATCCCTGTTGTCACGTTTCAAGTTCTCCTACAATCCGGGACCTTTTGGCTCGTCGTAATTTTTGCTTTGCTTTAGATCGTCTACCATAGCAAGGATCCCCCGTGGTCGATCGAATACAGAGCAGACAGCACTAATAGACTACAGCGCGCAAAAGATGGATTTAGTGCTACCTAATTCGAAAAGCATACTCCACTAGAAAGCTAATCGTAGCTAGCTATCCGCTCCGGTCCGAATAAAAAGAGCGCGATAGACAGGCAAACCTTGCTTCAGTACGGAAACTTCCCGCTCGGTTGGAATGCCAATAATATTTTCCGGGTAATATTCTTCGATATCGTCAACTTGATCTTGAAACTTTGTTGGAGCTTCGCGAAACCGCTCACGCATGTCATCCAGCACTGACTGAATATCACTCTGTAAAAAAACTTTGGCACCAGATGGCATATATTCGGCGAGTGTATGCACCAATTCTGGTGTCACAACTCGCCGCTTGGCGTGGCTCGCCTTGAAATGAGGATCCGGGAATTGAATTGTTGCCAATTCGAGAGGCGTGTCTGAGCTAGCTTCCCGGTACAAAGACAGCAATCGTCCCAAGTCGACATTGGCATTGCATCCCACAAAATCCAAGTGACCCTGACACGGAATTTGATAATCTGGATTATTTTTCAGACGATCTTGCGCGAATTGAACAGCGAGGGGTCGAATTTCGAGGCCCAAGTAATTGTATTCGGTCGGTCGCTGCGAAGCCAATTTCAGTAGGAATCCACCTTTGCCTGCACCAATATCCAAAGCCAACGGTTTGCTCTGACAATCATCGAATACATCCCGAGGCCAATCATCGGAAAGAATGGTATGTTGTTGAAATCGTCGGGCCAATGGATTCACGTGTTGCCGAAGACGGACGACGTTGCTTCGTTTCGATCGCTTTTCGGTCAGCAAATCACGGCTCCAGGGAGGAATGATTTCCTCCTCTTGACTATCTTTGCTGTAAGGTGAGTTGGAAGGAGAAGTAGAGGCGTCTGCTGTGTTGTTAGTAGAGGAAAATAACCGTTGATTCCATCGATCACTGCCAAGAATTAAGGTGGCTCTCGAAGAAGATTGCAGACAATTTTTTGCTCGCGACGGGATAAAGCTGGAGACTGATCGAAAAACTTGAGAGACAGTTAAAGTCATGATGAACGCAGATAATCTTGCCATTGTACTCAGAACCTTGGTTGTGCTATGAGATACATGAAGCTCTAATGGCTTCTTGAATTTGGTGTGTGACTCTTTTGTACTCGAGTATCTTGGAGGATTATTGATTGAATGACTGGCGTCGGAGACCCGGGAATCGATCTCCAGAAGAAGTCACGAATATCGATTTTTCCCTTGCTCGCGCCGTGGAAAAGTCACAAGCTCTGGTTTGCACCTGGAAGAATGCGTTGTGCAGTTGCAAGGAGAGGTATGATACATATTATTACCACTTCGTATCTATGCTAAAAGGAGCCTGCATTAGTGGCGGCCATCGTCTTGAAACTATTCGGAGCCTATAACGCTACGCAAAGAGTCTCGTCTTGTTTGACGACCCGGTTCGATATGACGAGTAACACTCGAGCGTTGGGCTGCATACAGTACTGGAAGGAAACCTTCTGCTCTAGATTCCACCTGTATAACATTTTTGTTTTCATCAAAGTGTTGAAGCGCACTTCCAACCTTTAACACGCCGCCTCACTTGTGATTTCTCACGTTTCAGCTTATTACGTGCTAGTAATATTCCGTTTAGGATGAGTTTGATATTATGTCCTCTCTTACCAGTAGCATTTAATATAATATTATGGAATCACTATTACTATTAGTACTTCATTATTTCATGGGATTTTCGGAGCACTCCTAGAGTGGTGGAACTTGAAGATGTCGACAGTCTCGGCACGAATGTTGAAGGAGGCAACACTCCGACTGCGGCCGTGCTAAATGGAGGAAATTTAACCAACTTTGTCGCTTTTCACGCGTTTCACTTGGTTACGATCCATTCAGCCTTTTCTGCGAAACAACTTCGTACTCTAGTAGCTATCATCAACTAGTCATATCAACTGCTACTACTTACAGAGCTCAAGGAAATCCCAATTATATTACAGGTTGAGCTTCGTTGTTGCGGCCATTAGCATTACCCAACAACTTTTGAAATTCCTGATTCAGCTTGGCATCGAGGCACTTGTCTTCGCAACAACTTTCGAAGATTGCCTCTATAATTTTCTGTCGCATTGGGTTGCTCTCAGATGGATAAGCATTGCGAATAATGATAATTATGCCCTGATAAATAACGGCATCCGCGTCGCCGTTCTGCCGAACAGCGGTCAAAGCCACCAATGCCACTTTCAAAGCATAGTCCCGTCCTTCAACAGGGGCTCTTACACAAGCTCTGACTATCGCATTCCACATATATGAGTCCAGCTCTATAGCTCGAGTGCTGTCGGCCACATAGGTTCGATAGTACTGATTCACAATAAGATCGAAAGCCTTTTCGGGAGACGCAGTATACACCAGCCGTATCGCATGTGCAATCAACATTGAAGCGCATTTGCCTGTCGCTGGCCCTGGCGAAAGAATACCAAGCTGTCGATGGATGAATTCTAGAGCACCCGCAGCGTTCCGCTCGCGCTTATACGCGCCAATAATTACCTCGAAAGCGTTTGTTAAAGGTTCGTCTGTTTCGCTGCTAGTTTGCTGACTTCGGTCACTGGTCCACTCGTCCAGCAAATTCTCCAACTCTTTCGCCAAGCCTAGCTTTTTATTCAAACATTTCAGGTCAAAATAAGCTAGGAATGCACTCCGATCGGGTAGCAGATCTTTATATCCTCCAACACGAAAGTAGTCATATAATCGTAAATAGACATCATCTGCATCGCCAAGTTGCTTGTTATGCAGCAAACTAGACATGACTCGTCTAAAGCAAGACACAGGTATTGGCGATGAAGGGAACAACTCTCTAATTGGGCTATGGGGATCCATCGACAGCAATTTGCTTTCTCCTATACGCAAAATATCGTTCGAAACCATGGCGCGCGCCATGTTGTCTTGTTTGAGCTCGTCGCCTTTCAAATCCTTTCGATGTTTATGGCAAACGACAATGGCGTCAACAACAAATTGCCCAAGTTGGTCTTTTGTGGACCCTGGTAGCGAGTCATCCAATGATAGCCGAAGAACACGTTCAACTGTTTGTTTGCCCATTTCAAAACTGCTGTCATGACCACGATCGTTCAGAAAAAGTACTGACGCTACCGCATCGAAAGATTGCAGATCCCATAATTTCGGAGGTTGATCATCAAAACCTCCCAAAGTCTCAATCAGCGCTATTCTTGACGTCGCCGGCATGGCAGGGAGACTCGAGAGAAGTTTTTGAAAAAGAAGTTCTTTGGTAGCAAATGCCGACCTGTGTGCAGTACTAGTAGGTGTCTCTTTCATGACATAGTCGACGAAAAGCGGTTTCACTATTTCATCTGGCATATTGTGTGCGATAAGAACATCTACCAGAGCCAAAAGAGCATCTCCAAGTACATTTTCTGGTGTTTCGTTCCAGTTATGTTGCACAAGATTCACGAGAGCACTGATTTCGTCGTTGGATAAATCAGCTAATATTCTCGCTCGTATCATGGGCTTGAGAATACACAGCACGTCAATGACTTGTACATCTTCCAATAATTGATCAGGTGATGTGGAAAGACGCATCAGCTTTGCAAATATTTCGTGGACTTTTCGGGCCGCCATTTTGGTATCAGTTGTTTGTGTGGCCCACATTCGTAGCAGTTGAATGTATGTTTTGGAGTCCAGAACAGGATTTTTGTCATTTGATTCTTCCTGCAATTTCTCGCAGTGTTGCAAAATTTCATCAGCCCGCAACACTGCTTCGTCGTGCTTCTTAGCTCCCTGCATCCACAAATTAAGAATTGCTACATGCTGTCGTAGCTGTACAGCATGGTTCGTAGGTTCACGAAGTGACATTCGAATCTGTTCCAATCTTTGCAACCAACTTGTAGCGTGCTTGGGATCTTTGACTTTGATGAAATAGTCCACCAATGCTGCTCCGGTATCTCGGGCAAACGATATAGGAATGTCTTTCGAACTTAAAATGCGAGGAATAGCATTTTCCACAATCGTGTCGTAATCCGTTTCATCCGCGGCTGCAATTAAATCTTTCATTTCCTTCCAAAAGGCATCATTCGTAGGAAGACCAGTGTCAATCGTGTCGCTTTCAAGAGGCTTTAAAGTACTTTTGGCAGCCAATTTACTGGAAAGGTCACTGATAACGACTAAATCAGTCCATCCAAACGATTGCAATGTCTGCATTCTAGTGGCAAGCTCATGACTTGAAGCTTGGAGAGAGTCATTGTTATCGTTCGTATTATCCAAAAGCAATGCCGTCGCTTGTTCCATGGTCTGATTGCAGCATACGGATACGTCATTCTTATATTCTTCCAGCAAACCGGTTGTCTCTTCCCCATCAGTCCAGCTCAGTAACAAATCAATAGCCCGAACAGTTCCTGCAGAATTCTTCAATCGCAACCATTCGTTCACCAACAAGCACATGGCCGATACAGGCAAAACGTCATCGTCGTCGTCGTCGTCTCCCGTAGTACCAGCAGCATGTACCATAAATCCTCCACGATTGTACCATTCCACAATTTTTCCCAAAACTTTTTCGGACCGATCGGCCGCGGCTGCAATCATACCTGGTTCGGTTTGTTGTTGTGACATTTGAATCCAGCCGTGGACCAACATGATTTGCCAGTACGCCAAATCGATGTCTCGCTGATGTCGCAACGAAGAAAATGCCTTGGTAGTGGCCTGTTCCAACGTTAGCCGTTGCAATATCCGTTCTACCGAGTCGAGGGAATATCCAGTCAATCGGGGTGCGATGAGAGCACTAGGACCACGTTGATTTTCATCGAGAGGAAGCCATCCCGAAAGGATTGTGACAGTATCGTTCCAAGCAGAAGAAGTCATGGAACCCAGAGGATTCTTTTGGGCGTTCAAAATAAACCGAGTTGCATGGGTGACATTGCTTCTGTTGGAAAGATTGTAGTTGCTATTAGAACCGTCAGCAGACGACGACGACGACGACGACGACGAGGAGGAGGAGGAGGAGGTGGTGGAAGTAGAAGAAGACACAGCTCGTAACCTACAAATTTGTGTGGAATTGCCAGCTAAAAATCTCCTTCGTCGTCCGTCACGAGTAGCTACTAATCTGATGGTTCCCGCACATCGAAGCATGGCTTCTGTTTTTTTTTCAACACTGATACTTTACAGTTTTATCAGATCTGGTGTGCTGGTGGACCACTCTATAATAATTACTGTAATACAATAGCCTTCGAGCAAACCAATCTTCTTCGCTTTTTATTATTTTTGATTGCTGTCGTACACGTCAAACATCACCACTGCACACTGCACGCACCTCGTACTTGCTTCTTTATTGATTAGTGATTAGTATTATCACTGTATTATTTATTTGTTTGTTGCTTTGGCTTGTTTCCTGAAACATATATTATCGTAGTACTCTACAGTATCTCTATCGTGACTCAGACAGTGCGCGCACATTTACTCTCACTCTCCATCCACCTCATCAACTGCAGTTCGGTATCCTGCTATGATCTCTACTACTATTCTTGGTCTACTACTGTAGTCTACTACTCGAGTACTACTAGCTAGAGCTATAGATAGTAGTATGGTAGTAGTAGATCAGTAGTAGTAGTAGTAGTAGTGGTGGTCTACTAGCTAGCTACTAGCTACTACCGTACTGTACTAGCTAGCTAACTACTAGTAGCAGTAGCTACAACTCTACCTCTAGTAGCTAGCTAGAGTAGATACTACTAGTAGCTACTCGAGTAGCTAGTAGTAGTACTAGTAGTATGTTACTACTCTAGCTAGTAGTAGAGTACTACTACTGTACGTAGTAGCTAGTAGCTACTATCGGTACGAATTCTGAACCAAAACGCTTAACAACTACTAGTAGTAGTAATTTACAACTAGCAGTATCGGTACGAATTCTGAACCAAACAGCTTAACTACCAGTAGTAATTTACAACTAGCACTATCGCTACGAATTCTGAACCAAACAGCTTAACTACTACTAGTAGTAGTAATTTACAACTAGCAGTATCGGTACGAATTCTGAACCAAACAGCTTAACTACTAGTAGTAGTAATTTACAACTAGCAGTACTAGTAAATTTACAACTAGCAGTATCGGCACAGATTTAAAACTAGCACTATCAGTACGAATTCTGAACCAAACAGTTTCTCTACTCTAGCTAGTAGTAGTACGAATACAACTAGTACTAGCAGTAGATGTAGCGGTAACTACTAGTAGTAGGGTCTACTACTACTAGCTACGGAGTAGCTACCACTACTACTAGCTAGTAGTAGCTACTACTAGCTACCTGGTACCCTGGTAGTAGACTACTCTAGCTAGTACTCTACTACTACTACTAGCTAGCTAGAGCTACTAGCTAGTAGTAGTACTTACTACTAGCTACTACTAGTAGTAGCTAGTAGTAGAGTAGAGAGAGTAGCAGAGAAATACTAGCTAGAGAGTTCTCGGGTTAAGTACTCTACTACTAGGCCTACTACTACTAGACTAGTACTACTAGTAGCTACTACTACTAGTAGTAGTAGTCTGGAGTAGTAGTAGAGGACTTGTAGACTACATCAGAGAAGAGCACCCTACGTATGGCAGAATTTCTCTGTAAGGGTTACAGAGATATCTGCCATGCCCGGGATATTTTACATAACACAAATCTT
>Ga0100393_10004477_pt1 | contig 12838 bp, 17 predicted proteins | sample CryGeymeta201517_FD_81546 | JGI IMG/M metagenome (GOLD analysis project Ga0100393, IMG submission 81546) | Groundwater microbial communities from Crystal Geyser aquifers in Utah, USA - Crystal Geyser metaG 2015-17 | ecosystem: Environmental > Aquatic > Deep subsurface > Groundwater | place... | reverse complement strand
ATCGATAGTGATGATCATCAAAGTGCAGAATTTGGAATTATAATCGTCGATAAGCTTCAAGGCATGGGTCTAGGAAAAATTATACTAAATAGGCTCATTCAAGAGGCTAAAAATCGTGGGATAAATAGACTCTATGGTCAGCTTAAATCGACTAACCAAGCGATGATCAATCTTGCTCATAGTCTCGATGGTGTTCAAGTCAAACTACTACAAGAAGGTCAAGGTATCCTTAACCTTCAGTTGTTATTTTAGTTTAATCATCTTGTCTTCAGAAGTATATTCAGTATGCTTGATTTTGGTATCATTTGAAATTTGCTGAATTTTTTTGACGATATCAACGACTCTAAAAAGAGCGTCGTTAATCTTTTCAACTGTAGCCGTATTCTCTTCAGTCTTAACTCTACCCAAAAGACCTAAAGCAATAGTCAAAGGATTATTGATTTCATGATTATAAGTCACAATCATTGCTTGCGCAGTTTCAAGTTCGGCATTAGAAAGGTTTTCTTGATGCATTTGCTTAAGACTTAGCTGCGTTGAAATTCTGGCAAGAGCAACTTCAATATTTATAGGCTTTACAATATAGTCATTCGCTCCGGCCTTTAAGCACTCGACGATATCTTCGGTCTCACTCTTTCCTGTCACCATGATAATTGGAAGCTCAAAGGCAGTAAAACGCTTACGAAGCCTCACAAGAACTTCACTCCCAAAGAGGTCTGGCATCATAATGTCTAAGAGTACAAGGTCGACTTGTTGTTGATCAACAATATCAAGACACTGCTTTCCATTAAAAGCTTCAACAACCTCAAATCCCCTTTTTTCAAGTTTCTTTGAAATCATTTTATTATTAATTCTGTCGTCATCGACAACCAAGATTTTCATAACTTCATTTATCCTTAACTAGGCGGCACTCGAAAATTGAAAGCCTTTCAACGCTGAGATCAAACTTAACGAACTAGTTTTTAGATTGTTAAATATTTCTCGAGCACCATCAAATTGACCATCGCGCCCCATTTTCTCAAGCTCGAAAGCGAGATTCTTACTCTCAACGGCACAGAATGTTGAAAGAACACCTTTAAAAGTGTGGGCCGAAATTTGTAGGGCCTCAGCATTTTTAGACTCAATAGCATTGTCTATTTCACCAAGCATTTCATCTAAAGATTGCTCAAAGTCCCCGAAGATCTCAAAATAGATCTCTTGGTCATCTCCAAACATCATCATCAATTCTTTACTGTCAAATTCCATAAACACTCCGAACTTTAGTATAAAGTCTTTTCGGTTCTAAATGAAAATTAGTTGAGTAAAACTATCAGACCCCTTTCTCTTTAGAAGAAAGGGTCGATATATCAACAACTTATGCTTTCCCTAGAGTCGAACGCCCAGAAAGATAAGGTCTTAATTTTTCTGGAACAAAGACTGTCCCATCTTTTTGTTGGTGATTTTCAAGGAAAGGAACAAGAATTCTTGGCGTTGCAACGGCAGTATTATTGAGCGTGTGAACAAACTGAACTTTCCCTTCACTATCTCTATAGCGAGTATTTGTTCGTCTTGATTGCCAGTCATGAAGAGCTGAACAAGAGTGTGTTTCACGGTACTTACTTTCACTAGGCACCCAGCATTCAATATCAAACATTCTCTGCTTACCTGCGCCCATGTCACCTGTACAGCATTCAACAATACGATATGGAAGACTCAGCTCCTGACAAATTTCTTCTGCTGTTGAAAGAAGAATTTGATGCCATTTTTCAGATTCAGCTTCATCATTTTTACAAATGATATATTGTTCTGTTTTCATAAATTGGTGAACTCTAATTAGGCCACGAACATCACGTCCATAACTTCCCGCCTCTGATCTAAAACATGGAGAATATCCAGCATAGAAAATTGGAAGATCTTTCTCATCAAGGATTTCATCCATGTGAAAACTATTTAATTGAACTTCAGCTGTCCCTGAAAGATACATATCATGCTCTGGAATATAGTAGGCTTGATCACGTCCCGTAGGAAAATGTCCTGTTCCAAAAAGTGCTTGCTCTCTAGCCATTGATGGAGCTGAAACAAGAGTGAAACCTTTATCTAGAAGTTTATCAAGGGCCATACGGTGAAGGGCCATTTCGAGAAGAACCATTTCATTTCTAAGAGAGTAACTTCTTGAACCACAAACTTTGGCAACCTTTTCAAATTCTGCCCAATTTTGTTTTTCTAAAATTTGCACATGATCAAGTGGTTCGAAATCAAACTTTGGTAGATCGCCGTGTTTTTTAACTTCAACGTTATCTGAATCATCTTTACCAAGTGGTGCTTTTGATGATGGAATCTGTGGAACTAAGTACATTAATTGCTTAAGATTCTCTTCAAGTTCAGAAACTCTTGGTTGAATATCTTTTATCTTATTACCAATTTCTTTTCCCGCTTCAATCAGAGCTGGTCTCTCATCAGCAGACGCCGTTGGAATTTTCTTGGATGTTACATTTCTTTGAGTTTGAAGTTCTTGTAATTCCTTACCAAGCTCCAAAAGTTCACTATCAATTTTTAAAAGTTCATCAAGATTAAGACCGACTCTCTTATTCTCAATTACCTTTTTCATTAAGTCCGTATTTTCTCTCAAAAATTTAATATCCAACATTTCCAACTCCTCTTAAGTAACAGTTGGATTATATAATACTTTTAAGAAATTTCATATGGACAATTTGGAATGCTTCAACTTCAAAATTTTAAAATTAAAAGGCGAAGCATGTTGCTCCGCCCAAATGCTTTAGTTCTTATCTTCGAAATAAACACCTGATCCAAGCCAATGCTTATCATCAATTTTCATTGAAAATCCAAGCTTTCTCTTGATCTCTTTAGTCTGTGGATGTTCTTTTGCGTATTTAACAAATCCATCTCCGCTATTAACAGCAGCAATAAGTTCTTTTACAAGTGAAACACCATTTTTGTCTTTTGCTTCCATTCTATTTACACCAATCTGACTTTTGATCGCTCCGTGACAAAGACAATTTCCATTATAATCATAAGCGAAGACATAGAACTCTCCTCTTTTAAACTTAGTCCCATTTGAAAATTCTTCACATGCTTTTTCAAAACCTACTTCTTTTGCATACTGAACTGCTTCTTTTACAAAGTTTACAAGTTCTAATTTCTTCGCTCTCTGCCCAAAAGCAGAAAAGCTTCCTAAAGTAATCATAATTAATAAAATGTTTTTCATGTTATCTCCTTATTTTTAATAAAGAATAACTTTAACTATGGTAAATAAAAGACTAAAATATATACCAAATGTTAAAAAATCAGGATAGTTTATGGCTAAGTGTCGTTTTTGTAATAAAGAAATCACGTGGATGAAAGATGGCCGCAAAAATGTTCCAGTTGAGTCAGATGGGACAACACACAAGTGCGACGAAATGGTGAATTCAAGAAATAGCTACCGTACGGTTGAAGTTAAAGAAATTGATCCTGAATTATTAAAGCAATATGAGCAGGCCATCAATGATAAGGCAGCAAAGCACCCACCAAAGAAGAAGAATTACTGATTTCTTGATCTCGTAAATATAAGAAAAGAAATTCCTATCATGGCCAGGCAGTAAAACTGGCCAATAGTTAATCCTAGTAGATAACCTATTTGACTATCTGGTGCTCTCACAAATTCACAAATAAAACGAAATAGACCGTAGAAGAAAAGAAAGCGAACGCTCTGTCTTCCAGGCTCTAACAGAAATTTTCTTCCTCTCCACATGATAAGAAAGAGCAAAAATCCTTCAAGTAAGGCTTCATATATTTGCGAAGGGTGTCTTGCTAGTCCATCACCATAGCGAGGAAATACAACCGCCCAAGGAAGTGTTGAAACTCTCCCCGCGAGTTCTCCATTAATAAAGTTTGCAAGACGTCCAAAGAAGAGAACTAGTCCGATCGAAGTGACAACGAGGTCTGAATACTTCCAAAATGATACTCGTTGTTTACGCGAAAAGAAATATGTCCATAGGCAACTTCCAATGAGCGCCCCATGAAAACTCATTCCTCCCTCCCAAATTTTTAATATACGAGAAGGGTCGTCGAGATAATAGCCAAAATTATAGAAGAGAATATAAAAAATCTTTGCACCAGCAAGCATTGAGAAAAAACCACCGAAGAGGTATCGTTGAAATTCAAAAAAAGAGAGAAGTTGATACTCTTTCTCAATGAATTTTAGCGAATAAAGCACCAAGAAGTATCCACAGAAATAGACCAACCAATACCATGCAAAAGGCATCCCAAAGAAATGAAATGCAATAGGATTAATATGATGAACGTAGAAATCCATTAAGAGTTAACTTCCTTTAGCAAAACTTCACACTCATGCATGAAAAGTTCTTTAAAGTCTTCTTCGACCTGAAATCTTTCCTTGTCTTCACTAAATTTTTCTTTTGAGCTTAGAGCATTTCTCACTTCATGTGTTTTAAAGTGCTTTAATTTATCATACATCGCAAAGATTGTTGGATAGTTCGTATTTTCAATGAGCTCGTTTCTATCAATCAGCATGCGAAGGCGAATACATGCCTCACTCGCTTCAACCTGCCCCTGCGTGAAGGCCATGCAAATTGTTCGAATACTTTCAAAAAGATAATCATGTCTTTCTTGTTCATTCTTTGTCAGTTCTTTAACATACTCATCTTTTACTTTCTTTATTTTCTGTAACTTAATGTAGTAGAAACTAACAGCTATTGAGAGAATAAAAATAATCGTAACTAGAATTGCGCAGTAAATATAAAATTCATTTTGACTCATAATTTTCTCGTTTCTTATTTTACATATGTGATGGTTTAGGTGGGTATGACCCCTCTTCTGTAGTATTGTACCATTTCTCAATCTGATCGACTATCGTGTTTTGATCCTCAGGCAAGCTTCCACCGATAGGGTACATATTAGAAACATGGTTTGTTCTAAATAAAACATTTTTGCTAAAGCGAGCGTGTCTTAGAATTTCCTTCATCTCAAATAGTAATTTCTTTGTCGTTAGCATTTTAAATCCCTGCTTAACCATTCTGGCATAGGGAGTGCCATCAACGGCCATTGTTGTTAGGAAAGAGAGATAATGAGGATTAATAAGACTTAGCGCTTTAGCCGTCTCACTGATATGAGTGTCGCTAAACTTTTCTCCCCCAACTCCAAGCATACAAATAATTGAGAGCTCCATTCCACTTTCAATCAGCTTTTGACTCCCCTCAATCATTTCTCTTTGATTATTCCCCTTCACAATAAGGTGAAGAACTTTATCACACCCCGACTCCATTCCAAGATATGCAATCCCGAGTCCTTTTTGACATAGGATCACAAGTTGATCATAGGTCTTTTCGAGCATATTTTGGGCCGTTGCATAGACGCCAACTTTCTTGATGAACGGCATCTCTCTTTTGATTTCATCAAGTGTGAAACATAAAAGGTCGAAGCTCGCCCCTAGGGCATCTCCATCACATAAGAATGCCTTTTCTGGGAGATAGCCAACTTTTTGAAAGTACTCCGAAGCCTTCCTAATATCTCGAGCAATGTCCTCTTTTGATCTTTGTGAATATGACTTAGACCGGTACATATTACAGTAGGTACACTTATTATTTGAACATCCAATCGTTACCTGCAAAAGAAAGCTCTTCCCCTCAGAAGGAGGTCTAAAAACTGGCTCAATATAATTTACAGGAAAGTTGTAAAACATCGATATTTCCTTATAAAAAACAGCAATATGTGCTAAATAATGTTCTTATGAGTGAATATAAACTGATTGAACTACATGATAAAGAAAATTGTCTCCTCCAGGCTCTAACCTCTGGAAAGTACTATATATTTTGTAATGATAAGCAAGAAGCACACACATTCAAACTATCTCTAATGCTTGAAACATTAGCAAATCCCATCGAGGCACCTGAACTTTATGACTTATATGAGGTTAAAGGTTACCAGAATGTTCATCGGCCGAAGTCACTTGCCTTCGCTGATGATGAAGCTGAGGATATCAACTCATGCTGCCAAAGTGGTTGCCCAGGTTGCCCGTATTACAAAGCTAATTAAATTAAGGAAAATAAATGAATCAACCTGTTGAACACAAGAAGAAGATTTACTCTTTCGCTGTAAAAGAAAAAACTCCTGCCCTGGAATTTTTGGCCGAGAATACTAAACTTTCAAAGATGATTATTAAGAAACTATTCAATGCTGGAGCGATTTGGGTAATCGATGCAAAAGGAGAAAATCGTTTCAGAAAGATCAAAGGTGATCTTGAAGCGGATACAAGAGTTCGCGTTTATCACGATCCAAGCATTAAACCATTTGATATGGAACTCGTTGAATGTATTCACGATACCCACAACTGGGGTATTTGGTTTAAGCCTGCAGGCCTTCTTTCTCAAGGAACAAAGTACGGTGACCAGTTCTCAATTCTTCGTCTTGTTGAAAAGAAAATTAATCGCCCAGGACTTCTTGTTCACCGTCTTGACCGTGAAACTTCAGGACTTATGATCATCGCTTACAATAAGAAAATTGCAAGATACTTCAGTGAACAAATTAGAGAGAGAAAAGTACATAAGTACTATCAAGCAGTTTTAAAAGGCGAACTCGAAAATGACACGGGAGAAATACGTTTTGATATCGATGGCAAAGAAGCCGTGACAGAGTATAAGGTTCTTGAAAGAAAGAATGGGCAAACTCTTGTTGAAGCACTTTTAATCACAGGTAAGAAGCATCAGCTTAGAATTCACTTTGATCATATTGGACATGCCATTATGGGAGATCCACGTTATGGATCATTTAACTCTCATGAAGATGGATTACAACTTGTAGCCTCAAAAATTATTTTGCTAGCTCCTGGTAGAAATAATGAAATGAAATTTGAAATTAGTGAAAATAAAAAATTGAAAATTAAATAATCTCTTTGAGATTATCTAGGCGGCCTTAACTATTATTGTTTGCTTCTCGATAATCTCATTTTCCCAAAACTTCTTAATTTCTTTGTCTTCATTGATAGAGATAAGAAGAACAGAATAAAGAGCATTTTTATTAACAAGACTTTTCTTAAGACCAGTAAGCTTTGAATATGCCTCAACATCTCGCACCCCAATTGGCGAGAAGTACAAATTCTTTTTTACTTTTTCTCCAGAATTAAGAAGATGAAGATCATCAGAATCCTTGTACTCACTCAGTTTCTTAGTAATAAGTCTCCCCTTTCTTGTATCGATGAAATTAACGACAATCTATTTTTAGCATCTTATTCACGTTTTACAACCTGCCCCTCTGCATTCATGATTTGCACAATATTTCCAGCATTTCAATATTTCCAAGTGAGTCATATGAAAAAGTTGAATAACTTCCATCTGGAGCAATCTTTTTGATAACAAGACCAAGAGAGTTATATTCATATTGAGCTTTTTGACCGAGGCGATTTGTTTTTGATATTAATTGGAGCATACTCAAAAATAACAGTCGAACTATCAGGTCTTGTAATCTTTAATGACCTTCCATCAAGATCACGCTCAACCTCTGTAATTTTTCCTTCGGCATCAGTAATAGTATTAACAAAGCCAGACTCATCTTTTTTCATCACTGTACTATTGCCTTTAGGTCATTTAGTATAACTTCAGCTCCAAGTTGATTTACTACTTTATGTACTCTATCCCAATCATTATAGATAAAAGCCGTTTTCTTATCTCCAGAGAAGTATATTTTCCACGTAATGCCTGTTCATCTCAAGAGGTGTAAAATATTTCTCCGCTCCATCACTGTTTAAAGAAATGTCCGTCTTTGCAAAAAGAGGTAGAGTAAACAAAATTAACACCATAATCTGATCATAAATTCTTCCTTATTCACAAGTACACCTTGCTATCGCTTCTAAAAATTCATTAATCTCAGAATTAAAATAACGACATATCTTATCGACATACACTGGTGGTACTTTGGGCGGCGTTGTAGTAAAGCGTTGACTTGCCCCCCCGCCACAGCGACTTGTATACTTTTGTCCCTCAGCTGGCTTATAGCTTACACACACATAAGCATTTCCATTACACAATGGCCTCGACATCAATTGCGTTTGCGCCAGAACCACCACTTCTACCAGAACATGAATAGAAAGATCCAAGATTAAGTGAAATAAGAATAAATGTTCTCAACAGAAGTTAACAAACTTTTCGGGGATATTTGATTTATTGATAGCTAATTTTTCTTTACACTTCTTGTGAATATAATTTTAGTACAATAGAAACTTTCGAATAATTTTTCTTGGTTTTAATGAACATCAACTGATAATAAAAAAAGGCCACTAATGTGGCCTTACTTATTTCTTCGACTTTGATTCTTTAACTTCTTTCTCTATTTGCTTCTCATCCACTTTGTGCTTTGGATAATTGATCTGATATTTTAAAACATCTTTCTTTAAAGGATAGAGAACTTTATCTTTGCTAAAGAATACGTTAGCTAATTTTACCGCCTTCAATACAAACTCCTTTTTTAATAGGCACAAGATAAGTTCAAAATGATTGATGTCAATGCTTGAAACTTACTTTTTCCTCTTCGACTCTTTTTCCGACAACTTTAGTCTACTATAAGCTTTTTTAATCTTTTGCGAGACGTGCCATCGACGTAGGTGTAACCCATTGAATTATATAAGTTATTTGCTTTTACGTTCTTACTATCAACTAGTAAATAGATTTCTGAAATTTTTAAATTGTGCCACACATAATTGTGAACTTTATTAAGTAGTAACTTCGAAAGACCTTCACCTTGACGTTCCTTGGCCACTGCAACAAAACAAATATAGGCGAGACCTGGTGCTTCATGATATTTTAAAACAGCACAATGACCTACCAAAGCATTCTGATCTTTTAAAATAAACGAATACTTCGTCGCTCTCTCGTCACCCTTAAACCACTCATTCCACTGAACGTGATCGAAAGGAAAATTAGCCTTAGGCATCGCACTAATTAAAACTTCACGATCACGATATACATATTCAATCTCTTTTGAATCAAAAGGATTGTTTAAGATTAAATTAAAACTCAAAGAGTAGTCCTTTTGCTTCTTTTACTCTTACCTGTGAAGTCTCATGCTCCAAACTTACGGCATCTCGATACTTCAAGACTTCATCTCCAACTTCTAATTCCCCCTCAATTAATTGAATCCAATAAGATTTTTCTTTATCAAGATTAAAGTTCTTATCCTTCATATCAAAATGATATATCCGAATATCCTGATTCACATATCCAACATCATCATTCCTATTAGAAGAAACAATGAGATTAAGATGATTTTTTTCCAAACGGTTTTCAAAATGAAACTCACTGTAGCTTGGATCAGTTCCCTTCTCTTTTGATTCCACCCATATCTGAAATAATTCTGTTTCATTATCACTGCTTGGATTAAATTCAGAATGAGATACACCAGAACCCGCTGACATAATCTGAATCATCCCCGGCGTTATTGTTGCCACATTTCCCATTGAGTCCTTGTGAGCAAGCTCTCCTTTAATAATAAAAGATATAATCTCCATGTCTCGATGCGAATGGGTAGGAAAACCGCCCTCTGGCGCGATGATATCATTATTGATAACTCTCAAAGTTCTAAAGCCCATATGTCTTGGATCGTAGTAGTTAGCAAAAGAGAATGTATACTTCGCCTTAAGCCAATCAATATTAAACTCTCCACGCTCCCCTGATCTTCTAACTTTCATAAATACCCCTTAAATAATAAAGGCCTCTTTCGAGGCCCTTTAATTATTTTGTTTTAACTGAAAACTTTAATTCAACATCGTTGTAAATCATTTTATCCCCTAGCCCTTCAAAGAATGAACCTGAGTTATATTTCACGTTGAATTTCGTTCTATCAAAAGTTAAGTTACCTGCAAGAACTGGTTTCTCTTTATTTGATAGATCAACAGTAAACTTTACTGGGTTTGTGATACCTTTAATTGTTAGATTACTTTCAACTTCATACTTATCACCTTTCTTAGAAATAATTTTTTTTAGGCTCATTTTAGATTCAGTATTTTTTTCTGTAGAAAAGAAGTCATCACTCTTTAAGTGTCCATCTAATTTACCTTTCCATTCACCCTCTAAGTCCGTCGCACTAATTGAAGTCATATCAGCAGTAAATTCCGCAGATTTTAGAACCCCATTATCATCAAGAACTACCGTCCCCGATTTTAAATTGATTGTACCGACGTGTTGACCAGCAACTTTCTTCCCTGTCCACTCAAGTGAACTCGACTTTGCATCGATATTAAAACTCTTGTCTGCAAATGCCATGTTTGATAAACCAAATAAAACTGCTGATAATAGTAAATGCTTCATATTTCCTCCTAAGAAATTTCGATCAATTCGTTTTGTTGTATTGATATTAACCTTGATCTCGTTCGAATAAAACACTATAATTTCACTCAAGACGTACTAAAAAACGAACAAGGATGATGGGCAATGAACTTAGACCAACTCCAAGTACTTAAAACTATTAGAGACGAGGGAAGTTTCTCCAAAGCAGCTGATAAGTTATACAGGGCCAAGTCGGCTCTTTCATATGCCGTTCAAAATCTCGAGGATGAGTTAGGATTATTGCTCATTGATCGAAGTGAATATCGGCCAAAGTTAACGAATTATGGACTGCAATTGCTTGAGAAGGCCTCACCTGTTTTAAAGTCTTTTGACGAGCTTAATGTATTTGCTCGTACTTTATCAACGAATCAAGAATTGAAGATCAGACTTTCCATGTCAGCGATATTCCCACTAGCTGATTTCACTAACATGCTTAAGAAGATTGAAGAAAAATTTCAAAATACTGAAGTCGTATTTGCAACAGAAGTACTGAGCGGTGAAAAATTTTTAATGGCCGGAGATGTCGATATTTCCCTACTCGCAGGAATCGTCAATCGTGTGGATTTAGAATATAAGAAAGTTGCAGAAGTTGAAATGCCCTTAGTGATATCCTCAAACCATCCTATCGTTGAAAAGAATTTAAAACCTACTAAAGATGTACTCGCCAAGTACCCACAAATCGTTGTTAGAAGTACTCTTCCTGATGACAGTTCCTTTGGTGTAATGAAAGAATCAAAGAAGTGGTATGTTGATGATCTTGGCACAAAGATGAAAATTATCATGGAAGGTCTTGGCTGGGGACGCTTACCTGACCATGTCGTTAACGAGTATGTCCAAAGACAATGCCTCGAGGTACTAAGAACTGAAGAATTACAACATGAAAAGATTGAAATGTTTTTGGCGCGCAGAAAGCACGATTTTCACGGAGTTGTTAGTAATTATATTTGGAATTCATTCTAAAGGAGAATGACAATGCATATGAATTTTGAACCATCAGCAGTAGCCTGTGATGAAATTGAATTTAATGATTTTTTAAAGGTCGACATAAGAATTGGAGAAATCATTGAAGTTGAAGACTTCCCTGAAGCAAGAAATCCAAGTTATAAAATTAAAATCAATTTTGGTGAAGCGATTGGAGAGAAGAAAACCTCTGCACAGATCACTACTTTATATACTAAAGAAAGCCTCATCGGAAAGAAGGTTGCAGCCGTGGTAAATTTCCCCAAAAGACAAATTGGAAAATTTATGTCAGAAGTCTTACTACTTGGTTTTTCTGATAGTGAACAAAATGTGGTTCTTTTCAAGATGGATCATGAAGTTCCTAATGGCGCAAGACTCCACTAAATGACACGAGAGTTAATTTAAATTAACTTTAGCAAATTGATATCTAAAATAAACTTACTAAACTCCTCGTTTCAAATTGAAATATTTACTTCTTAGAAAGAAGGAATAAAATAAATTTACAACGAGGAGAAATAGAAATGATAAGAGTTCACTTCAAACATCCACTATATAAAGTATTTTCTTTGAAAAATAATCTGGGCCGTTTCTTTTCAAAAAGAAAGACTAGATTGGAAGAAGAAATGAGCTTTGTTCGTTAATAACAAACCTCACTCTTTGATCAATTTGATACTTCTCTCGCCCCGGTCTGGTGATGAGAAATTTATTCTTATCAAGTGCCTGAATGTAGAGTAGCTGTGTACTACCGCGGTATTCAATTCTCTTGATTTTACCTGCAATTGAGTTGTCTTCGTTTGAAAGGATCACTTCCTCTGGGCGAATAGCGAGATAGACAAACTTCTTTCCCTCGAGCCATGTCGTATTTGCAGCTTCAAATTCGCCAAAAATATTTTTCAACTTAACTTTCTCAGTTGTTACATCAAGAATATTAGAAGCAAGAAGATTTATTTTCCCAGTGAAACGTGCGACGAAAACATTGGCAGGGCGCTCATAGATTTGAAAAGGATTATCGAGTTGTTGAACTCGTCCATGAGCAAGAACCATCGTCTTATCACTAACAGAGAAGGCCTCTTCGATATTGTGAGAAACAAATATAACAGCAATGCCATTTTCTTTAAAGATTGGAAAGACTTCAGAGATCACATCATCTTTTAAAAATTCATCAAGATTACTAAATGGTTCATCTAATAAAATAAGCTTAGGAGAGCGCACCATCGCCTTGGCAAACTCAACTCTTTGTCTCTGCCCTGCAGAAAGATCTCCAGGAAGTTTTGCATCTTTATACTCGAGAGCGAAAATTTCAATCATATCACGAGCTCGATCCCGAGCAACATCTTCATCTAGAATGCCCTTGGCTCCGTCCATGATATTTTCAATAACAGTTTTATTTTCTTCGAGACTTGAAATCTGTGGAACGTATGAAATCTCATTACTCTTTCCACTGAAAACCACTTCACCTTTATCAGGGCTTAATACTTATCTAATAATATTTAAAAGTGTCGTCTTACCTGTTCCCGATGGGCCGATAATTGACATGACTTCAGCTCTTTTGAGATCAAAGGAAATAT